>Ga0105055_10006447_pt1 | contig 16094 bp, 13 predicted proteins | sample BON03_FD_78090 | JGI IMG/M metagenome (GOLD analysis project Ga0105055, IMG submission 78090) | Freshwater microbial communities from Lake Bonney liftoff mats and glacier meltwater in Antarctica - BON-03 | ecosystem: Environmental > Aquatic > Freshwater > Ice > Glacier meltwater | place: Lake...
AAACAACCATATTCGAAATTGGAAGTTGTGAGAAGTGCAGTTTTACGAGTGGAAGCCAATGTTGCCGGATTTTGCCCAGAAAGATACCGGGCGGACATCAGGCGCAGTGAAACACTGGAGAAAGTTCGCACATTCTCAGGAAACGATTTTGGTCCCATTGCATCTGTTTTGAAATAACTCAGAGTCGGAACTGATGGTCGCTATGAGTTTGTTCTCGGAGAAGAAGAAAACGAAACCAGCAGCTGAAACGAAAGTAGTTTCTGTGCCTCATCCTAAGCAACAATCTGTACCCGGAATAATGCCAGAGATCTCATCGAATAAACATGATTCAAAAGTAGCTATTGAGAAGAAGAAGGAGTCCTTTCCAAAAGATAGTTGGTCCAATGATACAATTGTTCCGCCTCGTCCTCCTGCTACCGTTCCAACAGAATTCAGTCAGATATCTTCAATTACAAACTTTCCAGCAACTAGTATTCCTCATAGGGTAGATAATGAAAGGACGCCTATCGGGAATTATCAACAACCAAATTCGAATATTCAACGAAATTCGACTCTCCAATCGAACACAAATGTGAACTACTTTCCAGGGCCCTTGAATTACCAATCTGCAATGATTTCTAGCCAATCTACTAAGCATAGTCAATCTGGTACATTTTCAAATATCATCTCGAACACTTCATCCTCGAATGGGTTCCTGTTTACCTCCCTGTCGCCCGCAGCTCAATTGGTGAATGAAATATCAATTAAGCGAGGTCAGGCTGAATCCTGTATGGTATCCATCAATAACCTTCTCATGTCAAGAAGAGTGGCCATCACACAAATGCACAAAACCACGCGACTTGTTTCTGCATTCGAAGTGGAGTTTGTGAAACTGGCGTTACGTGCATACTTCATTCTCATAAACCTTAAGGCAGAAGAAAGTGATTTGGAACAGTTGCTTCATTGGACTTCGTTGCATGGATGGGCAGCTCTGGACGAATCCCTCAAGGGGTTTTACGGGATTAGCATTCTCGCGATCTTTCAAAAATCAAAACCCAAAAAACGAAATGTCGCCCCGGCGAACGAGAGACCAGAGACAAAGAATGCAGTTCAGGAGAATCGCACGTTCAATCCGTTAGTTGCCTCTCAGCGTCAGCACATAAATACCAACAAAATGTATCAGATCAAAAACACAATCAAGGTTGACGCACATACCCGGATGGAATTCTTAAGATTTTGGTTCACGCATCGAATGAGCTGGAGAACTGCTTTGGAGCAACCCATGTTGACCATACAAACTGTGCTGGCATTGACGTTGTTACTGGAGAAAGCAGTTGCACTACTATCAAAGACACTGACATTTGACAAGTGCTTGAAAGAATTCACCTGCAAATTGCATGTGCCACCTTCTTACTATCAATTGATGCCAGGAGATATTGTTGTGTATGATTCACCTAGACATGCATACGTGTGTGAGATGGAGAAACAAGAAAGCTCACGCATTCGAGCTGGACTTCATTCGAAAGATATTGTGGCGCAAGTGAAGGAACTGAAGCTAATGGGCGAAAATGATAAAAGCCCCATGAATTTGGTTTTTCCTTATTCAGGGTGTCGAGGTTTTTCACGCGTTTGGCTGGGAGACCCACCAAAAATCGCTAAACCTATCCAAAGTTCTGAATATCAAGTCTATGCCGTGCAATACTTTCTCGGGGGAGGAGAGCCTTATTGCGCTGTTACATTGGGTCCCGAATCTCGTAAGTACAAGCGGAAGGTTCCCAGAGTGTTGCTCGCCAATCAAGGCGTCTCGTATGAAGGGAGGATGCGAATCCCGGGCCAGTTTTGTAAATCGGAAGAATGCGGGAAATATTCACTAGAGCGAAATTTTGGATTCTGTGAGGACCATCGAGTACCCCAAGAACCGACTAAATCAGCGTTGAAGAAAAAGAAGGCTCCAAATATTCGAAACGAGGACGAAACGTGCTTTGTTTGCTTGGATGGTGGTGAAATAGTGGTGTGTGATAATCCAGAATGTGGAAAAGTATACCATGTTGCCTGTTTGGGGCTTGAAGTATTTCCTCCTGGAGAGTGGATTTGCCCTTTTCATTCAACTTCTCTACTCTCTCAGACATTCCTCAAGTTGCTTGGAAAACTGAGCACCAACGTTCGCTCTGAACCGTTTCGGCTTCCGGTACAAGGACAACCTGGATATCAAGATGCCATTCAGCATCCTATGTCTATACGCGACATGAGACTTAAAGCGCTGAATGGAGAATATTCCCGACGCGACCAACTACTCGAAGATTTCCAGCTGATATCAACCAATTGTAAAATTTGGTGCACCGAGAGATATCCCGACCTGGTTTTGCAAGCAGAATCCTTTTTGAAACTTGCAACAGCTTCGCTTCGACGAATTAAGGCGGAGCTGGATGAGCTTGAGGGTGTTGTGAACCCAGTAGAAGAGGCGCCCCCCACAAACCCTCCTAGTACTCCCATTGGAAGGCCTGTTCGAAATCGTCGTGCTGTCGACACAACTATATTTATGGAAAAACGAACGAAACGCAGTTCTGCAATCAAGGCCAAAGCTGCTATGGCGTCGCTGGTTTCCGAAACAGACCTCGACATGGTTGATGCCGACTGTGGGAGCTGTTTTAATTGTGTCGTTAGAAAGAACCTGCCTGATTTTGCAGATATATACACCACCCGTTGTCTTAAAGTTGCTTCGATAGATAAACAGGGATTTGTGTTAAACTGTGAAACTAGAGAGGTCGATACAAATTCATTGTTAAAAGAAATGGATTCAATTTGGGAGATGCGATCTCATTTTAATGCTGGTGTTAGGGAAGTATCCGGTGATCGCTTATTTGTAGTTATTGTTCCCATGAGTACAAGACTACCTACATTCACAATGACGAAAGAAGGATGGAAAAAGTTTTCTATTGATGAACAAAAATCAATGCATTCAAGGGCCAAGAAGAATATTGTGGTTTCACGGCCGTTAAATCCAAGAGAAGAATATGAAATGCAACAACGAATGGAAATTGATCGGCGTCAAAAGGAAATCGAAGCCAAGAGACTGTCAAAGGTCCGTACAAATCTTTAATTTAAAAATTACTCTAATGTCTTAAGCAATCTAAACAGCCCAGCAGCTTCACGAATTCTACTAAACTCAATACAAAATGCCTGAACTTCAATAAAGAGATCGCTGACGTCTATGATCTTGTTCCTTATGAGGGATTGCAAAAAGACGCACACTAGACGGACTAATCGATTCTGCATGTATTTATCCTTTATATTCTCACAAGACGAGATGCAGTTTGAAATATACAAATGAATAAATTCGGTGGGCAATTGCACCGCGGTAGTGAGTCTGTTAACGACCTCCATGGAGTGCAAAGACATATCCATATTGACGAGTGCGCTCAAGTATACCGTAATAGAGTCGCTGTTCATCAATTTCAAAAGACATTCTATAGCTATCATAGGATTGTTCTCCACCAAATCAGGCAATTTTGCGGGTACCAATCCACAATGATACACCAGTGACGGACCTCCTTCAAGTTCTTGTAACACTTGTTTCTGTTGTGAAGGTACTAGAGGCCCAGAAAACGCTCGTGTCATAAGCTCTCTAATCTCTTCACCCCTGGATGAATCTTCGCCTAGAGTGGAATCCCACAACAGACCTGGAGTTGTCATCGGGTTCAACCACATTACTTCGTTATCCACATCGATAAAGCGAGGCGGTAACGGTCTCACAAATTGAGGTTCAAAACTAGCAACATGCATATCGGTGCTTTTAATCGTGGAAGGATCGAGTATTGACGGGGGTAGTGTTATGCCTTTCTGTTGGACGCCTTCAGAGCTCACTGGATCGCAAATAGTAGGCCGTACCTGCGCAAAGGATGAAGTCATCGCTCCACTGTTGAGCAAATCATCTTGTAGGAAAAGATTTTTCTCAGCAGCTTCTAGAGCCTGGAATTGAGGAACAGGTGCTAGCGTAACCAGATACTCCATCAACTGTCGAACGCTTTTTTTTATCCATTGATTAAAGGTAGAGCTACTATCGGCGCCTCCGACCGAGGAGTAGGCTCGCGCGAACTTACTAACATCGAACTTCATGACACAGCTACGGAGAATACCTACAATCACATGACCCTCTGCTTGCTTCGTTGCATCAGCGGGTGACAAGCCAGTTTTCAATAAACACCGAAAGAAAACGCTGAAAAAGGGATGAGTTTCTGCAAGAGGCTGCCCTTGTACTCTGTAACATGTGTTAACCCTGATAAATAGTTAATGTATCTACTTACTCTGCTTTCCCCAGTTCATACATCAAGAACAACGCGACTCCGCGATGTAACACCGGAAGTAAATTATCCTCCAGCATGATCGCCAAGCAGCAGGCAGCTCTAAATGGTGATTGAACACGTTCGTTGGCATAATCCATCAAGTTGGAAATCGCCACATCGTCTTGTACCAGTAGCTCCAAGAGAGTACTAATCTCGCCTGATGTGCAAAGCTCCATCCACCAAGCGTATCTTATCCTCCAAAAAAGGTAGGTGGTGCGGGGACCTCGTAAAAAAACGGTTCTTCCTTGTACATTTGAAATGTTGAGTAGACAAGGCTCGTATGAAGAAGAGATACAATCATCGGGAGTGATTGAACATGTACCTGGATCACCAACCACATGGAGATTAATGCCTGTATGCTTCCTGATCACACTGCAAGCTCTAGTGCTCAAAGTTTCATTGCCCACAATCGCAGCATCGGTTTGGTTTCCGCATGCCGACGGCTCGCCTGATTATGAAAGAGCACAACGTATTACTGGGACTGTTGAATCAGTTCAAGCAATGCTGGCATTGATTTCCGTCTCCTATTTAGCAAAGTTTGCAGATCAATATGGTCGAAAGCCGATAATGTGTGCACTTTTACTAGCCATGGTTTTGCCTGCATTTATTCTGTTATGTTTTGGAGATTCAAGTGGTACGCCCTACTATATTGCCCTATTGCTTCAAGGCTGCGTTGGAACTGCGTCGAACAGTTATAGTTTCGGTGCGGTTACAAGTGCCTACATTGCGGATATATATCCTGCAGCTGAGCGAACCAAGCAATTTGGAGTCCTTGGCGCTGCAAGTGCTGTTGGGATGATTGTAAATCCTCTTGTGGGAACGTTTGTAAGTTCTTTGTATACTCCTTGGCTTCATCTTTTAATGCCTCCAGCTCACTGATTTGCCCTCCAGTGCGTTATTCGGGTGCTGCGTTGGCTTGATGTCGATAGCCTTTTTATATGTAACTCTAGCCGTACCAGAGTCTCTACAATATGGTACTGGTCAAATTAGTCGGGATACTAAATCTGCTTTTACCGTATTCCGAGAGAACCAAGTATTGCGCTACGCAGCGTTGGTGTCTCTGTTAGGAACACTTCCTGAAGCTGGAGTCGTTTCCATATCTTTGAGCTATTGTGATCAAGTGCTAGGATTTGGTGATGATAGAGCCAGAGCGAAGCTATTCAACATGTGGCTATTCGCAGTGATCGGACTGACAGTTCTGGTCTCCAATTTGGTTTTCTTGCCGTACATACTTTCCCTTGGTTGGAGCCCTACGAGACTATTGGCTTTTTCTCAATTTTTCAATGTATTTCATTTAATCGTGTATGGATCTCTGCAATTGTATCCTTATCCTGTAATCATGTATCTAAATGCAATTCCTGTTGCGTTCGCTCTGCTTTCGAATATCACAGTAAGCGCTCTTGTATCAGCTAGTGCTGGTCCTGATGAACAAGGAAGTGCTCGTAAGTATATTATATATTTATTAGTTATCTAACAAAGCCTCAGTGGGAGCGTTGCAAGCAATCCAAGGAGTAGCTGCTGTTTTAGGCCCGTGGCTATTCAGTCAACTATTCGAGGTTTTCGGCCGTGATTTCCATGCTCCTAGTGCCCCTTTCTTTATGGGAGCTCTGTTAGCTAGCAGCTCTATATTCGTAACTCTAGGACCGCTCAGAAAGGTAGTAAGAGCTAGACTGCAAGCTAGTGAGCCACTTCTACAATAAAAAACTACAAATTCTGGTTAGACTGTTTCTCACAAGCAAAGTTCTCTCAGTCAATTAACTATTTTATCGTCAGCGCTTCATAAGCTACGCATTAGTATGGAAATAGATTGATTCTTCATAGAGTTCACCATCTCGCAACCTACCTGTCTCTCCATTTTACATTTTTAATGCTGGTTGCCACACAAATTAACAAATAGGGTCTACGGATTCAATAAAAAGTACTATTCGGTTTACGTAGTCAAAACCCTATTCCACACGTATCGGGTTGTGGCGTAAAAGAAACACAACACTTCCTGTAGGTAAGTGATGCGAGTGCTTCGATGATTCACGAAAGGGAAGTGCATGCTAGTTGTCAAAATACACATTATGCATTATGCTGTAGTATTTCACATGCTAACTTGGTGGTTGCAACTCCCTTTTTGTTATTGGCACTTTTCCTGGATTTGTTTTAGTTTGTTTTTAACACGTTGTTTCTGTAGTTTTTGAAGAATGCCTGAAATCGAGCTCAAGACCACTCCACGTGATCCTAGGTTTCCTAATACTAACCAGGCTCAACACTGTTGGTACGTATGCAACTGACTTCACTTGGAGTTGAAGTGATAACCGATTGCAGGACTCGCTACAATGAGTGGATACTTTGCCTTAAGCGTACTGGATCTAATGAAGATGCCTGCCTCAATGCAAGGAAACTTGCATTGAGCATTTGCCCTGCCCACACGCTAGAACAATGGGATGAAGAGCGCGAGAATGGCACCTTTCCAGGTCTTCAACTAGAGTAAATATATAATTGTTTTGTTGTTGGCACTTTTCCTTGTAGCTGTCGCTTCGTTTTATCACATTGTGAAGTTTGCGTTTATTTGAATTTGTTTGAAGAATGTCTGAAATTGATCTCAAGGCAAACTCTGTGCAATCCCAGGATTCCTCATTACAATCCAGCATTCTGCTAGTAAATATACCATTGATTCACAACTGAGTAAAACGCTTGTGAAGGACTTGTTGTAATGAGTGGATCTTTTGTCTGAAGCACACTAAATCTAATGAAGATGCCTGTTTTAATGCAAGGAACTTGCACACGCTTCCAGGACAACAGCAGATCAAAGGATGATACTTGGCAAAACATAAAACTTAAAATATTCTTCGAACGCATGTCATGTTTTATTGTTGGGTTTTTCCTGGATTGATAAAATAAGGCACCTTGTGTAGGTCTCCAAAAAAACCAAGAGTTCCCCTTCGTAAAATTGTAGTGTCCTGGTTCATTTTAATAATATAATTAAACATTTTTGAAGAATGTCTGAAATCGAGCTGAAGACCACTCCACGGGTTCCTAGATTTCCGCATACTAACCAGGCTCAGCACTGTTGGTAAGTTTTTCATTGATTGCACAACGGAGTTAAACGCTTGTAAAGGACTTGTTATAATGAGTGGATCCTTTGTCTGAAGCGCACTAAATCCAATGAGGATGCCTGTTTTAATGCAAGGAAACTTGCTTTGAGTCTTTGCCCTATGCAGACGCTAGAACAATGGGATGAGCAACGCGAGCATGGTATCTTTCCAGGTCTTCAACTAGACTAAATCTAAAATTATTTAAAGCTACTACTTTGGTTTTCTACAAGTCTCAAAACTGTCACCTACGTTGATTGACGATGGTTGACCAGAGCTTGTAGTGCTAATAAGATTTTGGCCGAGATACACATCTTCACCTTGGAGCCGATAACCCTGTAGCGTGATGAGTGGCTCAGTGTGCAATGAAGGCGGGGCTATCCCTGTCTTCTGGTCTATGGTGGTCATTTTGCATCGCGAACATGGCTTGACAACATGGAAGGTGATATCCTCAATAACGATCCTGTATTGGTTGAGATGATGAAATATGTTGATAAAGGCATGCTACTTACGTTGACAACTCATCTTCTTCGTAGGGTCGTAGACCAGTCACAACAATATTGGGCCTAAAACGATCCATACCCAGAGGTCGAGAGATAGATTCTTCTTCTTGAGAAATAACCCTGGCTTTGTGATGGTTCATGTAAATGCGATGGTTCAAATCATTGAGTGATGCTTGGGATATCAGCAGATATGGAAATCCATCACTGAAGGAGGTGATGTTACTATTACCAACAGAATAGCGCGGATCAACTCGTCGTTTACATTCGTCGCCCATATATACAAGGCGGACCCCAGGCTCTTCTAAAACAGTTTCCAACCACCTGGCTACTGCTTCCCCTTGATCATGAACACCGTACACGGAATCATCCCTACCAACTAAGTTCATATACTGACGCTATTGCAAAAACTTACCACACTCTCACAGGCTTGGTTCGAATGAAAGCTGGGTCTAGCAGCAATGGAACTTGTATCGTTTTCTTCAGAACGGTGAGCTCTATGGCGACATTGTTGTAGTAATTTTCAATTATGAGGACGTGTATTAGAGCCATCTTAGGACAACGCCTCTGGGACATGAAGCTTCCATTCTCAGACACCACCATCCATCGTCTATCATACTTAAACCCACGATCCTCCACGGTGGCTGAAGTCACACGTATCCCGGCCTATTCATAGCATTTTCTATTAGCAAGCACATACAACAATAATGATGCACCTACCAAACTCTTAACGGGGTATATCCACAATTGGGTGACAGTTGGCTCACTAATGGAAGATCTGTGTTTTTTTATAGTGGGCTTTGTCATGACTTCATCAGATTCTATCACATGAGCATCCTCGGGAGTGGACTCTGTCACAATCACTTCAACCTCTGTTTCTGTATTGACAAAGTAGTAGTAACAATATAATGCTGCAACTGCCGCTGTACCACCAATCGCTATTCGCTTCTCCATCCTGAAAAATTGATAATGACGTCGTCACCAAAAGCCTTCTAAAAAAATTAGCATTTGATGGCTTTTACTAGTAGTGCTTTAAAAAAATTAAAAAAAGCTAAAAATAAAAAGTGAAGATCATAAGAAGAAGGTTTTGATTCATGGGTGATTGGGGCCAATTCGAAGACATCGAAGGGGAGGAAGAGAATGATCTTAAAACACCTTTGGAGGTGAAACTACCGATGGTTAAGCAATCCGAATCTAAGAAGCTGGCAGTGGTTTTGTCTGATCCACAGCTTAATCAGATGCAAGATAAATTTGAAAGTATACGACGTGAAGCTACGCTGTCGCGACTGGACACAATGGATATTGGGGATAGTAAGCCACATTTCGGCTCGTTACAAGCTGCGCATCAGAGAATTCTGGACAGTGGTCTCACTTTTAGCGAGGCGAAAGGAGAGATTTGGAAACTCAGGAAAGGAGGCTGGATGCTGAAAAGGGGATTTAAGTATAGGAAGAGGTGGGTTCGAAGATATGTCGAGCTATCTGGAAGAATGTTGAAATACTATGAAACGATGCCAAAGGACGAATCTACTATATCTCGAGGTTGTTTGGAACTTACCAAACTCACCAAGGTGGTGCGAATAAATGACCTCCCTAATTTCAAATATGCTTTCAATGTCATACCAGAAAGTGGCAATATAGCAAACGGTTCGTGGATACAATTACTTTTCGGGGGATCTGCCATGTGCAGCGATCCATCAACCTCATCATCAGTTCCAACACCTCCATCAGATTCACAAATTTGGAGGTTCGTTGCTCGAAATGAAATCGAACGCGAAGATTGGATTCACATGATTGAAAAAAGTATCCATCTCATTAAGCGCGTGGAAGTTAAACCTACATTATCAGGTGTGGGTTCTGTTCACAATCATTATAGAATAGGCGTACGTATCGGTAGGGGAAAGTTTGGAGACGTTTTCGCGGCAGTGGCGATAATGACAGAACAGGAATATGCTATTAAAGTGGTGAATAAGGAAAAGCAAGTCAAGACAAAAGATGATGCTATGATGCTCCGCAGTGAAATTAAAATTCTTAGAAAAGTGACTCGTGAGGTGGACCATATGCATATTTGCAAGTTGTACCAGGCGTATGAAGACAACTTCATGGTATATCTTGTTATGGAACGATTGGATGGAGGCGATTTACTAGATCACGTTTCCAAATGCTGCAAGTCCGAATACTCCGAGCCCGTCATTGCTACGATAATTCGCCAAGTCTCAGGTGCACTTTCAGAACTGCACAAAATCGGGATCGTAGTTTGTGACCTACAGCCCAAAAGCATTCTATTCGCATCGCCATCATCAAACATTGTAAAACTACACGAATTCGGCCGTGCAATTAATGTAAACACAGCCAAACACACGCGTGAAGACAAGTCGTCTACGTTTTCTCCAGGTATGGTCAACAAACATCAATACAGATCAAAGTTGTTGGGAACGCTGGAATATTTAGCTCCCGAAGTTCTTTCATATAGTGACTACTCTCCCATGTCCGACGTATGGTCTCTAGGTGTCCTGTTGTTTGTCATGCTTTCAGGTCGTAGTCCATTCAAACGACAGTCTCGAATGGAAATGACACAGTCGATACTCCGCGGTCTCCAAGCAGACCAACTATCACCGGATGACTGGAAAGACATCTCGCTTCCTGCTAGACAACTGGTGGGATCCATGCTCAACCTAGATCGATCCAGGAGAATCAGTGCGGCAGACATTCTTTCCAACAACTGGATCCTAAATCCAATTCCTGTTGTGCCACACCTTGAAGCGTGTCATGGTCGGTTGTCAACATTGGCCACCAACGCCAAGTCTAACAATGATATACGTCATACGCCAGTAGAATCTGCAACTGTCACTGCTGATATGCTAAGATCGGGTACAATCGTATTGGAAGAAGGAGGAGCAGTTCCGAAAACGAATTCATCGCCTAATGTACTACAATCGGATTTGTCAATAAAGAAGTCTTCGACGTTTCTTGAGCTGCTAAAAGAGAACAACGGTTCAATGGATTTGGAAAGAAGAGCTGAATTGCTTGCTTTAGATGTAAGAGCAGAAAAGGTTAGGAGGAATCTGAGTTCACAATTGCTGGGAGATGGTACTAGTTCACATGATGAACGCTCTCAAGCCAATTTCATGCCTGCTGGTCGTTTTCTCACGGATCTTGAAGGGCAAATGCGAATGGTTCGGGATACTGAACAAAGTGCTCCTATTTTGGGAAATGAAATACGACTATCCAATTAACTTACAGATATATTTAAAAAATGGTACTAATGGAATAAATTCAATTCTCAAGCAAATAATGATTTCAATTGACTGTATCTACGTATTCATCGAGTTGGCCTTTGGCTCTTTCTTGCCATGCAGCTACCCATGGGAAATACCATTCCTGGATTACAGTCATTATCAGCAGCGCCACAACGTGACAAGATAAAACTTTAAATATAAATATGAGAAAAAGAGGCGTGTCGTACAAAGAATGGAAATCGTTCGAGTTCCGAAATCCAAATATAACAAAGCGAACAGCCTGAGCCAAAGTCCATAGACTGAACAACGAAGTGGCACAGAATGTCTTGTTAGAATCGGCATACCCAAAATATCGCAAAACATAATTTCTTCCATTCTTGTCATTCGGAGAAGGGTCCCATAGGAACATCGCCTCTAAGAAATACCTTGCGTAGGAAACTTGACACATTTTTTCAACGATCGGACCGACGTTTAGAACTCCGAATAAAGTTGCTTGTCTCACTTGGTTTCTATTTGGGGTGAAGAAAGCAAATACATGGCAACCAATTAGCAAAGCCACAGCTGCAACGTAAGAAGTGGATGCATCGTGTCCAGCAAAAACACAGATGGCATTCCCCAATCCACCAGATGCCAAATAGTTCAGATGCAACAGATGCGCAAACTCATAATACTTTTGCACTCGAACCCAATTTAGATGCGAACCTTGCGGAAATTCAGCTATCCATATATTGGTTCTTGCATAAAGTCCGATGAAGTAGAAAATAGTGTAGATATGGCACACGCACCATCCCCAAGTAATTGATTCAGCCAATACAGCAAACTCATGGGCACCCAACAGCATTCCAGCAGACGCAGCTCGCTGCACAGGTGCAATATCATCATGGAATACCGCGCCTACCATCCCTAACAACCCGATCGAAAGACTAAGAAATAGGTTGCTGACAGCTCTTCGGTTCCAACTACAATTGAAGCTCCTCACGAACGACACAGTCAATGCAAGAGACGCAATGACAAGCACGTCGTTAACAAGCCCGCGACGCCATTTCATTCCCATCATTTGCCAATACCACTCGTGAACTTGGCGCTTCAATCCCGGTTTCAAATGCTGTTGATATGCTGGGAATGCGTATCGACGGCTGTCCAGCATTGTGCATAACATTCTTACATCCCCTTCTTTGCATTGAACCACTCCAATAGAGAGTAAGAATCGCTCTAGAATACCTGGTTCTTCTGCTTTAGCATTGAATCTGGTAATTTCCCCCTGAGATAGCTCATGACATGTTTCGTTCGATTGTTCCAAGTTGCTATGAGAATTCATCAAATGACTAACACAACGAAGTATTTCCTCGTCTCTCCTTTCCGATCTCATTTTTAGTTCAATTTGCTTCCACTGTTGCTTCACATTCTGGGCGTAATATCTCCACATCTGCGGCAAACTCTCAAGTGTACATGATTCATTCAAATCTACAAATGAGGGAGATCCTGATGCATTTTCCAAACGAGCCACAACATCTAATATAAACTCAGCCTCCGGAGTATCATGCGGCTTCACGTAACCTGCTGATGCCAAGAAAGGAAGCACTGCGTTTCTCTGACCGGTGAAAACAGGTTCGCCTTCCTGCATGAGTATAAGATCGTCGAGTAACGAGTAGACTCGTGCTGATGGCTGATGAATTACTGTCACCACGCTCACTCCTCTTGCGGCAACGCTGCGGAGCATCTTCATTAGTCTAAACGTGCCTGCACTATCCAGACCTGAAGTGGGCTCATCCATCACTAGTACGGCCGGTCGGCTCACTAGCTCGATGCCGATGGAGGTACGTTTTCTCTCGCCTCCCGATATCCCGCGATTTGTAACACTGCCTACACGACGGTGGCGAATCTTCCACAGATCCAACGTGTGCAGTACATTTTCAATCACCTGTTTCTTTTCCTCGTAACTAAGATCTCGAGGGAGCCTCCAGTTTGCACTAAACTCCAAAGACTCTTCAACAGTCAAGTCTGGATACAATACGTCGTCCTGCGGCACGAATCCGACTCGATCCAAGAAAGCTTCCAAGTTTCGAGGAAGACCATTGAGATACACGGTACCCTCTGTAGCTTCAGTGCAATATCGCTTACTCCTCCCCAATAGTGCAAATGCTAGTGTTGTCTTACCGGAACCGGATGCACCCATAATACCAGTAACTCGACCAGGTAAAATCTCACCTAGGAAACAATTTAAGAAAAAATACCTCATATTCAAAACGTACCGGTGACATTCGATATAATAGGAGTTGAAATACCTGTTATAGAACAACCCACATTGTTGAATGCAATATGAACTGGAAAATGATCTTTGAACGATGTATTCATCAAGGAGTAACTATTATGCGGGCCTTCGTAGTATTCATCTGCAGATAACTGCACCCCAACAGTGCTTAAGCAACTTCCTAGAAACAAAAGCATCACTATTCTTTTGGTAGGCAAAACGCCGGTAGGGTTATCAGGTCGACTAGTCCATTGTCAGAAGCGATCCCAGTCTCAAAATTTGAAACACTTACAGAAACCTGGCAAACGGAGACATACCTTCTTCGTCATAGTATCTCCATGAAGATCGAGAATTACTTCTGGTTTTTGTTTTCCTCTTGCAAATATCATCGTCACGCCAAGCCAATGTTCGCATCGTAAATAATCACAAGTGTGTGCGGGGACCATCCCGTCTTCACGAGTGTAGCCCCCCCCCCAATTTCATCGTCGTGAACAAGTGGAACGAATGGTCCCTGAGGGAATATTGCGACATAACTCTCCTATTCAAACCCTCTGTTTCGCTATTAATCGAGACACAAGCACTATAATTACAGGTGACAATAGCGGTGCGTTAATATCCTGGAACACGTTTACTCGTCGCAAGTCATTGGAATGGGTGGGTCACCGTATCCTTCACGGTGTGTTCCATCTAGATGTATATAATGGACATATTATTTCACAGGGACGGGAAGGAGTATTGAAGTTTTGGGATGAAAATATGTCACCAAGAAGATGCTTAGTAACGGAATCCAGTGGTTTTTGTAGATTTTGTGTCGGTTTTGGTTTCATCGTATCTCCAGGGGAAAATCCTGATCAGTTATTTTTATATAAACTGGAAGATTTGGAATACAAAGAATTACTCCCACCTCCGATTTCTGAAAAAACGGGAATGTGCATGTGTGTCAAACTAATTAGTGCTATATATCTGCTAGCTTTATTTGAAAATGGGACGCTGTATTCATTTAATGTTGACATATTTGAATGGGTTGAAGAATTAACTATTAAACTCCACGACGATGTGCCGATGCGTTTTGATGTGGTTTTGAAAGTGAAGAATGAGAAATTGGAGAATGAGACGATGAAAGTGCACGGCGTGTCTTGTAGTGCTGAAAACTATATTTCCGCCTTTAGCCTCGATTTGACAAATAAAGTATCTAAATACATTCGAAAGGTATCCGTGGGCAGCAGTTCTGGCAAGCCTGGATACTCTGACATATGCATCAGGAACGACTGTCGTATATTTGCATGTGCAAGTTGGAGCGGGGATATTCATGTGATCGATTGGTACAAAATGAGCAAGCTTGCAACTCTTCGTCACCATAAAGGGGTTGTTAGTTGTCTAGCGTTTTCCTCTGACAATCTGCTATTAGCATCCGGAGGCGAAGATTCGCAAGTGGCCTTGTGGTCGTTATATCCTCCGAAAAACAAATGAGATTTTTGCAATCAACCTCTCATAGCTTCCTCGAAAGTAACTTGACCCGAATTATCCGTATCCAAAATATAGAATTGCTCCTTAATAGCTTCGATATCTGAAATTCGTACGAGTCCCATTTGAGTTAATTGGAATACGGTGAATTCTGCTTCACTGAGTGTTCCTGAATGATCCTGATCAGCCTTTCTTAATTCGGTGATTGACAATCTTGTTTTCAAAATCTCCTTTCTCTTTTTTCGTTGGTGTGCGTCGAGGACTCCTTCGATACTTGCCCCCATCACTTTTGCAATAGCTACAGTGCCAAATAGCAAATAGAATATAAGAAATAGCTTGGTTGTATTTGAATCAAGAAATTGATTGCTATCACCATAACCGACAGTTGACAATGTGACCACGCAAAAGTACAAACTGTTAATCCATGTGAAATCTTCATAGCGAATTAGATACGTCATTCCTATTCCAACAATGGAAGCGATAAGTATCAAAGATCGTAGCAACTGAAATGCTTCTGAAAATAGAATGTTGCCGATCAAATGCTGTTTCGGCACTCGTTTTCTAACTATCGATGCATCCATCCTTTGGGATATGTATCTTGTAACGACCCCCACCAGCCACGTGAGAAGCACTGCCCCATAAAGTATGAAAATAGTGCACAATAATCTTCCTGTTGCAGAAGACGGGGTCTTGTCTCCGTACCCCACAGTGGTTAGCGTTTGAACAGTGAAATACACAGAATCAATAAGTGACCACTCTTCGATGTAGGCACCAATAAAGACACCTAATCCAAGATAACCCGAAAGAGCTAAAATAGGCAGCTTCATTGTGATTATACGGTGAAAGTAGTTTCTCTTGATACCCTCTCTAGCCTCGTCAACGGGACTCGCCGCCATTGCCTGTGACGATTTAAGCGTTTGGGACGATTTATCTGTTATGCCGTCTTTCCAGTTTTCTACCATTGGATCTGGTCGAACTGTGTTCTTTTCTTTAGTGAATAATTGCACCATAGTATACCCAAGCCCTTGGTGACTCGATCGCTCTCCTTGTTTTATCCGTTAGAAAATGGTCTAGGGGGGCTTTTCAGTTTTCTGTATTCTCTATTTTTTATTTTTTTTATTTTTTTTTTTTTTAAACAACAACAAAAATTGTTTTTTTTTAATTTTTTTTTTTTTGAAAAAAAACATAAAATTTTTATTTTTTAATAAAAAAAAGAATTTTTTTTAAAAAAAAAAACCTTA
>Ga0105055_10006449_pt1 | contig 16091 bp, 16 predicted proteins | sample BON03_FD_78090 | JGI IMG/M metagenome (GOLD analysis project Ga0105055, IMG submission 78090) | Freshwater microbial communities from Lake Bonney liftoff mats and glacier meltwater in Antarctica - BON-03 | ecosystem: Environmental > Aquatic > Freshwater > Ice > Glacier meltwater | place: Lake...
CTCGACCGGTGAAATCGATATTGAACCCTGCGCCTAATTCGAGAAGGGCGGCGACACGTCCATGCACTTCGATTGATCCTGAAGTGGGCTGTAGAGTGCCGGCGATGAGTTGGAGTAGCGTGCTTTTCCCCGCGCCATTTCGGCCGACGATACCAACTGCTTCTCCTCGTTTTAATTCAAAATCAATACCTTGAAGCGCAAAAAAATCTTGATAGCCCAATGTGGCTTTATTGCGGATCGCTCGGCCGACTTCTCCCGGTATCAGTTGTCCGAATTTTCCCAAAATTGGATTAATCAGACGTCGCGCGGGATTCTCCCAGATACGGTAGGATTTGCTGAGTTTCTCAGCTGTGATGATATTGTCTGATGGCATCATCTGGATCAAATTACGTCAGCAAAGGCCGGTTTCATCTTCTTAAACGCCATGTGCCCGAGAGTGCAGGTTAGAAACCCGACGAAGTAAAGATAGCTCAAATGGTGATAGTTCATGGGTTGGGCCCATAAGGCAGAGTTACGAGCGAGTTCGATGGCCAGAAGTAGAGGATTAAATCGCAGGAAAATCCACATCGATTCCGGGATTTTACTGGCCGAGAAAAATACGGCACTGGAATACATTAACGCCAATGTGAGGAACTGCATGAGTTGCCCAATATCACGAAAAAAGACCCCTAGAGCAGAGAATAACCAGGCAATGCCCAAGCTGAAAAGCACCAAGGGAAAGATGATGATAGGCAACCAGAGCAGATCGGGATGAATCGTTCGGCCAAAAAGCATCAAGCTGATCAAGGCCAACCCTAGGCTGATTAAAAGATGAAAGCCTGCGGCGGCAACGTTGGCGGGGGGGAGTATTTCTAAAGGGAAAACGACCTTTTTCACAAAATTGGGATTGGCGGTGATTAAGGTCGGGGAGATCCCCATGACTTCCCCCACGAATTGAAAGAGAGAGAGGCCGAAAAATATGCCAATCGCATAGTCCGCACGAGACTCGTTGGGGAGGACTCCAAACTTGCCATCGAAAATGAACCCGAAGACGAAGACATATAGGCCTAACATTAAGAGCGGGTTCAAAAAGGACCAAACCAGCCCGAGGTGGCTTCCTTTATGTCGAACTTCCACACTGCGCACCGTGAACTGGCGAAGCAGGTCTCGGTGCTTCCAGAGGTCGCGCGTAAAGGGAAACAACTTAAAAAACATGGTGATGGGGAATCGCGCCCAATGAGGTCACTGAAGTCAAGTAAACCCACTCAAGTTATTCTAATGTGATATGTCACCGGATGTGAGGTTTGTTTTCCAAGTGGGGTGGTGATCTTTGGGGCTCCGATTCGATCCCTGCGGTTACGACATGAATTGCTTAAGCTAATTAATTGTTGCAATCGCTTATCCAATCGCAGGGTTTCTTGTCTGCAATTCTATGAAAAATTTCCTTAGAAACCGATTTCTCCTGCTGCCCTTGATTGCGATGTTGTCTCTGGTGTCACTCTTAGCAGAAGACACCCCGCAATTGCCGGAGGATGTTTTCCCTGCTCTCCGGCAGATTTTGGCCGATGCTGCAGAGCAATCGCCGAAAATGGTCGCTAGTAATTTGGAATTGATGGTCGCAGACGGCGTCTTGATGCAGGCTAAATCCGGACTCTATCCCACCATCGGTGGTTTCTATCAATTAACGCAGGCTCGTGATCAACGGGAAGACGTTCCGGGCACTCTGAAGACAGACAAAAACTACTATAATTTTTCGCTCAATCAGCCACTGTTTCACTGGGGGGAGCGTCGTAATTCAGCTCGAATCGGCGAGATTCGTCGCCAAATTGCCGACGACAATTTTCGCGAAGCTTACCGTCTATTGGCCCACGAAATCCGCACCGCCTATCTTTCAGTGATCTCTGGTAAGCTGGCTGTGAAGAATGCTTCATTTAATCATAAGCTGGCTACCGAAGCGTTGCAACTCGCAGAAAACCGATTGAAGCAGGGGGTTATTTCAGATGGGGAGGCCTTCCCTACCAGAATAGCAGCTGAGCAGGCAGGTCTTGAGGTGGAGAAAACGGAGTGGCATTTTGAGTTGGCGAAACAGGATTTTGCGACTCTGACGGGACAAGCGATCATCACAGATGATCAGATTCCCTCAGAAATTCCTGGACTGCATGCTTCGCAAGAAGTCATCGAGAGTCTTTTAAATCGATTTTTGGCTCAGGATGAACCCGATACCGCTGCGGTTCGCAGTATCCGCAAGCAACTCGCGATATCGGAACTCGATTTTAAGAATCAACGCACACGATTGCGTCCAAAGCTGAACTTCATAGCTGGTATCTCCCAGGATGAGCAGAGCTATTCTACGAATATTGCCCAGAGGTATGGCCTCCAGTCCCAGTATGTTGGCCTGCAAGTTACTTGGAATATTTTTGATGGATTTGCTTCTCGTGGGGCGGTTGCGGCGTCATTGGCGCATAAGCGCATCACTGAACATCAGTTTAATGAAGTTACGGAACAGGCGATTCAAGGCGCGCATCGTGCCTCTTATGCCGTTGCTCTGGCCCGTCGGCAGCTAGCTATCAGCGAGCGTTTGCTTAACAATGCCGGAAATTTCCTGTCCTATACCAAAACGAATTTTGAGCGAGGTCAGGCCTCAGAGGTTGATGTAAATAATGCTCTAGCTGGATACAATAGCATCCATGTCTCTACAAATTCTTCTCGTTACATTTATCTGATTCGTGTGTCAGAATTCGTCTCTCTGATTTCCGAAGATCCGATAGTGGATCGGTTCGGGCACAACTAATAGACCTATGAGTTTTGGAAAAAAAATTGGCATCTTAGTGTTTGCGATCGTTGTGGCCGTAGTTGGCTACATCTATCTTTCACGCCCGACTGCATTGGTGGCTGAAGTCTCGAGTGGCCGAGCGGTCAAAGCGGTGCCCGGGAGTGTGACGGTCCATGCGGAGTTTGAAATGGAGCTGAAAAGCGAAGTTGGTGGCCGCGTGGTTAAAAGTGAGTTGGATTCGGGTAATGCCGTGATGGCCGGCGAGGTGCTTTGCCAACTCGACACTGGAGATCTCAAACTCGAGATCGAGAGGATCACGAATGAATATGAGACGGCGCAAAAACGAATTGCGGTCGGTTCGTCTATTGCTCTCACCCTCGCCAATGCTCAGGATGATCTCAAAAACTTCGAACAGCTCTACCTTTCGGGCAATATGCCTGAATCAGAGTTGATCAAGAAGCGGCGTGGGGTGCAGCAGATAGAGCAGGGCTACGAACTTGAACAGGTAAACAACGCGCAACGGCTCGAGGGCTTTGAGAACACTCTACGGGTGAAGAAGCGGCAGCTTGATAAAATGACCATCGTCGCTCCTTTTGATGGAGTAGTCTCGATGGTTTATGCACGACCGGGCGACTTGATTGGGAGCAATTCTTCCATCGCCACCCTCATCGCTACCAGCCGCACGGTTGAGGCCAAGATCAGCGAAGAAAACTTTGCTGACCTCAAGGTGGGGCAATCCGCTTCGGTGCGTTTTCTCCCTTATGGTGCTTGGCTCTACGATGCAACCTTGGTGAAGATTTTGCCGACGGCGGATCCTACGACTCAGCGCTACATCGTGCATTTGGAAGTGGATATTGCGCCCGAGAAACTAGTGCCGGGAATCACCGGTGAACTAACGGTTGTTGTCGGCCAACGTGAGTCCGAAACGAACATTCCTCGTCGCGCGCTTTTTGGTAATTACGTTTACGTGGTCACTGATGGCAAAGTGCAGTTGCGTAAGGTAGAAACTGGCTATGTGACGATGACAGCGGTCGAAGTCCTCAAAGGATTGTCCACTGGAGAGCAAGTGATTGTGGATCAATTAGATCGTTTCCGCGACGGCGACAGCGTTCGCACCATGATGGCTGATCAGGGTGAATCGAAATAAAGTAGTGCCGCTGATTCCGTTGCCACAAAAGCTGTTCTGATGTCGCCCAATTTTCGTATCGCCTACCGCTTTCTAACTGCGAAAAAGCGGGCCATGTTGATGAGTCTGTCGTGTATCGTGCTCGGTGTGGGCTTGTTTATTGTGACACAGGCCACCACGAGTGGGTTTGAGCAGTTTTTTATTCGCACAATTTTGGGCACTAATGGTGCGGTGCGGATCGAGGATAAGATGCAAGATACGATCCGGAGCATGGAGGTCGGTGGCTATGGCTCGGGTTTTGAAATCAAGCAATCCGAAGGCTATAAATACATCGAGGGGATCGAAGAACCGAAGCTGGTGATTGATGCACTGAAGCAATTTCCTAATGTGCTGGCGGTGTCGGAAGTCGTCTCCGGATCGGTGATCATTAAGAGCTCATTTAAGAACGAATCGGTGCGAGCGTATGGGATTAATATCGATGATCATATGCGGGTATCCGAACTGGGAAATCAGATTGTGCGAGGCGATTTGAGCGCGTTTAGCAGCACCCCATCGGGTGCTCTTTTGGGTATGGAAATGGCCCGACGGACGCAGCTCGATGTGGGGGATTCATTTATACTGGAGGCGAGTGGAGAGCAGCGTCGTTATCGAGTTTCGGCGCTCTACGAGACTGGCGTGAGCGACATCGATAAGGTGCGGCTCTATCTGAATATGGGCGAGGCGCGTTCCTTGCTTAAGAAGACGACCGGGGCTTCATTTTTGCAGGTCAACCTTATCGATAAGGACCGAGCTCAGGAGGACGCTTATCGCATGAGTGAGGTGCTGCATCACAGCGCGAAAGCTTGGCAAGATCGGGAGAAGTCGTGGCTGCAGGCGTTTGCGGCGTTGGGGCTTTCCTCTGCGATTACGGTATCGGTGTTTACTCTGATCGCGGGTTTGGCGATGTTTAACACTCTGGCGATGATGGTGATGGAGAAAACCAAGGAAATCGCGATTCTGCGTTCAATGGGTTACACGCGGGAGGATATCACGCAGATCTTTCTCTGGCAGGCGGTCATCGTGCTCATTATCGGTAGCGCGCTCGGGATGCTCTTTGGTGCATCGGTGACTTACATCGTGGATAATATTCCACTGACTATTACAGGTATTTTCAAAACAGAGACCTTTGTGGTGTCTTGGAATATTTGGCATTATGTCGCGGCGACATCGACGGCGGTTGTCATGGTGATGTTGGCGAGTTTGGTGCCGGCTCGACGTGCGGCACGTCTTGAGCCGGGTGACGTGATTCGAGGCACAGCTCAATAGGAAATTTTAGATGAGTAAATCCGATTCCATCGCACTTAGTTGTTGCAATATTCATCGTTACCTCGGTGAAGGTGAGGGGCGTGTGCATGTGCTCAAGGGCGTGACATTTGAAGCTCAACGTGGGCAAGTTTACGCGATCGTTGGTCCCTCTGGTTGCGGTAAGAGCACGCTGCTCTATCTCCTTGGCTTACTTGATCGGCAGGACGAGGGCGACATTACGATTGATGGTGTCCCCATGTCGCAAAGCAGTGATGCCGATCGCACGGCGGCACGGGGCGAACACATTGGATTTGTTTTTCAGTTTCACTTTCTGATGCAGGAGTTTTCCGCATTGGAAAATGTAATGATGCCGATGCGTAAATTGGGAAAACTTACACAGCTAGAGATGGAAGCACGCGCCTTGGAATTGCTCTCCGAAGTCGGTCTCGGCGAAAAAGCGCATCGACTCGGCACTCAACTTTCGGGTGGTGAACAGCAACGCGTGGCCGTCGCTCGTGCTTTGGCCAATCAGCCGAGTATCATTCTGGCGGATGAGCCGACGGGTAATCTCGACGTGAAGAATTCGAACATGGTTTTCGATCTGCTGACGCGTCTAGCCAAGGATAATAAGCAGGCGGTGATTCTGGTGACGCATAATCCTGATATCGCCGAGCGTTGCGATCAGGTGATGCCGATGAGTGACGGGAAATTTGTCTAAACGTGCCGGTTCGGGTGGGTTGCGTCTCGCAAGGCTTAGTCGGTTTCTTATCTTTGGCGCTCCGAATGATTGTTCCGACCGTGGCTTTACTGCTGATTGGGGAGCAGTTCCCTTTTTCGTATTTTCCGATGTATTCGTCGTTTGATCCGCAGACGGAATACTACTATGTGGAGGATAAATCGGGGAGTCCCTTGGCTTGAGTCGACGTATTCGCAAACTCCACGGCCAATGTGAAGAAAATGTATCGGGCGCGACTTCGAGCATTGATTTCAAAACGTGGCGCGAAGGAAGCGGAGACGGCCTTGCTCGAACGAGAGATTATCGGTCGCTACATGCCGGTCTATCTGCGAGTCTCGGGTCAGTGATCTGGCAGAGTAGCGCCGGATGATGAGATTTTGTTGAAACGAGTTGTCGTAGAACGGATTTAGTCCGGCTAAATCATGTGGCGAGAAACCTTTATCGCGGAGGGTAGTATGAACGGCGGCAAATTCAATTTTCGAGAGAAAATCGTCGACCACAAAGGTGGGGAACCTTAGAGATGCGAGTCAGTTTTGCGTGGCTCAATTGGTCAATGCTCTCGGCTGCGGTCCCATATCCAGCGCAACCGGTGCCCAATGGGACAGGGCTCTCATGGATCTCTCTTTCTTGGGGTGCACGAATATCTATGCTCCGCTGCGAATCGGCTCCGGCTTAGCTGTAATCATGTTTGCGGTTGGGTTAGTGCCACTGATCACGCTGGGTTACTCTTCGGCGCTGTTGATTATGGTCGGAGTTCTGGAGATTGCACAGGGTGCGATTAGGCATCACTTGCAGCTTACCTGTCTATTAGCTGGCGCGATGTAGCTCAGGTTAATGGAGGTGGGAAATGGCGCGTTGCTAGGTCATTGGCTGTTCCCCAGCTTAACTGTGCAAAATAGGACAGTGCATTTGGCTAAACTCATGATCGCGGTGTCTTATGTGACATTGGTATGTGTGAAGCTCATCGCCTCGGGTGGTGCTGGGATCGCCCAGTTGCCGGACGTCTCGCTACAACTGATCAAGACCCACGCGAATATTGACTATGATACCTTGTGGCTGCAAATGAGCTGAATGGCGACTGAGTTGCCCTATTGGCTGGCGGAGCATCCTTGGATCGCGCGACTATGTTTTAGTCTGGGGTCTTCTTGGAATTGCTCGCGTTTGTCGCGCTCTGGGGGCGCAGGTCGTTAGTCTTCATGGGAGTAGGGCTACTTATCTTACACTACCTGATTGGAATCGCGATGGGGTTGCGGTTCAGCTCCCACGAGTGGTTGTTTCTGATCTTTCTGGTCAATGTTCTTTATTGGATCTGGTGTGAATACCTGGAATTTCGTGATAAAAAGGCACTAGTCTAAGGTAATACCGAGATAAGCTAAGGCCAATCTTAGGTGTGTTCCTACTAATGATTTCAATATTTTCAAATCGAGCAGCCAATTTTTGGTTTACTTTGGAATTCGCGACGGGTTCGCTATTGAGCTGATTTTGACGAACACCAACGACCTGTGAGCTACGACCCATTGCGAAAATCTATTCATGCTAGGCCCTACGGACATTTTGCCGTTGTTGGCCTTGCGTTCGCTTTGGTCGGGAATCGCTACTTGAAAGGTGATCCAACGTCTCCAACTCTTCATTCCGAATTACGTGGGGCTGCCATCACGAGCTATCGGTTTAACCCGGCTTTCGGAGAACTCTGATCCATGTCGAATATCTTTCCCAAGTCAGCGAATAAGCTCCCACTGCAAATAGTGATTTTCCTATTTGTGTTCGGCGGCATCGCTACCGCGGCAGTCACGTATTACATGACGCCAAGTTACACCCGTGTCGGGTATGCTCCCGTGCAACCGGTTCCGTTTAGCCACGCGATTCACGCAGGGCAGCTCGGTCTGGATTGCCGCTATTGCCACGTGGGAGTGGACAAAGGGCCGGTTTCGACGGTTCCCGCTGCACAGACCTGCATGAACTGTCACAACCAGATCAAGGTGGACAGCCCACTGCTGGCCGTCGTGCGTGAGAGTTATGAAACAGGGGAACCCGTTCCTTGGGTGAAAATTCACCAAGTGCCCGATTACGCTTACTTTAATCACGCTATCCACGTAAACCGTGGAGTCAGTTGTGTTGAATGCCATGGTCGCGTCGATGAGATGGACATCGTGGTGCACACTAAATCTCTTAGCATGGGATTCTGTCTCGATTGCCATCGTAATCCTGAGAAGGCGCTTCGCCCTCTCGATAAGGTGACCGATCTTTCGTGGGAGCATCCTCAAGGCGAACAAGGCCAGTTGGAAGACGGTGCCAAGTTTGTCCACGACTGGAATATCAAGCCACCGCAAAGCTGCTCAGGCTGTCACCGATGAAACGCAAATTTCACCATCCCACTCCGTCTGAAACCGAGATCAAGAACGGCCCCAAGTATTGGCGCAGTCTTGACGAGCTGGCGGCTACACCCGGCTTCAAGGCGCAACTAGAACGCGAATTCCCTGAGGGCGCAGACAACATGGACGGTGTCGATCGCCGACAGTTCATGAAGATCATGGCTGCCTCTTTTGCCCTCGGTGGCGTAGGTTTGACCGGTTGCCGTCGTCCTGAAGCCAACATTTTACCCTTCGGTAGATCCGTCGAAGGAGTGATTCCCGGTCTTCCTCTCTATTTTGCCACGGCTATGCCCGTGCGTAAAACCGCGATTCCGCTCTTAGCGGAGACCCATCAGGGCCGTCCGACCAAGCTGGAGGGCAATCCCAAGTATGCTCCTCACGGTGGCGCGAGTTCGCTTCACGCCCAGGCTTCGGTGCTCGATCTTTACGATCCTGACCGAGCGCAGGCCCACACTTCTAATGGCTCTAAACTGAGTCGAGCGGCCTTGAACGATCTTCTTGCGAGGATCGGCTCTGATCGCAGAGCCAAAGGAGGTGCCGGATTGGCATTTTTGGCTGATGAATCCAGCTCGCTGACTCGGGCACGTTTGGTCGCCAAACTGCGTAAACAATTCCCCTCGGCGATTTGGGCTGAATATGAGCCTGTCCAAGATGAGGCTCCTGTTTCTGCCGCTGCTGCCGTCTATGGCCGCAACGTCAAACCTTTATATCACTTCTCCAAGGCAAAGCGCATCGTTTCGATCGATGCTGATTTCCTGAGAGCAGAAAGTGGTAGCCTTACCTACGCCCGCGATTTCTCCAAGGGCCGTAAAGTCGTAGAGCGCGACGATGAGATGAACCGTCTCTACGCGGTGGAAAGCGTATTTACCCTGACTGGGTCGATGGCGGATCACCGCTTGCGCCTCGCGAGCAGTCACATGCACGCCTTTGCGGCGGCATTGGCTAGCCAAGTCACGGGTAATGCCGATTTGAGTAATCTCGCGGAGGGGCTCGAATTTCCTCATCAGGATGAATGGCTCCAGGCCTGTGCTGACGATCTGCGTCTCCACAAGGGGGAGTGTCTGGTCGTCGCTGGTGCTCATCAACCTGCCGCCGTTCACGCGATTGTTTACGCGATCAATGAATTCCTTGGAAACGTAGGCTCGACGGTCGATTTCGTCGAGATCGCTCCCTCTACAGCCAGCAGCATCAAAGACTTGGCCGCATTGATTAAGGGTGGGGCCGTCGATACCCTCGTCGTCCTGGGTGGTAATCCTGTTTATAACGCACCGGCTGATCTCGAGTGGGAGGCTTTGCAAAAGTCTGTCTCCAATGTCGTGCGCTATGGCTACTACGTTGACGAGACCTCAGCCGCTGCCGCGACTCAAATCGCGGCGACTCACTATCTCGAGTCGTGGGGAGATGCCCGCACGGTTGATGGCACTGTAGTGCCGGTGCAGCCGATGATTCTTCCGCTTTTTGACGGCCTGACGGAATTGGAAGTGTTGGCTCGTATTCTTGGCGAGAACGACACGGACCCTTACTCTCACGTTCTCGCGACCATTGCGATACTGGCCGACGGTGACACTACCAAGGCAATGCGCCAATTCCTTCATGATGGATTGCTGGCGGATTCCGCTTATCCCGTGGTGAAAGTGAAATTTAACGCCGCTAACGCATCGGTATTGTCCGAAGTTTCCGGCGAGTTACCTCATATTTCTGGTGAGAGTCTCGAGATTCGTTTCGCGACCGACAACAAGATGGACGATGGCCGTTTTAATAATAACGGCTGGTTGCAAGAGTGCCCTGATCCCATTTCCAAGATTACTTGGGAAAATGCGATTTTGATCAGTCCGCGCTACGCTAAAGAGCTCGGCGTTACTCCAAAGGGTTCTATGTTGCAGGTGGCTCGCGTCGAGTTGGCTGAATATAAGCAAGGTAAAGAGATCGCCCCGGTGGCTGAGGTTACCGTGAACGGTCGGAAGGTTCGTGGTCCTTTGCACATCCAGCCTGGCCTCGCTAATTACACAATTGTGCTACCCGTTGGATATGGCCGAGAGATTACCGGTCGCGTCGGAGAGGGCTCCGGATTCAACGCTTATGCTATCCGCACGGTTGACACCATGGGATTTGCCACGGGAGCCAGTCTGAAACTGACTGGTGAAACCGTCCCTCTCGCGAGCACCCAGGGCCACTGGTCGATGGAAGGTCGCGCGTTGGTTCGCGAAGCCAATCTTGAGGAAGTGCAGGCTCCCGGTAGCGTTGGTCTAGCTTTTGTCGATGAGGTAGGTTTGGAATCGCACAGCCCTCCAATTTACGGAGAGGAAGGCAAGACGATGTCTTTGGCTGAAAAAGCCAGCGAAACACCACGCGGTAACTCGCTCTACGAAAGTCCTGATTACAAGGGCGTGCACCAGTGGGGCATGACCATTGACCTAAATACCTGCATCGGCTGCAACGCCTGTATTGTTGCTTGTCAGTCGGAGAATAATATTCCGATCGTTGGTAAGGAGCAGGTCATGCTTGGACGCGAAATGCAGTGGATCCGCCTTGATCGTTATTACTCTGATGGTCTGGCTGAAGCTGGAGCTTTCGGGGGTGAGAACAATCGCGAGATTCCCGAGGATCCACAGGTGTCGATGCAGCCCCTCGGATGCATGCACTGCGAACTCGCGCCTTGCGAAACAGTTTGTCCGGTTAATGCAACCGTCCACGACGAAGAGGGCCTCAATGTGATGGCTTACAATCGTTGTATCGGCACTCGGTATTGCGCAAATAATTGTCCCTACAAAGTGCGCCGTTTCAATTACTTCGATTGGAATCAACGCGATCTCGATAAGCTTTACCTCGGACCTTTGGGCCCACAGGGAACTCCAGAATTGGTCAAAATGGTCAAGAATCCCGAAGTTACCGTGCGCATGCGTGGGGTGATGGAGAAGTGCACGTATTGCGTGCAACGCATCGAAAATGGAAAGATTCAACACAAGGTAAAGATGTCCAAAGCAGGACGTCCCGGTGATATAGTCGTGCCTGATGGCGAGATCAAAACGGCCTGTCAGCAAGCGTGTCCGGTCAGTTCAATCGACTTCGGCAATATTCTCGATCCCGAGAGCGAAGTTTCAAAGGCCAAGGCCCGCGAGCAAGATTATGCATTGCTGGGTTATCTGAATATCCGTCCTCGGACGACTTATCTCGGTAAACTGCGTAACCCGAATCCCCGCATGCCTGATTATCAGAAAAAGCCGCTCAGCCGCACGGAATATAAGAACAAGAATTATCCCCCGTCTGCTCGTGAGGACAAATATGGTGATAGCCATGAGGCCAAGCATGAGTCAGCACACGAAGGAGGGCATAACTAATGTCACAGAGTTCTGATACAACCGCTCCGGCGATTCTCGCTGAAGTAAACCCCGCCGTTTTGCCCCGTGCAGAACTGGTGGAAAACAACCGCGACTTCTCTTGGATCACCGAAAAGATCTGCGGAATCATCGAGGGGAAAACTCCTGTTTGGTGGTGGTGGTGCTTCGGCTTAGCTTGCTTTATCGCTTCCTTTACCGTGGCCGGTATTGCCTACTTGGTCGCGACGGGTGTTGGTGTATGGGGTCATCGCAATCCTGTGGCCTGGGGTTGGCCGATCGTGAACTTCGTGTTCTGGATTGGCATCGGTCACGCCGGAACGTTGATTTCTGCGATTTTGTGTCTCCTTAGACAAAAATGGCGCACGTCGATTAATCGTGCGGCGGAGGCCATGACTATTTTTGCGGTGGTTTGTGCAGGTATTTTCCCCGTCTTCCACGTGGGGCGTGTCTGGTATGCGTGGTTCCTCTTTCCGATCCCGAACTCTAACCAAATCTGGCAAAACTTTCGTTCGCCACTGGAATGGGATGTGTTTGCAGTTTCGACTTACGGCACCGTTTCGGTCTTGTTCTGGTATGTGGGCATGATCCCCGATTTGGCGGTATTACGCGACCGTTTTTTCAATGCTGGCAACAAGCTCCGCTCGAGCCTTTATGGCTTTTTTGCGATGGGCTGGCGGGGCTCCAATCGGCATTGGAGCAACTACGAGATGGCCTACCTCATTTTGGCTGGTGTCGCGACTCCGCTGGTGTTGTCAGTGCACACTATTGTGTCGTTCGACTTTGCGGTTTCCCTGATCCCCGGTTGGCATACGACCATCTTTCCTCCATACTTCGTCGCCGGGGCGATTTTCTCCGGATTCGGGATGGTGCTCACCCTGATGTTGCCGTTGCGAGCAATCTTCAAATTGGAAGATCTCATCACGCAGTATCACATCGATTGTATGTGTAAGATCACTTTGGCGACCGGCACAATGGTCGGTTACGCCTACGGCATGGAGTTCTTCATCGCTTGGTATGGGGCCAATCCGTATGAAGGTTTTGCGTTTATCAATCGTGCCTTCGGTCCCTATGCATGGGCCTATTGGATTATGATTTCGTGTAACGTGATCACCCCCCAGTTCTTCTGGTTCAAGAAGGTTCGTCAAAACACCTCGATGGTGTGGATCCTTTCGATCTTCGTGAACGTGGGGATGTGGTTTGAACGTTTCGTGATCATCTGCACTTCGCTTACCCGTGATTTTCTTCCTTCGAGTTGGGCTTACTTCAGTCCCTCCATTGTCGATATCTTCACTTTCTTCGGAACTTTCGGGGTATTCTCTGTGCTATTCCTTCTCTTTATTCGGTTCCTCCCGATGATGCCGATGGCGGAAATCAAATCGGTCACTCCTGGTGCCGATCCTCACGCCGGTCCTGCTCACCATTAATCTATCACTTGAATGTCTGATCAACCTTACGGCTTAATCGCCACGTTTGATAATGCGGTGGATCTCTACCATGCGGCGGAACATGTGCGCGATGCCGGCTACAAGCACTGGGACTGCATCACGCCTTGCCCGGTTCACGGTCTCGATGGAGCGATGGGTCTTAAACGTTCCATCGTTCCGCGTATATCTCTCGCGGGTGGTATCACCGGATTCTGCACGGGTATGTCGATGATCTTCTGGACCGGTGCGGTGGATTATCCTCTGATTGTCGGGGGTAAGCCTTTCTTCAGCCCAATGTTTGCGTTTCCTATTTCCTACGAGCTAACGATCCTCTTCACGGCTTTCGCCACTATTATCGGGATGTTCGTGGTCAATGGACTCCCTAGCCACTACCATCCTGTGCTGAAATATGAAGATATCGCGCGCGGAATGGACGATAAGTTTTTCGTGGTGATCGAAACTCGCGATCCGCGATATAATTCCGAAAACACCAAGGCTCTTTTAGAGAAGACCGGCGGACAAAATATCAAGGAACTGGAAGCCTGATCATGCGTAATGTTTACATCGCCACCGCGCTTCTTGTGGTCCTCACCTTATCGGTGCTGGGACTTCGTGGCACCAATTTTACGAGCCCTCCGATGGATGTATTTCCGGAGTGGGCATTTCCTGGAATGAAGTATCAGCCAAAATATAAGCCTCAGGGCAGCAGCGAATTTTTTGCTGATGGTCGCGCCGACCGTCCTTTGCCTTCTGGGGTAGTGGCGGCCAATTACGGTCCACTCGGGCATGTATTGATCACTGACGATCACATGTCAGCTGGTCGTGCTTCTGACGGTTCATTCGCTGATGGCTTCCCCTCCGGAGTGGAATTGAACCACGAGTTCCTCCGGCACGGCCGCGAGAGCTACATAATTTACTGCACGCCTTGTCACGGTGGTTTGGGAGATGGCAATGGCATCACCAAACAATATGGCATGGGGGCGACGCCTACTTACCACGACGAACGTCTTCGCGATATCGCCGAGGGTGACCTATATAACACGATCGCAAATGGTAAGGGCAACATGTTGTCCTACGCCGACAAGTTGACGGTGAATGAACGCTGGGCAGTGGTTGCCTATGTTCGTGCGCTGCAACGTGCGCAACAGGGTTCGACAGCAGATGTGCCTGCGGCCCACAAATCGGAGCTTGGAATTAAATGAGCACTCCTGCTGACAACAATACCGCCGCCCTGGCATCAAAGGCACTTTTCGTCGGCCTTGGTGGAATCATTGTGACGGCGCTCGGACTTTTGTTCACTGATGCGCAGGTCATTGCGATGTCGTGGTTAGTCGCTGTTTCATTCTGGACGGCCATTGCTATCGGCATGCTGCTGCTGGTTTTAATCCATCACATCTTTGATGCGTCTTGGTCGGTGATTTTTCGCCGACAATTCGAGCATGGTCTATCTTCGTTCAAATGGCTGGCGCTTCTGTTCGTGCCATTGTTGTTGGTCTCATGGTTTGGCCCTAGTGATTTGGTTTGGTCGTGGATGAACCCCGAACATGTGAACCATGGCGGACATACTGTGGGCAATGATGTGCTCTTTCTGAAGAAGTCCAGCTTCCTGAATCTGAACATGTTCACGGGCATGACCGCGCTATTCTTTGGCATCTGGATCTGGCTTTCCGCACGTCTTCGCAAGGCCTCCTTCACGCAGGACGTCGATGGAGATGTGGCTTGGACTACGATGAATCGCTGCACGGCAGCTTTCGGTATTCCTCTCATGGCAATTACCCTCTCCGCTGCGGCCATCTATTGGATCAAGAGTCTCGAGTATCACTGGTACTCAACCATGTATGGTGTCTGGTTTTTTACCAACTGCGTGCGCGGTGCTCTTGGGGTAGGGGTGATTATGGCTGTCTGGCTCTACAACCGGGGTGATCTAAAGGGCATCCTGAATAAGAATCATATGCACAGTATCGGTATGCTAATGTTGGCTTTCACCGTCTTCTGGGCCTACATCACCTTCTCCCAGTATTTCCTGATCTGGAATGCTAATATCCCGGAAGAAACTTTTTGGTATAACATTCGTGAACACGGGGATTGGCTCTGGGTCGGCATGTTGTTGCTTTTCGGCCATTTCTTTCTGCCGTTCTTCTTGCTACTGTCGTATCGTTATAAAGTGACGCATCATGTGAGCCGTCGCATCTCCTACTGGATACTCGCGATCATCTTGGTGGATATTTGCTACAATGTGCTGCCGGTGCTGACGGATTCCCATGGTCATCCGGAGCCATTTCTTTCGATGAAGCTTCTCTGGATCGCGACAGCGGTAATCGGTGTTGGCGGTATCTGCGCCTGGTCTTACTTGAAGAGTTTTCCGACCACTAAACTGATCCCTATCCGTGATCCTCGTATCACGGAATGCCTGACCCATCATGAGTAAATCATCTCCGGATCGACCTGCATCCTTGTTCGCCATTTTGGCGATCATGGTATGCTTATCCCTCTTCCTCCTGCTCGCTTATTTGGCGTATTTGCCTAAGCAAACTGGTGCTTTTATCGGCGATGGCATACGCACAGCCGAAGAGCGTAAATCAAATCTCATTGAGCTCCATATCGAAGAGGCTAAAAAGGCCAACAGTTACGCATGGATTGATCAGTCGGCTGGACAAGTTCAGTTGCCAATCGAGCGTGCGATGGAACTCACCGTGCAGCGCTACCGCTCGCAAGATTAACCTCGGCCTCATTTTATTGAAATGACCCAAACTACGTCATCCACCGCGTCAACCGGAGTATCAGAAATCGATACTTCTTCACGCTGTGCCTTATCCTTTCTTATCGTCGCCTCACTTTTATGGTTGGTGACGGGTGGGGTGCTTGCTTTGCTTAATTTGGTGCAGACGCATTCACCAGGTTTTCTGGCGGATTGCTTCCTGTTTACCCATGGTCGCCTAGACGCGATGCAAGAAACTGCTCTGGTCTACGGCTGGGCTGGCAATGCTGGGATCGCGGTTGCACTCTGGTTATTGTCTCGTTTGGGCGGTTCGGCATTGCGGGGCACGAACTACCTAGTC
>Ga0105055_10006452_pt1 | contig 16090 bp, 26 predicted proteins | sample BON03_FD_78090 | JGI IMG/M metagenome (GOLD analysis project Ga0105055, IMG submission 78090) | Freshwater microbial communities from Lake Bonney liftoff mats and glacier meltwater in Antarctica - BON-03 | ecosystem: Environmental > Aquatic > Freshwater > Ice > Glacier meltwater | place: Lake...
AGTGGGTCAACGGAGCTGTGCCAATATATTTCTACATCGAGTGGCCTTGGATAGATGAGACGCTGCGTCAGGAAATAGCCGCAGCCAATATTCGACATGGAGTATCGATCCATCCGAAGGCAGATGAACGAGACAAGCCCGACAAGTACCATCGAATCGAGACCTCGCTAGAACCCATCAACCGAAACGGTGAATTGATATTCAATGAGGATGAAAAGGAAACTCACCACATGGTCAATATGGAAGGCCAATTTCTAGCCCTCAGCCCTACAAGCCGGGCAAATGATGACGGCCCTGATGCAGTCGAAGGAGGAAAATGGGTATTGGATTCGAAAACACTTGCCGATACCTCCAAGGTGGAAACCCGGCCATTTAACAAAATCAACCAAAAACGCTGGTAAGTATGAATGACGCCGAAAAAACCAAAGAGGCTATATCACAAATCCAGAACATCGGTTATTGGCTTAATATAACTATTCAATCACCCCCAAAAAGCAACTTAAATGCTAATACGAAACGATTTCGAAACCCATCTTTATCCTGAGCTCATAGCTGCTATCGAGCGGGATGACACTTCCAAATTGGAGACAGCCATCAAAGCCTCCGAACTTCTCGCAAAAGGATTCATGTCCCGATTTGACAAGGCCGCACTCTTCGGAGCTGTGGATGAAGAGCGTGATGAGTTCTTATTGATGATCCTGAAGGATCTGACCGTCTGGAATTTCATTGTGATTGCCAATCCTAACATTAATACGGAATTCCACAAAGAGCGGTACGACGATGCCATCAAGCTATTGGAGAAAATCCAGTCTGGCAAGATGGTACCGGATGGATGGCCTTCCGCAGAGACACCAAGCGGATCTGACACCTTCTTTCACACCGCCTCCAATCCGAGAAGAGGCACCTCTTATTAATATAACTTCCCTTTTTCCCCCTTCAGGGGGCTAGGGGGTAAATCCTTTTAAAATGGCCATCAAAAAAACACTTATGCGAGCCCAGCAGGCTTCTAAGAATCCTGCCGATGCCACTCCATCCATTGTGATGACCAAGATCGATGTCCGCCCCTGGAATAGAAGGGAACAGGATATTCCATCTTGGCGAATTGCCCACAAATCAGCCGAAGCCATCATTCCCCGAAGGCTGTCACTCTACGACCTCTATGCTGATGTCGAGCTCGATGGACATGTCGAGGCCGTCACTGCCAAGCGTCGGGATGCCGTCACCACAGCCAATTGGCAATTCGTAGACAAAGAAGGCAAGCCCATCGATCAGATCAATGAGCTTATCGATAGCATCGGATTTGAGGAGCTATTGGAAGAGATACTGAACTCAAAGTTTTGGGGATATTCTATCCTGGAGCCTACCTTCTGGAAGTCGCACGACGGTACCGCAGAGATGGCCGCCAATCTACTCCCACGTCTCAACTATCGCCCGGAGCTGGGGATCATTGCCGATGACTACATCAGTGATGACGGCATCAATATCCGTGAGGGTTTCTATGCCAAAACAGTTATGGAAGTGGGCAAAGTGAAAGATCTGGGTCTTCACCTGAAGTCTGCTCCCTATGCCATACTTAAGCGGGGCAACTTGGGCGACTGGTCACTCTTTGTACAGGTGTTTGGAAATCCTATAGTGGATGCCACTTGGGATGGATTTGACGAGACGCAGCGGCTCAAGTTGCTGGAAGCCGTACAGGCTCTTGGATCAGGTGGAGCACTGGTACGGCCTGCCGGTACCGAAGTGAAGCTACTTGCCAGCACAGCAAATGCAAACGGGGATCTTCAGGATAAATTGATGGCTTTCCTGAATAAGGAAATCAGCAAGGTATATCTTGGATCCACGGAGACTACAGAATCATCCAAGTCTTCCGGCTACGCTCAGAGCGAGACCCACGCTGATCAGGATGAGCGAAAGAATGAATCGGACCTGAACTTTGTCCGTAGAATTCTCAACAGCCGATTCACCAAGATTCTTAATTCGGCTGGATTTGATCTTTCAGGAGGTCATTTTGTGATTGAAGGCGAGTCCAACGAGCTCACAACGAAGGAAAGTTTTGAAATCCACAAAGGATTGAAGGACGCCTTCAACCTGCCGATGGATGATGACTTCCTATACGAGACCTACGGGGTGCCCAAGCCTGCCAACTATGACAAGTTGAAAAGCGAGCAGGAAGACCCGCCTGCCCCCCTGAAGGGGGTCAAAACTCCCCCTAAAGGGGGGCAGGGGGGCAAAACTCCCCCTTCAGGGGGTCGGGGGGCAAAAGAAGACCTCACTTTCAAAGAGCAATTCCTTAACCTCTTTTCTGGTTTTTTTCCCTCAGCCCCGATTCCAGTCGGGGCGACATCGCTCCCCCTCAAGGGGGAGACGGAGGGGGTAACCTGTTGCTCAGAAACCCATTTGATCCAACTGAAGGCGAAGACTGAGCCTAATTACTCAGCACTTTGGAAGTCGATTAAGAAAGCTAAGGGCGAGGGATTTCTATATCCTGCCCTCGTTTGGAAAAACATAGAGATCCTGACTGATGGATTTACCAGAGGATGGAAGGGCGAAGAGCGCATGGTGAACCTTGCGGATTTTGGTATCGAGTATGGAGCTCTTGATCCGAAGATGCAGACAGCTTGGGAGATGAACCTATTCCGATTCTCCACCGTCAAGGCCGCTTATCAGTCTCAGGAAGTGAATGAGATCTTTCGGAAGTCTAAGAGCTTCGCAGAATTCGAACGCTTAGTAAATCAGCTCTATGAGGTAAAAGATCGAAATCACCTGATAACCGAGTACAACACGGCCTATCAGACCGGTGAAGCTGCTTCAACCTATTACCGTCTCATGGGCAAGATCAATACCTTCCCCTATTGGCAATACAAAACAATCGGTGATGATCGGGTTAGGGATAGCCACCGGGCATTGCATGACGTGATCCTACCTGCCAATCATCCGCTCTGGGCAAAAGTCTACCCGCCAAACGGCTGGGGCTGTAGATGCTATGTGGTACCACGACTTGCAAATGAAGTAGACAAAGCCAAAGTCGAGCAGGACATCGCATTTGTGACCGATTACATCGCTACAAACGAAGAGTGGGTGAAAGCTCGAAAAGATGGATTTGCCGTCAATCGGGCGATGACTAAGGAGGTATTCGTAGACAAGCAGCAATACAGTGCCGCGCCGGACAAAGTACTTCAGAAAGCTTCCAAAATGACAGCTACCGAGTGGAATCTGCGCAAAGCTGCGGAGATTCAGGCAGGCAAAGAAAAAGACTACACAGAGTCCGATCCGAAGGTCATTGATGAGATTTGGGCAAAGTACCAGGCTAATGATGTAGAGGCAATTTTACCCGACTATGCCGCCCGACCGATCAGCCTATCCAAGGCCATTTTGGCAGGGGCTAATTCTGCCTCATCGGTGGATTACAAGCTACTTGGCGCACTGGAAGAACTCTTGAAAAGCCCGGATGAAGTATGGGCAGCAAGTGAAGTAATGAATCAACTTGTCTATATGAAGTATTATAAAAACGAGATCCTGAAAGCTACCACCAAGATCACTGACAAAGGTGAGCTGCAACTCATCAAGTGGGAAAGTGTGCAGGCTAATGCTGAAGCATCCAGAAGGGGGCTGGTCATCCGCAAATGAGCAATGACCTGAATAAGATCAATCTGTGGTTTGACAAATTCGACCAGGCATTCTCAGCCTTCCCGGATATTATTGCGGAGACAGCGGTGGAGCACTTCAAGGAGGGATTTATATCCAAGAGCTGGGAGGGTGTGCCTTGGGCCCCTTACAAAAATAAAAAACGTGAACCTAAGAAGGGTTCTCTCATGATGCGGACAAACAACCTATTCAGCTCGATTCGACCATCTGAGGTGAACCCCTCACTTGTTACGATCTCGGCAGGATCTCCGAAGGTTCCATACGCTCGGATTCACAACGAAGGCGGGGTGATCAATAAGGCTGCACGGTCGGAAACCTTTGTAAGAAACCGCTACACCAAGGGCAAAAAAGCAAAAGCATTTGGAGGAATGGGACTGTACAAGGGAGGCACCAAGGCAGGGAAGGGTTTGACTTTCAAAGCCCACAGCATCACGATGCCACAGCGTCAATTTATGGGCGTATCTGCCTCCCTGAATCTGAGGATCATGAACCGCCTGAAGGCAGCATTTAACAAGGAGTAACACTTCGACTTCGCTCAATGTGACAATTCCTTCGACTTCGCTCAGGATGACAACGGTGTCAGGCTGAGCGAAGTCGAAGCCCACTTAAACAACTTATTATGAAATTCATCTACGAGGCCATCCTTGCGAGAATCGCCGATCAGCTCCCAGAGATTAAGTATGTGGACCTGGACAAAGGCCAATTCGAACAGGAACGCCCATCGGTAAGCTTTCCCGCTTGCCTGATCAGCCTACAGGTATCCAACACGCAGGAAAACAACCGAACGAACCTGCACAAGCAACTGATGGTGAGTTTTCGGATAGGCTGGGACTTTTCGGGCAATACATCCAGCATCACGCCAGAAGCTGCGCGACTGGATAGCCTGGCATACTTCGACCTGATCGAAAAATTAGAAACGGCATTCCAAGGCTGGGACGATGGCACCCGCCGATTTAATTATTTCAGTCAGATGGCACTCCGGGAAGAGCGAAGGCCAGACATCAAGGTCATCAGCATACCGTGGAAAACATCCTACCACGATCAGAAATAGCAAAAGTTGCATTTAGAAACCCTCCAAGGGTTCTAAACCCTTGGAGGGTTGGAATCACCGTAAATGGTGATAAATAAAAATATCACCGTTAATAGTGATAAAAAAAAGCCTCCCGAATCTCGGCAGGCTTTTACATTACACATAAACACACTTATCTAAATTTTCCAGGCATAATAAGGATACAACCTTCTCAACTCACCAGCCTGCATATTTGCTGACACCAGGGACTTGAGCAGATCCGTACGACGGCTCAACCGCTGAATGATAATATTGTGACTTAGGAAAAACTCTGCACTCAGACCCACTAAACAGTCATCGTATCGCAACCGGCACAAGTGCGCATGATAGTTGTATCGATAGGCAAGTGCATCGTCACGCTCTTCGAGAAAGGTATTTCGCCGGGACTTCTTACCGAGCTCGGCTATGGAGCTGGGAATAATGTCGTTGTATAGCGAATTCTTTCCTCTCATTGCCTCAAAAATACGGTCTTAGTACATGCACCGCCTGAAAAGTTATTGCGCACAAAAAAGCCCCGACTGTGAGGTCGGGGCTGCTAGTGTGGTTTACGGTTGTCTTTAGTGAGAGGGTAAAGATACTCTACTTTTTCTGATAGGTAACAAAACCACCGGTTGAAAGCCTAAGCGTAGATACCAACAGAGACCCACTTCTTTCTAGTGTAAATGTCTTTCCATCAATATTAACGGTGACTGTTGTTCCTGAAAAGGTGTAAGTGCCCACATCATTGCTCCTGACAGTCCCATTTCTGAGTTTTGTATGCTGAACATCTGAAGCGGAAGTAAATTCATACCTCTGGACATTGTTGCCCCCAAATAGCAATTGGGCTATCTCATCAGGAGCCTCCCAAGTCGTATTTGAATAATCGTTTGCAGGCTTCTGATCCTCAGGATCTGAAGAGTTACATCCCATGAATGAGATAAATACAAATAAAATTAAAATGTGCTTTTTCATAGTGTTTAAAACGTTTTAAAAGATTGTTAAAATTAAGATTTTCAATTCAAACTCCAATGCCTCCTAAGAATCGGAAGTCGCTCGATAAGACGCTCAGCATGATAGTCCGGTACCTCAATCATGATATCCGTTCGATCTGGATAGAGTGTGTCTGAAACTTCATATGCATAGTCCAACGGATGACGGTTGGTATGGTCGATAATCTTAGCCTCAGCCATCTCTCGTCCTATTTTCATTCCAAACTTGATTCCCAGAATTAGGCCGAGTAAGCCGATGACGGCACAGGCGGCAAGGAGTAGCAGGATCATATAAAAGCCTCTGATAGTTTATTGATTATCAATTCTAATTCTACAGCCTTGTCACCCCAATTATCCTTCTTGATCTGTTCGGAAGCTTTACCATATCCTTGAGTTGGTCGATCTTGTATTGATTTTGCCCTCTTTTTTTCCCGTTCTAAACATTCCAATACAATCATTAACTCCTCTTCTTCAATCGCCCCTCTTAAAGAACTAGGCTGAGGCGGCATTTCCACCACTGACTTGAGGATTTTATCTCTGTTTTTTCCAATTGTTTTTTGGATTGCCTCAGCTTCATTTTTAGCAAAAACAGACTCTTGACAGATGTTAGAGGTATCATTAGGACTCCTTTGATGAACATTGTAAATACTCAAATCGCAATAGATTACATGATATTTCATGTTACAGTTTGTTTTGATTGTGAATTATTCAGCCTCGCACGGCTGGTATTTTTGGATTAGAAATACGCTACCCATTATTGATACATGATTCTAGCCGCCTCACGAAGTGAATTCAACCTTACGGAAATCACAGTGACGCCGTCCACTGCTAGTTTGGACTCCTCCAAGCTTTCCACCTGCCTGAATGCTAGCTTATCCAACTCAGGAATCTGGATCAGCTTAATGAGCGGATTTTTAGGATCATTGCCCTTTGCCTGATCGCTCAGCCTATCATAGCCCATACTGACGAACTGATGCTTGCGGTCATGTATCTGAAGCTCAACGGCTCCGTCGCCTTCGTCACCTTCATAGATGAAGTAAAACACTGGTGACGCTGTGTTGATCTGTGTCACGGTTTCCTGTCCTTTCTTTTGAGCAGAGGCCGTGTGAATAGCTGACATGCATAAAAGTACTAGTGCGGATATTAAGAGTAATTTTTTCATTATTTAGTTGATTTTAGATTTGATGGATTCTACCTTTTTTAGTTTTTTTTCTTCCTCTTCCTGCTTTTTTAGCACCCATTTTCTTTTCGCCAATTCCACTTCGGCTTGAATCACACGAGGGTCTTTTGATTTCTTCCCAAACACCTTTTGCCATACCGTCATTTGATCTTGGTACCACGCAGGATATTGCCTTGGCTCTTGGTAGTTGGCTGTCCGTGTCGCCGGATCAATCGCCCTGCATGAGGAAAAGACGAGGCTGATCAGACATCCGTACAATAGAATGAGATTCATCTTGCTTCTTGATTCTTGCATCTTCTTTCTTGATTTAAATACTCTTTAAAAAGCTGAGATAAACCTTTTCAAAGGCCGTCACCACTCCCGGCAGTTCCTTGGCTTTGAGTTGGTCTAGTGACTTCTTTGGGCTGCCGTACTTGATACACCAGGCATTGACCTTATCCATATTCACCTTGCCGTCGGGAAGCTCCCAACCCATCTCATGTGCCATGCTGAGCATCTTGCGCACCATGCGGCCTTTGATGGCCTGATTGTCATCTTCGCCCAGGCTCTTGATCAGGGCTTGCGTCTCCTCCTGTGTCATCTCCCGCATGCTTGAGGTGCGCCCTTCAGTCACCGCAAGGATCAGCTCCTCTTTCTGATCCATCATCCCGGCCCTGGTCATCAGCAGCCGCACGTATTTAATTTGTTGTCCCGTCATGTTGCTCTATTTGCTCTATTTTCAAAGTAAGGGACAGGGTGTATATCCGAAGAAGCACACTGTGCAGCTGATCAGACACCCCTGTGATTTTATAATGCCTTGGCTGTGATTTCTGTATTTCGACCTCAAACCCCAAGTCTGACAGCTCATGCATAATGCGCTGTACCGTTCGCTCCGTGACACTCAATTCGTCTTTTAGAGTACTCATTGTTTTGAATTGACTTAGCGAATTCACGATGTGGAATAGATGCTGAAATTTATTTTTCATTGGTTATATCCTTCAAAAAATGGGATCCCCAATTTCATTGCAATCTCCCGCTCCATCGTAGCTCCTTTGCTATCCTGCCACCCGGGAAGCATCCAAATCGCATCTGCTGATGTCAGGAAAAATAGACAGATCTTCATTGCTTCCTCCCAAGAGCAGGATGGGGCTACAAAGTCCATTGGATTGATCGCTATAAATCCATTCAGCTCTAAGTATGCCGCAGCGTTGTCAAAGGCTAGAACAGCCTTCTGATAGTCCAATCCAGTCACTTTACCAGCGATGTAGACCGATTTCCCTTCAGGACCGAACGTCAGCTCACGAATCGATTTTAAATAGTTTCTTTTTCTCATGGTTAGCTTGTTAAAGAGTTCCAACTATTCCGAAATGACTCTTTCTTCAGGTAGTTTTCAGGACTGAGTTTTGCCCGCCAGTTCATCCGCTTCAGGTACCCGTCGTACGGCTTGATACTCGACAGGCATTCGATGCGGTCGGCTTCGCTGAGTTTCTTCCAGAGCGGTTCGCAGCGGTGGCGATTCTCCTTTTTGCCAAAAGCTTCCCAGAATGCGTCAAAGGTCAGGTCATCGGGCACGGCTTCCATTTTGCCCGGTATGGCATCAGCCAGTTTTTTGAGTTGGGACGGTACGGGTGGAAGATGCTCCAAGATGTACTTGTAAGACTCTGATTTCATCTCTGCTGCGGTCTCGTAATAGGTTAAAAACCCTTCTGTATAGCCAAAAACCAACTTTCCTTTAAATTTCTGACTCGTTAGTGTGTATTTTATTTGTTTCATTAGCCTGTTGTTTATGTGTCATATTCTGCCTCTACCCCTATACTTTCAAGCGGTGTTTTTTCATCTATCCCCTCACTTTCGAGAGATTCTTTTGTCTTTTTCCCCTTGCGGTTGGGCTTGGGTTCTGCCTGTACCTGGGCGGCAAAGAATACCGGGTTTTTCGCTCTCGCCATCTCTTCCCAGACTACGAATGGATCAAAGCCTCCATACCTGTTTTTGTTGGGATGGGCGATGTAGTGACTGACAAAGATCCCCATACCACCGTCGAAGATGATTCGCTCAGATATCGCCTTTTTGATCCCGCCAGCCTTGGTACTGTGAGCGATGAAGATGAATATCTTTCGGGTGCCGTAGCGATTCTTCAGCATCACGTAGTCATTCCAATCGAATCCTGTGTAGTCTATTGAATCGATCACGATCACGTCAGGACTGTTCCGCTTTCTCAAGTACTTGTCCAGATCCTCTATGAGCGTGACCCCGTCGGGAATGGAGGCTATAGGATCGATGGGATAGAAATTCCCGCTTACTTCCTCCATTTTGTTCCTCTTGGTAGCCATTTGAAAATCGGAGCCGTGCCGCTGCTCGTAGCTTAGCCAGCCTACCTTTTTACCAAGATTAGCGAGCATCTTTGCCCACTGCACTACAAATTCGGTTTTGCCATTGCCTGAGAATCCGTATACCACTGCAATGAAATTGTGTGGTACTTTTCCAAGTGTCCCCGCCCATGGCTCTTTGATAGGCAGGAACTGGAACCGCATTTGGTGAAATTGCTTTACGCCAAGTACTTTCATGCAGTAGGTGCCGGATTGATCAGGGAATAGATTTCGCTGACTACATCGATCTGGAAGCGGCAATCAGCTTTTGCATTGTGCTTGGTGCCCATGAACGGCATTCGCTCTTTCACTTCAGGCCTCAGCATCACCATGGTTCGCATATCCCGTTCGTTGTAGTAATTCCAAGGCACATTGTAGCCACACTTTACAAAGGCATTCTTAAGCTTTGGCAGGTCGAAGCTGGCACCGTTTCCCCATATTTGGAATTCAGCTATATAGCCCATCCATTCACTCAGTCTGGCGATAGCTACCTCAATAGTCTTGGTATTATATAGTAGCTCCTTTCGGGCTGCCTCGTCCTGAAACAACCACCAATAGATCGTAGAGCCGTCCACTTCCATTCCGAGTTTTAGACAGGATTGAATGTCTATTTTCTCATAAAATATACGGTCTCTTTTCCCTGTGGTGATATCAAAAGCAGTAGCGCAAATAGCTGTAATGACTGCGTTTTCGCCTTTGCCCATCGTCTCCAGATCGAGCATGACATGATTAAATTGATTATTCATTTTTCACTCCTTTCTTTCTGATGATTGCCATTTTCTGGACTTCGATGATTTGGATCACTGTGGATCGGTTATTTCTCTGTATTTCCCAGGCTAACTCCTGATCGCATTCTTCGACGCTTTTCAGCGGGGAATGCTTGAGTGTGCAGCGGATATCAGCCACTGAGCCATATTTGTATAGGTGCCTATACATGTACATCCTCCTTTTCCAATTCCCCCAATAGCTCCGCTATTCGCTCAGCCATCGCATCCACTTTCTCACATACGGCATGCTTCAAAGGGATATTTAATCCTTTAGCCTCCATCACCTGCTTTGCTGCCAGATACAAGGCTCCAGCCTTTTCTAACTCTCTGATTCGGCCTTCTGTGCCTTGATAAGCTGTAGGTTTCCAGTGTTTAAAATCCCAAGGCCAATTATCAGGATGTTCTTTTCGATGCTTCGATTCCATCTCGTAAGTAGCAGCTGCCATGACAACATCTTCATGACCATTTACCTTATCCCGATGGACTGTATAACCCTCTTCTAGGATCTGCCGCTCTCGCTCGGCCCGGATGTGCCTGAAAGCCCATTGTAGATTGTTTAATTCAGTCGTCATGATTACAGCGAAGTAAAATTCAAATCTACAGAGTCCCACTTGCCTTCGGTGGCTCTTACCTTCACCTCGTAGCCGTAGCCCTTCAGATTGGTCTGGAATGACTCCTCCAATAGATTCAGTCCCTCCGTCCATCGTGGGTCAGTGAAGGCATGGCGATGCTTCAGCAGGTGGAATACCCGTGAATACTCCAAATCGCCCTTGTCATTCTTGGCAAGGAATCCCATCAGGATTTCAAAGAGATCCTTGTCACGCTTCTTAGCGGTCTCCTCAAGAAACTCCTTCAGCATGGCTACGGCCTTGGTACCACGCTCATCCCAATAGGGTTCGGTGTCTCGGGTTCGGGTCACTCGCATATTCCCATCGCTGGAAGTGATGGAGAAACCTCCTTTACTATTGCCCCTGATCTCACCGTAGGCGGTAAGAGCCTGATGCTGCGCCTCCATTTCTTTGGAAATAAGCATCTTGAATTCTGCAAGGATGTTGGAAAGAGACTTTCCTCTGCCCACCAAATTTTTAATGTTCTTATCCCGATTCTTCTCATAATTCATTCTGGCTCGCTTTTTCTCTTTGATAGCTTTGGATTTCTTTGCTGCGAGATCAGCTTGCAGTTTTTCTATTTGCTCAGGAGTGAGCTCTTCGATGTTGATTGAATCTGTCATTTGATTTTGGTTATAGTTTGAATTGTTGCACTTGGATAGTATTCCTTGAAGTATTCCTTTGCCTTATCAGAAGATGAGGCATCCACTTCCGTTTTGAATGGATACCTTAAATCTTGTATCATCCAACTTGGTCTATATTCTATTTTGTGCTTATGCATAAACTTGGTCGATCTGAGCTACCACATTATTAGCTACTAGCGTCTCGTACTGATAATCCTCTGCTATTCTGGCGTCGATTTTACCCAGCCAGCAGTAGAGACCTTTGGACTCGATAGAGGTGAGGCTTAGGCCATATCCTGCTGCTGGATTTCGCTGGAGCTTTTTCATTTTAGCAGCGATCTTATCATTGATTCCATCCACGATCTCAAAAAGCAGTTTGGAAGCCATGTCAATGGGTGGATTGGTCTTCAAGGCAACATTTAGAAGTATATGAAGCCCTTCGAGTTGGGTTTGTGTCAGTTTAACTTTCATTGATTTTCCTTTTTAGCTTATTGAATTTTAATCTGAAGGCAGGATATACTTGCATATAATCCTTACCTGTCTGTAGTAGATATTGTGTATTCCTGTCCCTTCTATTTATGTATTTGGATATCCTATAGTAGGGTATGTCCATATCAGAAAGCAGCATGGCTATTATTCTGCGACAGTCCACCAGTTCCATCGTTCGTCCTTCCCCTTTGATTTCCTTATCGGTGAGTCCAAAACTCTTGAGTACCAGTTCGTAGATTTTGATAATTTCCGCATCACTCATTTAGTCACCTCCTTTACCAACTTGTGCATCATAGATGAATAGGTCTCTTCCATGATGATGCCGTGAGGCTGAAATGGAATACTGATAGGATTGTGAAGATCCCGATAGAATGATTCCAGCTCGTTCTGAAATAAAAGCCCTGATAGCTCTAGAAACTCCCTATCTCTCTTCGTCCAGTGCATCAGCCACCATGACCAAAAGGCCTTGTGATATGGCAGATCTGCGGCTAATTCGAGGTCTCCAAACATTTCTTGGAGGTATTCAAATCCTGCATTTTGTTGGAACTCTGTAAAGGCCATTTCGTCCCACCCCAGCAGATTTAAGACTTGCGTCTTGATACTGGCGTTTTCCTGTCTTATTCGTTGGATGTGGATTGTTTTCATGATTCGGGTAGATTATAGATTTCGGCAAATACACTTTGGGCTTGAGCATCAAACATGGATTCCGAACTGATTAGTAAGCCATGCTCATCGTCGCCCGTCTCCATGTAGTAGAAGTGAGGCTTAAAGTCCTCGTCCATCAGTTCTATGATAGATTTTTCAACATCCCCCCAATTCGCCTGGGCTTTCCAATCCCATGAATGGGCAAAATGGATGGATCTTTTTTCGAGCTTCTTAAACATTGGTTGCCTCCTTTCTTGATTTCGCCCGCTCAGCATGCACGAGCCTTTTTACACGCCTTAGATCACCTTCAGACGAGTTGATAATGAATTGAATAGTCTGTGGATCAGTGACGCCATTGGCGATCAGGAGGGCTTTAACCTCTGTGCCTTTCGGCTGTGGGATCTCGATAAACTTCCGACCCAATCGGCTATAGATTTCCTTGTAGCCTTTCTTATTCAGCCTCAATCCTCGATGTACCCGCTTTTCTAGAAAGTCAGTAGCTAGCATAATGATCCCGCACTTATCTTCGAGTTGATTGTATAGCGTGATGAAGAAATAGAATACCTGATCAGTCAACTTGTCTGCTTCATCCAGCACAATCAATGGCGCATCTACTTTCTGGATATGGTTGATCACCTTAGCCATCATCTCGGATACGGTATAACCTCCCGAGTCCTTACCCATTTTGCGAAGCAGCTCAGAAAGGAAAGTTTTTCTATTCCAGAATTCTGCACAGCTGATCACGTAGGTGTTTTCCTCACTTTCAAACTGGCTGCACACATACGTTTTGCCTGTGCCAGCCTCCGCAATTATCCCAAACACATTAGAATGATCCTTTGCGTCATGGAATAGCCTAGTCAGTTTCTGAGTGGCTTTGGTTTCTACACTTACCCAGGCACCTTGTGACTGTGTCACCTGCTTTTGCACATTGCGCCAGGCATCATCGGATATCATATCCCACTTTGCATTTTGCATCTGTGAGATGTAGGCGTTTGAGATTCCGACCAGCATTTTGCTGGCTTTATTTGCAGATCCCCCGGCTACCGTGTTCACATAGCGTAGTAAGTCCGCTGTGATTTGCTGTTTTGTCTCGCTTGAAATCGTTTCCTTTGTCATACTTTTTTATCGTTTTACAGTTTGGATTTTTTGGTGGTCAAGCCCTCGCACGGGTTGACCACCTTTTTACATGTCATTATAGATGTCTTCATCTTCTTCAATCGTCACTTTTTCTGCTTTTTTAGGCTGTTTTGGCGCTTTTTGGGTGATCATCCGTTGATCGTTGTGATTGATTTCCTTTGTCAATACCCCTGCCTTTATACGGCTCTCTGCGTCTATACCCCCCCTCTCAAGTGAGGCCTTCCAGTCGTTACCCCACTGCTTGATGACGGGTACTATTGTCTTTTTCTCGAGCAATAGGGCGTTGATTCTGTCTCTATCTCCTTCTTCATAATCGGCAATGGCCGATGGCAATAGCTCGTACTCCTCGGCGACAAATCGGAGGCCTTTCCCGTCGGTAATCAGTACCTGACTTAGGTCAGTCTCGTCATACATCACCTGCACCGACTTGCCGATATGCTCGAAGATTTGAGCCTGTGAAAGCTCATATACCCGACGCTCTCCAAGGAGTGTAGGCGTGATCCCATTGGCAGTGATCCGATTGGTATGCTCATGCATTTTGCCGAAAATCTGTAGTCGTAGCTCTGGGGTGAGTAGCTTGTTTTTGCTCTTTTCGGAGTTCTGAAAGTTCGCTACCCACTCCTCGTGGCGGTTCAATTCGCTGCCTTTTCGAGTCGTTAGCCTCATTCTCATGATGAATCTTGCCACTCTCTCCTCTGCCTCTGAGATATCAGGGAAATTGATTGGTAGCAGGGTATCAGGGTTAAGTTTCTCCTTGGATGTCACGTTATGACCGGAGTAACTGTGAGGAAATTCCTTCTTTAGCTCTTGGTGCCAAGTCGTACCGAATGACCGCTCCACGTACTTTGTTTGGGCGTTTTTCAGCCCTGCGGGTGTGAACGTAGCCATGCTATTGTAGAATTGCTCTAGCTCAGTGGTATTCTTACCTGAGATACCCCAGTGATCCGTTTGGATCTGCTGCCAGCAATAATCATCACCCGTAAGGGCTTTGACGTGCCGTTTTGCATCACGATAGGCCTCTTTTACTAGCTCCTTGGTGACATTAGCCCCCATGGCGTAGCCGAGGATATAGTCATTATGCGCATCGATTACGACATATAGCACAGGTCTGAACCAGTCCGAATCTGCACTTCTAAAGAAGGTGTCGAGTACGTTATCATCCGAGTTGATCAATAGAAGTGGGGCAGATGGACGCTTTCTTTGTCCAGTTTTTGACAGCTTGTTGTACATCTTACCTACGCCCTCACGCTCTAGCATGAGGAAGTTTGCCCACTTTTTACGCCAGTAGCCCACTGCTCCTGAGGTGATAGTCTCACGTCCCGTCTGAACCGCATACTCATTGTATGCAGCTGCGATCACGGTATCATCGTGCTTGTTTCGAGCGGATAGCAAGGCCTTTAGGAAGCTCTCAGCCTCTTCATCCTTGATCTTTTTGGAGAAGTCATTGCCGAATTTGTGAGTCTCCACCAGTGACTCGTAGCCCTGTACACTATACACCTTCAGTTTCTCCTTTAGCCTCTTAGCGTTGGCAGGAAGGTTGACTTTTTTAGTCTTGATCAGGCCTGTAGCCTCCTCCCAAAACTGCATGATCGAGATATTCAGCTCTCGTTTCAGGGCTTGCTTATCCGTGGTCATCCTACCCAGCATATTGAGCCAAGTGGCGGCTTCAGAATACCGCTTCACATAATTGATCTGTGATTTACCCCTTAGGTCGGTGTCGCTGGCTGGTAGCATATCCCCGTTTTGTAGCTGATAGCCCGTATAGTAGGCTTGGGCTTTGTGATCCCAGTTCAGCGCATTGAGGATGGGCATTTTGGAGGCGTATATATAGGGATCACCGTAGATCTCCCTCACTTTACCTTTGTATTTACAAGGCATAGAATCAAATTCTATTAGAATAGGCCTTCCATTACCGCCAGTGCCATGAACAATAAAATTGTCCTCTTTCTTATGATAAAAGAAGTTGTCTCGGTTAAAAACCGACGGCACCAGCTCATCATATTCAAGGCAAAGTTTATTGCTTAGGTATTCCATATTAAAGCGTTACGATTCGTTCGATTTCCTTTACTAAGGCATTACCTCCGTCATTAGCCAGTAGGTCTATAGCTATTACCTGCCTTGCCATGGCGCTTTTATTGTTCACTGCCCCGCATCTCAATTGCTTCACATAACTGACAGAGCACCCAGCCATTTCCGCTACCTCTGGAGCTGATAACCTGTATTTTTTGGTACATCTGGATTTATTATTTTTATCTTTGGTCATAATGTTTGAGCTTTTCAGTTCAAATATACTAAAGATATATTTAGTACCAAATAAATATTAAGTAAAGTGGGAGATTTTTCCAACAGGCTTGAAATACTTTTAAAGTACCTAGATATCAGCTCTTACAGGCTGGCAAAGGTCATTGGTACGTCTGAGGCTGTTTTATCTAATATTAAGAAGAGGAAGAATAACCCTAGTTATGACCTGCTACTAAGCATACTTAATAATTATAAAGTACTTAATGCCGAATGGCTAATTACTGGGAAAGGGGAAATGCTGAAAAACAGCGAAAAAATTGAGTATACCCTAGAGCATAACCCAAGGATAGAGGGCGTTTCGGAGCCTGATATG
>Ga0105055_10006453_pt1 | contig 16089 bp, 15 predicted proteins | sample BON03_FD_78090 | JGI IMG/M metagenome (GOLD analysis project Ga0105055, IMG submission 78090) | Freshwater microbial communities from Lake Bonney liftoff mats and glacier meltwater in Antarctica - BON-03 | ecosystem: Environmental > Aquatic > Freshwater > Ice > Glacier meltwater | place: Lake...
CTGTGTTTAGCTGTGGTCGATTCTGCTTTTTTGATAAACCGAAAAAGCGACTCGAAACCGGAGCGCCAGTTGGTGCAACAAATATTCTCATGGATTCCCGCTTGCGGCTTGTTACCATCGAGCGTAGTAATTCAATTAGTTGAATCACGCCTATGCGTGGGCTTGCCGCAGCAATCGACAGCCGTTTTCATTCCTCCGTGGATGTCATACTCATGATCAAACGTACTTTGATGTTCGCACTTTTTATGCTCGCCAGTTGGGCCGGGCCGCTCAGCGCAGCCGACGTGGCGTTGCCTGAGGTGGTGCGATTCAATCGCGACATTCGTCCGCTGCTTTCGGACAACTGTTTCCACTGTCACGGCCCCGATGCCAAGCATCGCAAAGCGAAGCTGCGCCTGGATGTCGAAGAAGATGTCAAGCGTCCACGCGATGGCACAGCACCGGTCAAAGCAGGCGATCTAGAAGGCAGCGACCTGTGGCGGGTGATCAGTTCGCAGGATGATGATGAGCGCATGCCGCCGGTGAAGTCGAACAAGAAGCTCACGCCGCACCAGATGGCGCTGATTAAGAAGTGGATCGAGCAAGGCGCGAAATGGGAAGGCCACTGGTCCTTCGGCGCGATCGATAAGCCGAAGTTGCCTGCGGTTTCCAACGTCAACTGGGCCAGGACGCCGATCGATCATTTTATTCTTGCTCGTCTGGATCAAGCAGGCCTCTCTCCATCACCCGAAGCTGATCGTGCGGCGCTGGTTCGCCGTGTCGCTTTGGATCTCAATGGTCTGCCTCCGACGCTCGCTGAGCTTGATCGATTTGAGAATGACAAAAGCCCTGCGTGGTATGAGGCGATGGTCGATCATTACCTGGCCCGTCCCGCCTTTGGCGAGCGCATGACGCTTGCTTGGATGGATGCAGCGCGCTACGGCGACACCAGCGTCTTTCATGCCGATGGCCCGCGCGATATGTGGCCTTGGCGCAACTGGGTCATCAATGCTTTCAACAACAACATGCCTTTCGATCAGTTCACGGTCGAGCAGCTTGCAGGCGATCTGATTCCTGATGCGGATGTGAATCAGAAAATCGCCTCAGGCTTTCACCGCAACAACGGCACCACCGATGAAGGTGGCGCTATCGCTGAAGAGTACCGCGTTGAATATGTCGTCGATCGTGTGAAGACCACCGCCAATGTCTGGCTGGGGCTTTCCATGGAGTGTGCCCAGTGTCACGACCACAAATATGACCCTATCACGCAGAAGGATTATTACGCCTTCTACGCGTTCTTCAATCAAACCACCGACCCCGGCATGCAGAGCCGTAGCGGCAACCAGGCCCCGGTGATCAATGTGCCTGATCCGCTTATGGAAGAAAAGATCGCCGGCGCGACCACAAGGCTCAAGGGCGTGGAAGAAAAGATCGATGCTCATCAGAAAAAGATCGAGCCCGCCTTTGCTATTTGGACGCAGCAGATGAGTGACAAAGCGAAAACAGAATCGATTTCACAGATACCAACTGATGCTGCGATTCATCTGACGCTCGATGAAACCGCTGGCAACAAGACGCAGGACTCCATCGACGCCAAACGCGTCGGCACTGTCAAAGGCAGCGCTCTATGGGAACCGGGAAAGTATGGCGGCGCGTTCCACGTCAACCGCGCCAACTGGATCGAGTTCGACAAAAACCTGGGCAACTTTGATCGCACCGATGCGGTTACCTATGGCTGCTGGATTCGTCCTGATGATACAGGTGTGGGTGTGCCGCTCTCAAAGATGGATGATGGCCAGGCCTACCGCGGATGGGATCTTTATGTGAACAGCGGCAGCGTCGCAGTACACATCATCAGCACCTGGCCCACCGATGCCATCAAGGTCAACACCAAGAACAAGATCAAAGCCAAGGCGTGGACGCATGTCATGGTGACTTACGACGGCTCCTCCAAGGCGGCCGGCGTGAAGATTTATTTCGATGGCGTCGAGCAGGAGTGGACCATCGAACAGGATGGACTCAAGAGCACGACGAAGAGTAACGCCCCGCTTCAGATCGGCCGCAGGCATCCGGGTTCGCCCTTCGCGGGCCTTGTCGATGATGTTCGTCTTTTCAATCGCGCGCTGACTCCAGCAGAAGTAGCCGCCATCGCGGGCTCCGATCCGATTGCACCGATTCTCGCCATCGAACAAATTAAGCGAACGCCCGAGCAGGTCGAAGTTCTTCGCAATCACTACCTCGCCAGTGTGGACAAGGAACACGGAGCACTCAACGCAGATCGCGCCAAGATCAAAGGCGAAATTGAAGGCTATAAGAAGTCAACGATCACCAGCATGATCATGGGCGAGATGGACAAGCCGCGTGAAACCTATCTGCTGATGCGCGGCCACTACGCATCGCCGGATAAGACCGAAGTCATCAAGCCCAACGTGCCCGGCGTGCTCTCTGCCCTGCCTGAAGGTGTGCCCGCCAATCGGTTGGGGCTGGCCAAGTGGATCGTCAGTGCGAGCAATCCGCTGACGGCTCGCGTGGCGGTTAATCGCTACTGGATGATGTTCTTTGGCCGTGGCTTGGTAGAGACCAGTGCTGACTTTGGGGCGCAAGGTGCCTGGCCATCGCATCCTGATTTGCTCGACTGGCTGGCGTTGGATTTCCGCGAGCATGCCTGGGATGTTAAGCGGGCGATGAAGCAGATGCTCATGTCCGCCACGTATCGGCAGCAGTCGCGCATCTCGCCGGAGCTTCGCGAAGCTGACCCGCTGAACCTGCTCATGGCACGCGGGCCACGCTTCCGTCTGCAAGGTGATTTCATTCGAGACTCGGCACTGGCTGTGAGCGGTTTGCTGGTGGATGAACAAGGCGGGCCGGGCGTCAAGCCATATCAGCCGCCGGGTCTTTGGAACGAAGTCAGCCTCGATGGCAATCTGCGTTTTGTGCAGGACAAGGGCGAGAAGATTTACCGCAAGAGCATGTACATCTACTGGAAGCGATCGGCCCCGCACCCGGGCATGCTACTGCTCGATGCTCCAACGCGCGAGGCCTGCGTGGTGCAGCGCCCCATCACGAACACGCCGCTGCAAGCGCTCTACGCGATGAACGACACGCAGTTCGTCGAAGCTGCGCGAGTGCTGGCGCAGCGCATGATCAAAGAAGGCGGCAACACCACGAGCGATCGCATCGCCTACGCCTATCGCATGGCCACGGGGCGCAGACCCAGCAACAGCGCCAGCGCGATTCTTCTTGATCTCTATGAATCCGAACTGGTCCGCTACAAGAAGAATGTTGAAGCCGCGAAGAAACTCATCGCTACCGGTGAATCACCACGCGATGACAAACTCGATGCCAGTGAACACGCGGCAATGACCATCGTGGCGACTACTATTTTGAATATGGATGCGACGCTGACGAAATACTAAAGCGAAGAAGCCTCATCTAAAGCGAGATTTACAATGGCCCAAACTGCCTCACCCACACCCGTCGAATACAAATACATTGTCAGCACGCCTGGCACCTGTGGCGGTCGTCCCCGCATTGATGGCCATCGGATTCGCGTGCAAGATGTTGTCGCCTGTTACACCACTCACGGGGAGTCGCCGGAAGAAATCTGTGAGAACTATCCAGGCATCACACTCGCTCAGGTTCATGCTGCCTTAGCTTACTATTTCGACCATCGGGAAGATTTAGAAATGCAGTGGCGAGAAGATGAAGCCGCAATCGCACAGTTCATTGCCGACAATCCCAACTCCGTGCGAACGTGGGAAAAGTAAACATGCTGCCCACCTTCGCGGATGAGAACATTAAAGGTGCCATCATCAAAGGCCTGCGGCGATGGAGCATGGACATCGTCACAGTTCATGACCGTGGGCTTGCAGGTCATGATGACGAAGAAAAATTCTTCCCTTAGCGACTGCGGAAGGTCGGATTCTTCTTACCAATGATCAGGACTTTTTGGCGATCCATGCAGCCTGGCTCAGTGAAGGCAAGGAACACGCGGGCATCGTTTACTGGAACGCCAATCGTTTGACTGTCGGAGATGCCATTCACCGTATTGTTGGAATTGCTACACGAACATCGAGCCGTGATGTCATTGGCCAATTGATTTACCTTTGAAAAACAACACCATGAACCCACTCCAACACCGCGCCGTTCAGATGACTCGCCGTTACCTCCTCACGCGCGGAGCGGGCATGCTCGGCGCAGCCGGCCTCGCTTCGGTAATGAACCCGCAGATGCTCGGCGCAGCCGCCCTGCCCAAGGCGACAACGCAGCCGGGCATTCTCAAGAGCCCCACCTTGCCCGGCCTGCCTCATCACAAGGCCACCGCCAAGCGCGTCATTTATCTCTTTATGTCCGATGGCCCTTCGCATATCGACATGTTCGATTATCACCCCGAGATGCGCAAGTTCCACGGCCAGGAACTGCCCGCTTCCATTCGCGGCGATCAGCGCATCACCGGCATGACCAGCGGCCAAAAGGCATTCCCCTGCGTCGCGCCCATGTTCAATATGAAACAGTTCGGCGAGCACCAGACCTGGGTCAATGCCGACATCTTGCCGCACACCGCCAAGATCGTGGATGACATCACCATCATCAAGAGCATGAACACCGAGGCCATCAACCACGACCCGGCGATGACCTACATCAACACCGGCACACAGACTGTGGGCAAGCCTTCCATGGGTGCATGGCTCAGCTACGGCCTTGGTTCGATGAATGAAAACCTACCTGCGTATGTCGTGATGATCAGCAAGGGCAGAGGCCAGCAGCAGGCCCTTTTCTCGCGACTCTGGGGGGCGGGGTTCCTGCCTTCGCAGCATCAAGGCGTGCGATTCCGCAGTGGCGCATCGCCTGTGCTTTATCTGAACGATCCTGAGGGTGTGGATCGCGACACTCGCCGCAGTATGCTCAATGCACTGGGCAAACTCAACGAAGAAGAGTTCGAACAGTTTGGCGATGCAGAAACGCAGGCACGCATCGCGCAGTACGAAATGGCCTACCGCATGCAGATGTCCGTGCCTGAAGTCGTTGATCTCTCGAAGGAACCCGAATCGACTTTCGAACTCTACGGCCCGGAGTCGAAAAAGCCCGGCACCTTCGCCTACAACTGCATCTTGGCGCGGCGCATGGCGGAGCAGGGTGTGCGCTTTATTCAACTGTTCCATCGCGGCTTTGATCAGCATGGCTCACTGCCATCGAACCTGAGCAATCAGTGCAAGGATGTCGATCAAGCCTGTGCTGGACTGGTGCGCGATCTCCAGCGACGAGGCATGTTCGAAGACACGCTCATCGTCTGTGGCGGCGAGTTCGGCAGAACGATTTATTCGCAAGGCGCACTCAGCGCTGACAACCACGGACGCGATCATCACGGAAGAGCCTTCACCACATGGATCGCAGGCGGCGGCGCCAAGCGCGGCATCGAGTACGGCAAGACCGATGACTATGCCTACAACATTCTCGAAAACCCCGTGCACATCAACGACCTCAACGCCACCATCCTCCACACGCTGGGCATCGACCACGAAAAACTCACCTTCAAATACCAAGGCCTCGATCAACGCCTCACCGGCGTCGAAGGCGCGAAGCTGGTGAGGGATTTGCTGGTTTGAAATTCAGAGTTCAAGGTTCAAAGTTCGAGGGCATGGTAAAAACCTTGACCTTTGAACCTTGAACTTTGAACTGATTTATTTCTCTGCCGCCCGTTGATGCATCGCCCGCACCGTCTGGGCGAGTTCTTTGGGTTTGATCACCTTCACCTGATCCGCGTAGCCGCAGATCCACCACGTAATCTCGCGCAGGCCGGCCACGTCAAACGTGACAACACACCGGCCATCAGCAAGCCTGCGCGTCTTCTGCGTCGGATGCCAGAGCACTTCGGCGACATTGGTCGCCACCATCGGCGAAAATTCCAACTCGATCCGCTGCACCTTTCCTTCAGGAATCATCTGCCAGGCTTTGCCCATGAATTTCTCCGCAGAGAAACGAGCTGGCCTACGGAAAAATCGCTTGGTTTCTGTGAGCGTCTGAATGCGTGAAAGCTTGAACACACGAATCGCTTTGTGCACTTCGCTTTTGCCAAACACGTACCAAGCCCGCGAAGCGAAATGCAGCGCGTAAGGATCGAGGCGAAGCTTCATCGGCTCCGGTGCCTGCGGGCTGCCATAGGTCATGTCGCACGACTGATTCTGATCGATACAAGCCTGGAGAAATCGGTAGTGATCATCCTCACGTCCGACCTGATTTTGTGAGCCGGGATTGACCGAGATGTTGGCCATGACATCGGAACAGGCCACGCGCAGCGGCTCGGGTATGGCGAGGATCAGTTTGTTGATGGCTGAGAGCGCAGCGGTCATCATCGGACGATTGCGCTGAGCGGCTGCCGTCTTGCCGAGGATGAGAAGCCCCAGCGTTTCGATGACATCGAGATTGATGGCGGGCAGAAAATATCCACGCTCAAGGCGATACCCTTTGCCCGGCTCATACTGATGTGAAATGCCCGCTTTTTTTAGGATGCTCAAATCGCGAAACAGCGTGCGACGCGTCACACCCAGCGAAGCGGTGAGCTGCTCGGGCGACCCCGCTTGCCCGCTGTGCAGGATCATGATCAGGCTGAGCAAACGATTAATCTTTTCAGAACTCACGACGCAAGGATAGCATGAAGGTTAAGAAGAAATGGCTCAGATCAAATAAGCAACTGAATCTGTTGCTAGGCACCACCTGATTCTGCTGCCGTCGATACCAGCGAAGTGAGATCAGGCATCCTGCTTGGCGACCTTTTGCCGGGCGCGCCTAGGTTTTGTTTTCAGATTCACGAGGCGGCCCTGGTGTTTCAACTGCGCCTTCTTGAGCATGACATCGAACTTTTCTGGATCGTTGCCGCACTCGGCCATGATCTGTCGGCGAGTCGCGTGAATCTCGGCAATGATTGGATCTTCTTTCATGATGATCGCTCCATCAATTCCAAGGGGGTGCAGATTTCGGGAGTGACAATTCCCAGTCGTTCGTTCACTTCTTTGACCAGACGGCGGACCCATCCTGCCGCGATGTGTTTGCAGTTCCATGATGCAAGATATTCCAATCCGTACCAAGAAGCCGCTGCCATATGTTAGGCATCGGGTCGTAATGATTCAGGAAATCCAATCCGCTTAGATAGGCCGATGCCAGCGACGTGATCTGTGGATCGTGTTCGAGCAACGGAATGTCTGCAAGGGCGCTGAGTCGAGCCTCCGCCATGATCGAATCCACCACGGGCGGCCTCGGTATAAACCATTTCGGAAGTGAATGGCGTGTATTGGTCCATCACCTGGTGCCACCATTTCTTCGTCACCTGTTGCTGACCGAGGATCAGCGGGGCCTTGCTCAGGTGCGAGACCAGATAGGAAACAACAGATGTCTCGACGTACACCTTGGGCTTGGTCATGCGAACCTCTTACTTCGCAAACCCGCTGTCGCGCAGCAGGTTCATGAACTGATCGGTGAAGACGAAATTATGTTCAGGAAAGGCCAGGCCTGAGCGGTTCTTGTCGATGTGGCTGAACATCAGTTCAATCTCCGCCAGAGGCGTGACCCGGCCAAGGGCGAGGTCGATGAGGTCCACCCAACCGGTGGTCGAGGCGCCTGAAGGATCGATGCGATCCATCTGGGCGGTGAACTTGATGGTGAAGCCCGGTTTGGCGGCGGCGAAGAATTTCGCTTTGCCGATTTTGGCGAGGATGACCTTCTCTTTGAAGTCGTTGGCGTGGCCGACCATGATGCCTGCGGTCTGAGCCATGCCTTCGATGATCAGCGTATTAGGCAGCACCGGCATCGCCCGTCGGGTCGCCGTTGCGGGGAAGTGATCGTGCAGCACCTCCTCAGCCGCGGTGATGTTCTTAATCGCCACGCAGCGCTGACCCTTTTCCAAATCGAGAATGCGATCAATCCAGATCCAACGCATGAGTACCTTAGGAAAAAGCGGGAAAGCGAGAAAGCGGAAAATTAGAGGCACAAGGCCAAGGCCGGGGCTATATGAAAAAACCATATAAAAAACCGCGCGACTGAGTCGCGCGGTTGGATTGGATTCGATTTTGAGCATCACGTCAAACGGAGTTTGCCTCCAAGTGAGCCAAGTGTGATGTTTGTGATTCTTACTTGAGTTCAAACACCGACTGTGTACGAAGGACCATGCCGGTGGCACCGAGCAGGTGGTAGCACTGGATGTGGTATTCCTTCTTGTACTTCTGGCTGTCGATGATCGACAGGCAGGGGTGGCCGTCGCCTTCGCGCCATTCGTGGCTGATGGCACCAGTCTCGGCGGCGAAGCTGACCATCTCGCGGTAGGTCGCCTGGTAGAGATTGTCGGTCAGGGCTTCGGTTTGGACGGTGGTCAGGTAGCCGATGCGCAGGTCTTTGGGCTGCGTCATCGTGTAATCCTTTTCGCCAAAACAAGGCAGGGCATGCACGAGACCGGTTTCGGGAAGGTGGTCGCCCCGTTCAATGACGGTTTCGGTCAGGCACTGGCCGCCCACCTGAAAACGAACGACGTGGCCGGCTGGCAGCAGCCAGGATTCCACTTCATAGTCGCCGCTGCGGTAGGCCACGCGATGCTGGAGGTCAAAGAGCTCCGGGTGCAGAGGGCGGTTGTACAACATTAGACGGAAGAACTGAACATTACATGACTTATGGCTAACGCTCATAGTGTTCCTTTGATCGTGAGGAAGGTGCAAGAAAGGATTATAGCCGACCCTGACATTTTGGGAAGATGTAATATTGCAAAATTGTTGGAATTTTGTCTCCAGGAACGTGGAGCAGCGTAACCTTGATTACCGATAACTCATATATCGCCTTCTCCAGTGCCCGGGAAGGCCGCTTTCAGAGCGTAAGTGTATATGCCTATCCGCTTACTCAACAAACGTTTATCGCAAATGCGTGATTCATCGGTGGATCAGGCCTTGGCCGCCGCGTTGCCAACGGTTGGCCCCAAGGAACTGGCCCCGCTGGCCCAACTTTTACTCTCTCGGGGCGATGCTGGAGCCACCGCGTCGCTTATCGAACATTTTCCGAAGTTGCCCGAAGATTTACAATCTCAGCTCATCAGCCGCATCAACGATCTGCACGGTGCCTGCCGCGAAGCCGCTCGAAAACGTGGCTCCGCCGGGCCGAAGGTAGTCATCGACCTCGTTAGGCGGACGCGCTCGTTCAAACTCGTCTATCTCATCGCCGAGCAGCTTCGCACCGGCCCTGTCGAGCTTCGCCGCGCCGCGGCAGCCTGTCTGCTCGAACTTACGGAATATGTCTCCGCTCAGCGCGAATTCGCCCAGGAAGCTGGCCTCACCTCCGATGTCGAAGGCCTGGAGGATGTGCAGTCCGCCGTCGAAGAAGGCTTGCTGCTTTATCGCCACCATCATCAGCCCGAGATTTTGCTGGCGTTCGCCATGCTGTTGCCCGGCCCCTGCGAGAAGGCGATGGTCGCACTTCGTGATGCCCGGCAGCCCGCAGTAGAAGGCCTGCGGCAACTCATTCTCGATGCACACGAAACCGCGATCATCCGTCACACGCTCCGCTGGCTGACGGTAGTGACGCTCCAGCCGGTGGTGACTTCGGTGCTCTCCAGGCTTTGCCGGGCGGGCAAGCTGGCGATGATTCTCGAGCAAGGCGAACTGCTCGAACTCGCCTCCGTGAAGCAGAGTCTGTCGCGCCTGAGTAACCCGGACAGCCTGCTGCCGACCGATGAAGACATTGCATCGATGGTCGCCACACAAGCGAAATGGCTGCCGCTTTGGATCACATCGCTGCCGCTGGATCAGGGAACATGCGTGGCTCAGCTCGCCAGGCTTATCGCATCACCTCACACCGCCATGAGGCTCGCCGCACTGAACGCGCTGATCAACATGCCCAGCAAGGCGCGAAGCATATCCATTGAAATCGAAGAAGCGTTGCATGATGCCGTGGCGACCTTTTGCTTCGATGTTGATGCGCAGATTGCTGAGCTTGCCACGCGACATCTGATGTCCATTGCGTGGTCAGGATTGCATCGACTGCTGCTGAAACTGAATCAGGCCAGTGCACATGAATCGCTTCGCACGCTCGCTGCCGATGTCATGCTGCCGCTGGGCTTTGGCGGACTATGGCGCAAGTGGCCCAAGCTCGATCCACATCAACGGCTCTCCAGCGCCAAGGCCCTGATCAAACTCAATGACCGCTTCTATGACCTGATGGGCAAGCGACTGAGCAGCGATGATGTCGCCATTCAGTTGCGAGCGCTCGACATGATCGTGAGCCTGAATCAAGGCCCGATCTTTGAGGACGCATTGCTCGAGTTGGCCCAGTCGGATGATGACAAAATCGCTGCCTCCGCGGTGCGGGCGCTGGCCAGTGTCACCAGTCACGCAGCCACGCAAGCCCTCGAAGCCGCTCTGTCTCATGCAGCGACAAGGGTTCGCGCCAATGCCATTGAAGCGCTCGACCTTCAGCGCATCAGTCAATCGATCGCCCTGCTTCGCACCATGGCGACGAGTGAAGAAAATCGCCCGCGCGCCAATGCGATTGCGCAGCTCCTGCGCGCTGGTGATGCGCAGGCCCCATCGCAAATGCGATCGATGCTCAGTGATGCGCAGCCGATGCATCGCATCAGCGCCCTCTGGGCCGCCCAGCGCGAAGGTCGGCTGGATGTCGTCGGTGATGTCGCAGAAATGGTCATCAGTGACCGTGATGCTCAGGTCAGACAGCGAGCCGCGAAAACACTCAAGCAACTGCTGATGAAGATGCAGGTGAAGCCTGCGATGGCGCAGGCGTCAAGCCCGGAGCAAGCGTCAATACTCAAATAGTCAGCCGTTCGCCTTGGCGAACGAATGATGAACACATTATGCCTGATTCAATATTCATCCTCGCCCAGCTTTCCCGAGACGAACTGGCCCGTGCTTTTCGCGGCGGGTTTAATCGTGAATCTTCCGCTCCTGCGCTGCTGCTGGTTTTCTTTCTGGCGCTCGTCGGGGCCATGCTCTGGCTGGCGTGGCGCAATCGAACGCTGCATGTCCCCGCCGATGCCACGCCCCTGCGGCTGTTCAATGATCTGGCACGCGAGTTGCACCTGTCACTGATGCAGCGCTGGCTCCTCATCCGCATCGCTCGCGCACAAAACCTGCCCAGCGCGATCACCCTGCTTGTCTCGCCGCACACCCTGCGCCATCACGCTGCCGCCTATTCGAAGTCCCTCTCAAACAGAAAACGCACGCGCACACTCAAGCAAATCGCCACACTCAGGCGAAGTGTGTTTTTTGTAGGGTGATAGAGCAGTTGTATGAGGCAGAACAAGGCGCGTCGCACACCCCTTCAGGCCGTTGGCGTCCTCGACTCGTTGAGTCGCTATTGCGCTCTTCATCACTGTTCAGGTGGCGGATTCTTTGACAGTTTTCTCTGCAATGACCTGCGATGAATGCCCAGCACCCGCGCTGCTTTAGAGACGTTGCCATCGCAGTCGGTCAAGATGCGCTGGATGTGTTCCCACTCGACTTGCGCCAAGGAAGGCGCGGTGTCGGGAGTTGGAGCACGTTCACCCGGAGCTGCCACCGCAGACTCGAAAGCCGCGAGAATCTGATCAGCGTCGGCGGGCTTGGTGAGGTAATCATGCGCCCCCACTCGAATCGCTTCCTTCGCGGTGGCGATGCTGCCGTAGCCGGTGAGGACGATGACGATCAGCGCGGGGTCGATCGCCTTAAGTTGTTGCAGCACTTCCAAGCCGGATTCCTCATTCATGCGCAGATCGACAATCGCCCGCACCGGCTTCACCTCGCGCATCAGCTTCACCGCTTCCACGCCACTGGCAGCGCCATAAGTGCGCAGGCCCCGGTCTTCCAGCGCCCGCACAAGGCGCGGCCGAAAGATGTTGTCATCATCGACAACGAGAATCGGATGAAACGGTTTGGCTCTGGCTTTTTCCATGATGGTTGCTGTGGCGATTCTTCTGCGGCACGAATCGTACTTCGTTCGCCAAGGCGAACGGCTCACTACGCTTTCCGTTCTTACTTCCACACCCGTGGAAAGGTTAAGGTGGATGTCGTGCCTTTGCCAACTGCTGATCGCAGTTTCAAGCTGCCGCCCATGTGCTCCGCCATGAGGCGCGCTAGAAATAACCCCAGGCCCATGCCGCGCTGCGGGCCTTTCGTCGTCACGAACGGCTCGCCCAGATGCTTCATCTGTTCATCACTCATGCCTACGCCCTGATCCTCGACCACAACCTCGACATCACTGCCTTCCACTTTAAAAGAGAGACTCACCTGCGTGTGTTTCTGCTCGCTGGCGTCAAAGGCATTCTGCACCAAAATGCCTACGCTCTGCACCAGTGCATCGCGGCGAACAGTCAGCGAAGTGAGCTTCGCATCGACGGTGAGATTGAGCATTTCATTTTGCCCGGGCTTGAGCTCACTGCGAATTTCCGCAAGCAGATCATCCATCGATAGCGTCACCGCTGGCTCATCGGACCTTTGCAGGTTGTCGATGTTCATGCGATCCAGAATTCGCCGGCAGCGCGTGACTTCATCGCGAATAAGCCTGACATCTTCAATGGCCTGCGCTGGCAGATTCAGCTTCACTGCTTGGCGCTCCAGTTCATGCGTCACCACCGCGATCGTGCCCAGCGGCGTACCCATTTCGTGAGCAGCGCCCGCAGCAAGTGTCGTCAGCGAAGCCAATCGTTCGCTCACCGTCATGCGCTGCTGCATCGCAGCCATCTGTTCCTCGCGATCACGCAAGGTCGCGCGAAGACGCCCGATGAAATAGACAATCAGGCCCGATGCAATGGCCACCGCCACCCAGTCGCCCGCAGGCAACATCCATGCAGGCAGCGTGGGCGATTCGCTAAGCGGCACATAAACCACGTAGAGGATCGAATAGCAGAAAAGCGACTCGCCAAAAATCATCCACGTCCACCGCGCAGGCAACACGACCACCGCCATCGCCACGTGAATCAGAAAGAGAAGGCTAAAGGGATTGTGGTGGCCGCCGGTGAGCGAGAGCATCGCTGTGAGCAGCACCACATCCATCAGCAGCACACCAAAGATCAGCCAGCGCGGCAGCGCCTCAACCGTGCGCAGACAAATCATCAGCGCCAGATTCGTCACCACCGTCGCCGACATGATCGCCATGATCGCCGTCAGCGGCAGTTCCAGACCAAAGCCAACCCTCGCAATGAGAATGGCTGCGCCCTGCCCCGCGATCGCAAACCAGCGCAGTCGAATCAGCCAGGTCAAAACGATGTACGCATCAGGCCGACCGCGATAATCAGGCGCATCAAAAACCGCCGGCACAGGCTGATTGGCCAAGGTCAGTTCACGCTCAGGCAAAGCGGAATCGGCAGCGGGAATGAAGGTCTGCGATGACATGGCGACATGATAGGCAGTTCGTCGGCGTATCATGAAACGATGCGATCAATGTGGTTCCTCTCCATCAGTGCGACCTTCCTTGTGCTCACCACCGCCGTGCGCGCGCAGGATATTGATGCTGCACTACCGCCGACGACGCAGCACACGCAATGGGGACGCAGCTCCGCCCGCAACAACGCCGTTGACGATGACAAGCTCGCAGCAAAGCTGCCGCTCACCTGGAAAGTCGGCGACTTTGATTTCGACACCGGTGCCTGGAAGCGCGACAAGAGCAGCAACATCAAATGGGTTGCTCGCCTGGGTTCTAATGCGTTTGGCAACCCCGTGGCAGCACAAGGCAAACTCTTCGTCGGCACCAACAACGATGGTCAGTACCTGTCGCGATTTCCCAAGGACAAATTCGACTTGGGCGTGGTGCTTTGTTTTGATCAGCGCGACGGTCAGTTTCTCTGGCAGTATTCCGCAGCGAAACTGGACAGTGGTGACAAGCACGATTTCGCAGCGACAGGCATCTGCTCTTCGCCATTGGTCATCGGCGATCGCCTGTGGTTCGTGAACAATCGCTGCGAAGTGATTTGCCTTGATGCCGAAGGCTTTCGAGATGGCGAGAATGATGGGCCCATCAAGGATGAAGAGAATCAAAGCAAGGACGAAGCCGATGTCGTCTGGCGTTATGACATGATGAAAGAACTGGGCGCTTCGCCGACGTTCATGGCCAATTGTTCGGTGACTTCACTGGGCAAGTGGCTGCTCGTTTCGACAGGCAACGGCAGCGATGAATTTGGCAAAAGCGTGCCCAACCCCAATGCTCCCAGCTTCATCATTCTCGATCGCGAGACCGGCAATATCCGCTGGAAAGATGACACCACCGGCAGCAACATTCTGCATGGGCAGTGGTCATCGCCTGCCGTTCATACTCGCCCACAACATGACACGGTCATCTTCACACCCGGCGATGGTTGGCTTCACGCTATCAGCGGCGGGTGGCCCAAGCTACAAGTCGGCGATGGTTCGTCCAGCGAGGATATTCACTTTCATCGCTGGCGCTTTGATTGCAACGACAAGGTCAGCGTCTGGAAACAAGCCGGCCGGGGCAATCGCAACACGATCATCGCCACGCCAGTCGTGCATGATGATCTGCTCTACATCGCTACGGGCCAGTCACCGGAACTGGGCGAAGGCCCGGGTACGATCTGGTGTATTGATCTGGCGAAAGCGCAAGAACATCTGGGCGATGTGAGCGAAGCGCAGGTCTTCAATCCGAAGCACGAAGAAGGCCAATCGCCGATTCCGCAGGAACGCATTCAAGCCGCTTCCAAAGAGCGCGGCGACATCATCAAGCCCAACACCAAGTCCGCGCTGAAATGGAAATACACCGGTCACGATTTCAACAAGAACGGCAAACTCGATCCCGATGAACTCATGCATCGCACCATCAGCACCGTCGCGGTGAGCAATGGCCTCGTCATCGCGCCAGATTTCAGCGGCATCGTTCACTGCCTCGACGCAACCACCGGTAAGCCTTACTGGTCTCACGACATGCTCGCAGGCTGCTGGTGCAGTCCGCTGATCGTCGGCAACCGCGTCTACCTCGGCAACGACAACGGCGAAGTCGTCGTCTTCGCTCTGGCGAAAGAAAAGAAAATCCTCGCGATCAACGATATGAAAGAAACCGTGTACGGCACGCCCATTGTCGCGGGCACAACGATGTATCTCTCAACCAAATCGCGACTGTTTGCCATCGAGCTTTTGGAGAACACGGGTGCCGTGGCGAAATAGAGAAAACCCCAAGGCCCCACGGGCAAACCGTCCAGAACGACGGCCTGCCCGTGCCATGTGTACCCACTCAGCCTGCCGCGACTTTCTGCGCAGCAGCGGCTGCGTTGTCGAAGCACTGCTTCAGATCGGCGATGGGGTCCTTCGGATTTTCTTCGTACTCGAGTGAGAGTGCGCCGTCGGCGGGGAACTTCACAGCCTTGAGTGCCTTGAAGACCTCTTCGAGATTCATGACGCCTTTGCCCAGGATGGTGCCCTTGGCATTGCCCTTCATCTCGGCGAAGTCTTTGAGATGGATGCCATAAAGCCGACCACTTGCTGCGTGAATCACCTTTGCGGGGTCTTCGCCCGAGCGAATGTAGTGGCCCAGGTCAGCGGCGAAGCCGATGCGTTTGTCGTGGCCTTCGATGGCTTTGAGGGTGTCTTCGATTTTGTTGTAGCGGTGTCCGGGGCCGTGGTTGTGAATGCCGATGCGGATGTCGTACTGCGCCACGAGTTTGTCGAGGCTGTCGAAAGAATCAGGGTCGGGGTCGGCTGAAATATTTTTGATGCCTGCCGCTTTGGCGAACTTGAACCACTGTTCGTTCTTGTCGTGGTCTTTGGAGAAACCGTTGACGCCGTGCGCGCTGATGGAGATATCCAGTTTGTCGAGGTTGGCCTGCATCGCGGCGATCTTCTTTTCATCGAGCGTCGGTGCGTAGTGGCCACCAAAGAACTCTACGTAGTGCAAGCCAAGTTTATTGATGTGTTCCAGAGCGCCCTGCACGCCGAAGCCGCGCAGCGAGTAGCTTTGGATGCCCATCGGGAAGCCGCCGTATTTCTTGAACGACTCATCGCGGCTGTCAGCGAAAAGGCGAGGCACATCAAACCACGTAGCCCCGGCAGCGGCGGCGGTGGTCAGGACAAACTGGCGACGCGAGTAAGACATGGACATGATCAACTCCGTGGTGATATAGGAACCTACAAAACTGAAAATCTA
>Ga0105055_10006461_pt1 | contig 16077 bp, 13 predicted proteins | sample BON03_FD_78090 | JGI IMG/M metagenome (GOLD analysis project Ga0105055, IMG submission 78090) | Freshwater microbial communities from Lake Bonney liftoff mats and glacier meltwater in Antarctica - BON-03 | ecosystem: Environmental > Aquatic > Freshwater > Ice > Glacier meltwater | place: Lake...
AAAGAAGATGTGAAATTGTATGTATATTTATGGGAGTTTGAATTCCACAAACAGGAAATAATCGATGCTTGGAATGATTGTGGGAATAATTTCAAAAAAGTACCATTTTATTTGTTTGAAATTGGTTTACAAAAAACTGCTGATACCAGAGTGCTCGAATATTTCTTTACGCTGAGTGAAATTCACGAAGCAGATATGTATACAGAGGATTGGGACTCTGTTGCATTCCGCCTAATGCAAAAAAACAAAAACAGAAAAAAATCGGTAAACATGTTTTCATTGCAAGAAGTCAATGCAAAACTAATAGCCATGTTTCAAACAAAAGAACATATATATTTCTACAAAACTCTGTGGTATTTTGGATTCGATTCTGATGACATTGTAACTTCTTGGAGAAAGACACATGATTGGTACTGTGTATCATATGATATGCTTAGAGCAGAGGTTCTGAAACAAACCCAAAATGAAATTTGATTCATGATAACTATTTTCCTTGTGTTTCAGATAGGAAACATTCGAATACACAAAATCTATTTTGGAAAATGTATTTATCATCATGAGTAATCTTATGGAAAAGTGACATGTCATTCAAAAATAATCTGAAAAGGAAATTTGAAAGAGACGTGATGAGTGAGGACTCTTTAAAATTATTGTTGAAAAACTCAAACCCAGTTACTGACGAACAAAAACGAATTATCTTCAGCGAGCGAGCCGAAGAAAGGAGACGTATGCAGGGGCATTGAATATAGTAGCTACAATTCTGATGACTCTTTGAAATTGTTTTTTTTAATAAAAGTACCAGATGGTTTATTAACCAAAAAAGCCTCTTAATTCAAGTGTTAATTTTTATAAATACGGGTTTTGAGAGAAAATTAACTTGATGTAGTACGTACTTTGATAGAGTCATGAGAAAATTCTATTTTTTTGTATTTTAAAAATATCAGGTGATGGCAGGTCAGTTTGCATTCCGGAAAGTTTTGGTGAATTGATATCATACAATATAGTAAGAGATTTTTTGTGGCGTGTAAGCGCTACAAATAAACAATTTTGTTCGGTATATTCGCGTGGAATTAATTTTGCCTCTCTTTCCTTGGCAGCACATTGCAAAACGTCATAATGTATAGCCACGTTTTCATATTCAAAACCCTTCAATTGGTGGACGGTGCCGATTGCTAAAACGCCTCCTGCTCTGAGAGCGTTTAAAGAAATATCCGACTCTTGTAGCATATTTACGACTTCAGACAGTGTGTTTTCACTTTTGAGTTTATCAGCAAGTTGTGACATAAGACCAGTTTGACTCTTATCACTCGCTGCTGTCTTTAAGAGTAATGCTATTCTGACACCACCAATCACTCGAATATTCCCAGTGCGTGAATATCTTATAGCTTCAGAAATTACTGATTCGTTTTTACGACAAAGAATAAGTGTATGTGTTTTGTATGGAATCACTGACGACCATGAAATACTTGATATGTCGCTTGGACGACGATTACTTTTCATTCTTGTTCCTGTCATGTCTTCAAGCCATTGGACAGACAAAGGGTCTAATCTGAAAGTTGAATACCATTCTACCACGTGTGAGATGTCAATGCTCTTTGGTTCTGGCGGCAGCGAGCACGGCAAGTAGTGATCACATGCAATTGTATTGACTGAATGTCGGAAATCATTGATTGTTTGTTGAAAATCTCCAACCATTACAATGGGACAAGAAGCTTGCTGTATCAATCGCATTTCTTGTTCCGAACTCAAGTCCTGCATCTCATCGACCAGTACTACATCATATTGTTCGAATAGCTTTACGAGCTTGTGATCACGATCACAAACGTATCTTCTAGACGCAAATGTCGTTATATTCTTGACTATGTTGTGAATAGGATGAGTGTTCAACGATGCATCCCATCCAGGATCGACCCCATCGCTACTTTTCACCATTGATAATCGCTTGTGCACTTTGCATATTGTACAGGCAGCCTTCGGGTGCGTAAGCCTGTGAGTAATGATACTCGAGCTCATCCTGCCACCACCGTGTTTTATCTTGTCTCGAACATCCCATTTCGGAAAATTCTTCTTGACAAATGTCTTGTCTGTAGCATCCTCATCAAAAGTATCATCTGCCAATTCCCCACCGAATCGATTCGTGGTGGCTGCCATACAAAGAGCATCCAGTGTCTTGACTGTGCAAAAAACACAATCCTTCAGTTCTTCCATTAACGTTTCTTGATTAGCTTTGTTATACACAATAATAAGGACTTTCTTCTTCTTCCACCTGCGGACAGCATTTTTTATTGCCGTTGTTTTTCCAGCTCCAGGTGGAGCATTGTAAATCGTGATGGGGTTCACAGGAAACTTATAAAATAGATTGCGATGAATTGTATCGAAAATATCTCGTCCTGTTATGCTCATTACCTTGACCGGATGAATGATTTGACATACCTCATTCCCAGCACCAAATCCCCACCGTGACTGCAAATCCAATATTATCTCATGTCCATCATCACGCAAGGATACATCTTTCAACACTCGTACACATATCTCCTCCAAGTCTGGTAGTTTCAGTTTGACCACAGAATCACAACATGCTTTGCGTATGACTCCATCATTACAATGGAAAAACACACTCTCGCTACAAAACTGTGAATTGAATTTGTCTTGGAAAAAAAAAACCTTATTATCTTCGATACTGAATCCATTGTATTCGAATAATCTTCGGTCTGTTGCGTTGAATATCAATCTGATTTTACTGTCCATGTTTTTCGTCATATGGTTGTGAGGAGACACCAACGATTCGTAAAAGCATACATTTTCAATATTGTAATCCTTGCAGATATCATCCCATTTCTGAAGCCAATTTGTAGTAACCTTGGTTTGAAGCAGAGGTTCTTGTTTGTCTTCATTTATAAAGGATACCCCAAGGCACTTTGAATTCGGATTCCGGTGAGTAAATGATGAAATGTGTTCGCTACCTGTTTCAGAGTTGTACACAACCTGTTCATGACAAATATTGCATAGACCAGTAAAGATTTCATGTGAATCGGATACATGAATGATGTTCATGCTTTTCTCATCGATACATGTTTGCATGCCTCAAAGTGACACACTATTAAAAAAAAATTCTTTGTATGTGTCTCACATCTTTTTTTTACTTGGCCAGGGAATATTTCGTCACTATGCATGCCTTCCACATGTTGAGTTGAGTCGAGTTCTATTGAATCGTGCATGATTTACGATTTTGTTTTCCTTCAAAATTCTTTTTTTTGTTTGTATTCCATGTGACAAATCTTGGATCTGTCATGTAGTCAATATTTGCAAGTCTCAAACTCGAATTTTGTATTTCGTGAAATTTTCTTCGATGTGCCTGTGACCACTCTTGAAAAAAATCATCATGGATATAGTCAATATACATAATGAGACAGAGTCTGGAGTCTTGTAGTTTTTGATACTGAAATCTCAGTTTATTACTCCAATGAGAAAACATTGGATCTGTTAAGTAATGAATATAAACAGATCCGTTGAGTCGATTCCAACTTAAAGTCATATTACCAAAACACGGACAAGGAAAAAGGTCGTACTCGTGTAAAATGTCGTTTATATATAGAGTTTAGAGTTGACACCAAAAAAATGAAATCCAATAGTCGTGTCCTTTCCGGTTTTCCTATATATCCCACAGATTCTGTTGATAACAATTATAATATAGGATTATGATTCATGTTTTCATAGCTCATCGATTTTTTCTTAAATTTACAACATGACACTGGGCTGTATACTACATGTGCCTTGTAACAGACTTCAGCGCATAGACAAAAATACAAGGGAAAATCCAAGGTTAAGTTAAATAAGGAGTCCAAAGTTAAGTTACATAAGGAGGATATATATACGTATTCAAATGCATCAAGTCACTTAAGTTTTTAATGCGACAATGGACTGATTTTCAAATCGCATCACATATTCCTTTTTTATTAGTTTTCTTTCTCTGCTTTTATGTAAAGTTTTATGAAATGGCAATCTTGGTCGGATTGGTAATAATATTTTCAGTATCGTATCATTTACGATCAGAGGAAAGGACAATTTATTCCTATATAGACAATTTTACCGCATTCACTCTGAGCATGTATGGTAATGTACAGCTCTTCTATTCACCATCATCGCTGATATTTTCCATTAATTTAACGCTTGGAATCACATCTTCATTGATTTTTATAATCGGATATAGCAAAGATTTCGAAGAATATTACCATGTATTGCATCCTATTGGTATGCACATATTACCAGCAATATGGTCGGGTATTGTTGTAGTGTTCCAGAAACCATTTATTTGCTAATACACTTGAACGGAATCAAGACACCAAAAAATAAGCCTCTTACGCTTTATCAGACAGACGGTTCATATGAGCACACAGGACAATACGGACTCTGTGCATACAGGTGTGGCATCGATTTGCTTTGGGAGTTTGTGGCAGCATGTTTGCGTCTTGATAAGACCACTGCGACAATACTGATGATAATGACTGCCGTAGACGACGACGCTATCACAACAAGATACTCAAAACTATCTGCTGCTTTTTTTGGAACATACTTTGAGATTGTGCTGTTTCCAAATTTTCCATTAATTTCAAAAAACGAAAAAACTTTACTCAAATGAATTTTCACTAGACTTGAACTCAGAATAACAGGAACATTTTCATGATTATAAATCTTCATCACTTCTGCCAAGAGCAATACCATGTTTTCCTGTAGAAATATTATGTCCGAGTATTGTAAATAGATTTCAAGAGAAAAGTCGTACTTATTTTTTGGTATTTTGTCTTTAATTTCTAAGACAATGATGATCTTGTCTTTGACTTGTATCCATGTACCAGCATTATTTGGATTGATTGTAAGTTGTCCAGCTGATAATACTCGACGTAGAGCCAGAGCATTTTGGTTTTTAGATTTACAATCGGAAACGTCGGTAGCAGAATATGATCCCGAAAATGTCCCTTCAGGACATTGAATGCATGACGAAACTATTTCTCCTGCACGTGGTATGATGTAGACGGGCACTCTTGACAATCTTCCTCGGGAATCTGGTAGTTGAGCAACAAATTCTGTGTCGGCGATGTGGACTAGAATCAATTTCCCCGAATATTCCATTTGTATTTTAATGGATATTTGAGTAGCACTTGTTCTTGTATAAACAATAGGACGTCCTTCGCATTCCACTTCCACTATTGACAAAATGCTGGGATCCGGCGTAATCAGTGTCAGGTCTGTTCCAATGTCAATAATTGATTCGGCATATTTTTTGTCACTCGCAGGAGGGATATTTTGAAAAGCAGATATTGTATAAGTTGTAGTTTTAAATCCTTCGTTAATGCTTTCTAATTTATTCACATACATAGTTTTTTGTGTTTTCGTCACCAATGGAGGCTTTGCTATTTCATTATAATATGTATTAATTTGACACAATTTACATTTTATGCGACTGTAGACATTATTTTCATATAAATATCCATAAGATCCAGTCGATACCGTAAATTTCGGACAAGACCTGAAATCATCTATAAATCGTTTCAATGTATTATCAGGCAAAGGCATATATATGAATGTCTTGTAATTGACCAAAAATCCATATTGTCTAGAATAATCGACTACTACATCGTCAAATTTTACCATCATTCCATCAAAACCTAATGATGTTGTTATTAGAATCATCAAATCAGAACCATATACATTTGCTTCTTGCAGTGTACATATTTTGTTTTCTTGATTGATACATGTTGCATTCAGTGCTCCCGACATTTGGCTAACATTTAAAAAATTCCATTGTGAAAATCCCGTAATAATAGGTTCGCCCTGATCAGGAGGCGTTTGTATAATATTCATGTACGCTGTACTCAAACCTAGGCTTATGATTGTCATTTTTTGGGGTATACTTGTCAGCAGATTTCGTATAGTATATGGAAATATCCCGTTTTCAGCAAATTGTGGACGAAGACACATCTCTGAGGTAATTGTGAGAAAACAAAATCCTGGTAAACATTTCAAAACTTCAATACTGAGCTTGGAATCAAGCTTGAGAATGAAGCTGAAGTCAGTGTCGGCTTTTAATTTTGGCGGTACAGCATCTCGGTTCTGCTCATTGTTCGATTCTTGACATGATACTACCACGACTGTTTGTTTCGTTGATAATTTCACGTTGAATTCCCAAATATCACTCAGTGCTATCATCCCATTTTGACTTATATATGTGTCGTATACAGTATACACTGGTGAGTTTGCATTTGAGTCAAAGTATACTGTCGTCAAGGTACAATCTGGTTGACCTATATCGCCAGAAATCGTTTTGGAATTCGTCAAGTCCATTACTTGAGAATTCTCGGATTTGAATACTCCTGCAAACTCTTCTCAAATATCATTGCATTCATCCAGGTTCAACAATGTGAAAGGCTTTGTTGGTTGGATTTTTGAATAAGGGTTTATATCGAATATAGACTGTCTCGGAGTAGAGATTTGATAAAATTCGTTTACTCCCATATTTTCATGATTTTTGCAAAAAAAGTAAAGAGTTTTTTTTGATGAAAGCGGAATCGTGAATTTTGTCGTTTGTTCAACTGAATCAATGATAACATCGAAATCTGTCATTGTATAGATTGCTTCCGACGAAGTCCACTCAACATTTGAATCACTAGTAATATAGACAGGATGATTGGAACTATACCATTTAAAAACAATTGGGATTGAAATAGGGACCTCCACATGAAATCTTGGAAATCCGTTGGCAGGAAACTGTATTACAATTGGTGTAATTGTGCTCCCTGAACCCACAGTGACTCTTGTCACAAAAAATAAAAAATAAAATGCTACGTTTAATGTCGCATATTTTATCATCGAATTTATTGATTCAGTGATACTGATATATATATATGTATGAAACACAATTATTGACATTTACTAAAATGGCAGAAAATATAAAATAACGTTTTATGTAACGTCTTTTTGACATGAAATTTAATTCATGTATTTTATACGTCACATGAGTTATATTTGTTTTTGTTTTTAGATATATATGTCGAGAGTTCAATGAAATTCCAAAATGCCTCTACAGCAAACTCAACCTCCCCCGAAAAAAAAAAAACTTTGCATGATTCCGCTTCGCAATAATCATAGCCACGGACCAGACCTCAGAATTTCTGCGGAAATGATTGTGACTAATAACATGAAGCGTGATAAAAGATTCAAAAAACATCCACCCGATATCCGGAGAGAACTATTTTCAGTCTCAGATCATAATAATGCTCGTTTGTCGCAACAAACCACAAAAAACATTCTTAATCATAACGAAACAGATAATAACAATAATGTGTGATTACACTGACACAAACCGAATACATTTATTAAAAGTGTTTTTTATTACATACCCAAAGATGAAAGTATTGAAATAAAATTGACTAAGAATAATCGTCGTTTCAGCCAAGTGCATTTAATTTGCGTTTGTTCGACTTTTGCAAATCTTTATTTGTAATAAATGATTTTGTACACACGTCTGTTTCCGCAAGCATGGGATTCTGATTTGATTTTTCCTGGACCGAATTTTTTTGTGCATACTGCTTGCTACATGCTGAAGATACTACCTCCATAGTAAGAGATTTGCAATCATCAACATCTTGAAATTGCATGAGTCGAACAGAATCTTGGCTCAAGAAGAAAAAAGTTGGTGCATTTGGCATGGCGTTTGTATCGGGGACATATTGAATGAGATTATATCGAGGCAGGCGAAATCATTCAAAATAGACTTTGTTGATTTTGTAATTATTTCAAAAATCGAAACATATTATTGTCATTATGAAGGATACTTGAATCGATTCAGCTCATATAAAATGCTTCCACAGTGAATTGACATTCGTGGAGTATTTTCACGTGCCGACATGTCAGTGGTTGTGAAATCAATATGAACATTTTACTCATTTGCATACCCAAAATGTTGGAATTCGATAATATTTTTTGTGTAGTAACGCGAAAAAAAATATACATTCATACCGAAGAAACCGTCGTTGTCATAATTCAATATCGAATCGAAGAAATCGATATCAAGATAATTCAAAAATAAATGGTCCGGCATTTGATAATTCGGGGGTGTGCAATTATTTTCTGTTGTTGGATGATTCTATTTACATACTTACAAGAAAATAAGTCTATAGAAGCTGAAAATGTGGATTTTCAGGATGATTTCGAATCACAAATAGCAAACACTCTCCCCAAAGAAAGAAATGATACATCTATATGTGATTCATTCATCAACTTGTTCACTACCTTCATAGAAAACACGACAGACTTGCGAAAAATTGCCGCGCAAGAAGCTGTACTACAATCTTTGAACAGGTTAAAGCCGTATGGTGTACAGTCTTGGTTGTTCACAAAATCGGATTTCTGGGCCAGAAAGGCAGAGGATTACAAAATTAATACAGTACGTGAATTCGAAACAAACAAGTACGGAACACCTGTATTAGGTCACATGTTTTCGCATGTCATAAGTAAGACCCATCATCAAAGTCTACACTGTGATCAATATGAACAAAATGAAAAAAACATTGTTTTCGACGGATACTTTAATGGGGACATTGTCTTTTCTAGTTCGCTTGTGAAATCATTACAGATAATACGAAAGCACTGGAATCACAACCTTATGATGAAAAGAAATGAAGATATTCTAGTTATAGGAAAACGGACCAATGTGAATTTTTTCCCATATTTGAAGTTAGATTCTGACGAATCCGTTCTAAAATTATCTAAACACGGAAAAATATTTCAAGCGGATGCCTTGGACTATTTTATTTATTCACGCAGTACACGAAATTGGACCATGATACCGAAATTCGTTATTGGTCGCAAGGCGTATGACAATTGGTTGGTGGACAATGCATATCACAACGAAAAAACAGGTAACCAAGATTTTGCAATTGTATTTTTTTTGAATGTCACTTGAAATGTTGCATAACCCTGACTAATTTTCTGAATTCATATAATACCACAGCTGTAGTGGATGTTACATTGACAGTACTGGCATTGCATCTTACTGCAAACGATGGAAATGCAGCCGGACACAAAAAGGGGAGGGAAACTGATTATAACATGAATTTGTTTAATCCTCGTACATCGAAGCCTGTTACATCGAAAGAATGGGATCATGGAACAACTGATCATGTATCGTTCTATACAAGAACAAATCACAAGGATCTCCAAGTTTGCCAGAAAAAAAGATTTCGACATTTAATCTCATACATTATGCATCCAAAACACAATTGTTCCGCATACCACATGTCGATTTAGTTGATAGACAAACGTGAAACAATGAGAACAGAAAAAAAAATCATAACACATTTCAGAAAAATCGATTTCGTTTTTATAGCGTGCAATTTATTATCAAACTTCCATTTCGAAATAATGTATATAAACTGTAGTAAAATAATATCTAAGGATCTTTGAATTTAATAGTTTTAATCATCGTTTTCGTCTTCACTGCCAGACTTACTACTAGCGGAATCATGCTCCTCCTTCTTGTCAACCTGTCTTTTCGCCTGCTTCTTGTTTTTTTTGGCGCTCATTTTCGAGTTTTTACCTTCATGGGAGGAGGAATCATTTCCATCTTCCTCATGCATTTCTTCTTGCTTGTCATGGCCATCACCTGTTATTATTATTATGATGTCATCAATACAGAATTAAAGAATAAATCATCATTTCATCATGCTTTATCATTCCTGCTATCGACACAATATACGATTTAATATTAAAAATACCTTCCTTGGTCCTTTTACTCTCGTTGATGTAGACTTGCTTTTCTTCGGTCGAAAGCTCCTTCCACTTCAACCCCAAGGTCGACATAATATCTTTCATGTTTGCTCCCTTTGTGACTTGAGACTTGACAAAACAATTATATGCTGTAGGAGTTCTTTTCCTCTTTTTTGCATTGTCGTTCGACTGTGATCGGACTTTGATATTCTTCATTTTTTTGGCCATTTCGATGTACGCTTTTCCCATAATTTCCATTGAAGCGGCGATTTCATTGAGTTCCTGTACCTGCATACTTGGAATAAATAAAGCATTTGGATTTAGATATTTTGATTGTGTATACTATTTTTATTTTTAAACCATCTTGAAAACAAGCATAGAGTTAGAAAGAGTTATTTATTCTTGAATCGATACAATTTTTGACATTTATTAATGAAGGGTACACACATTATCATCCGTGCTATATTTTTTGACTTGGATGCAATTCTACTATATAATATATTACCACCGACAGAAATGATTTCATAAAATGTCGACTAGGCCATTTGACACAGGGAAATCACAAAATATCTCACAAAAGGCCGAAAATTACAAAATGAACTACATCGAAATGATCCGTGGAATTACTGACTTTGACATCGACGTTCTTTGTATCGTCAAAAAGATCTTTACAAAAGATGCAGATATACATATTAAAAATGAAAATGACACACCTATCAAACAAGAAGAAATAAAAAAAGAAGAAGGGACTTCTGATGACGACTACATAACAAATTTAAATGATAGACATCAAAAACCAACCACTGTAAAAATTGAACCAAAACATAAATTTTCTGATGATACTGAGAATATCCCACCACGAGATGCATCAATTCAATTTGGACAAAAAATGCATCCGTTTGAAAATGTCGACGAAGACACATTTAATAATGAAGAAAAATCCACAAAAACCTACCTTGAAATAACAAAAACACAATCTCTCATTCATTCGGAAGCGATTGTCTTCATGTTAATTTCAAATAATATTTCTCGACTAATAGATGATTCCAAAGACGGACTTGATTATTCGATGTTTGGCACATTTCTTCATTTTCTAATTCACGACACAAAAATAAAAACCTTGGAAGACATTCTCAACATGATTGATGCATCAAACCTACCAGAAATAAGAATCTTGTACATGCATATTGCGAGCATAGTTGCATTCCACCATTATATTAGAGTCGAAGTGCATCGAACTGGAAACTATAAAGCAAAAAAAACTATTGACTTGCTAGAATCGTATAAAATAATAATGATATTAGGTCTACTCAAAACAAATCTTTCGATGCAAGGTACCACATATCTGAAAGATTGGGGTAAGAGGAAATCTTGAAAATTTCGATCATGCAAATTGTTTTTCACTTTATTTTCTCTCAAGATAGTGATGTATATATACGCAAATGATTCAGCGTTTTTCGATTTTTTTTGATTAAAGCATCATGAATACTCGATACATTTCTTGGATATTTGCAACACTAGAACGAGACTAAGCTGGGTAATATGTGTCGGGTTTTAAAGAATCATATTTGGTCGATGAAGTGAGGTGTGCATGAATAACAATCATCATCGCTACTGATGAAAACACGACAGCACCTCCAATTGCACCGTACCACCATTGAAACCATCCAGAATCTTCCAGTTTTGCAATGGCAGGAAAAGTCTTATTGGCATACATGCCTTCAAGAGTAAATATTAATGGACCATTCGAAGACACCAATTTCAACTGAGTAGCTCCAGTGGAGTATAAATCAGACCTTGAAGATTCATAGATCTTAAATAGTTTGCCTTCAATAAATTCAGTATAATTCTTTACCAATATTTCATTATTTGTCTCAAGCCAAACTTCAAGTGCAAAATCAGACAACGCAAGGGATGGTTTTGCAATCCTGTTGATTTGTTTAATGATGATAAATTTACCATTTATTTCCAAACATAAATTGAATTTCTTAGGATTTGTATCGAGGCTTCTTCTGTTACTATTCATTGTAGAGAGTAGAGATCGAGAACTTTGAGAAGCTCGCATTGGTTTAGTGAGCATCGTGTCAATACATGCTGAATTGTCCATAGCCATGGGTATTCCCGAAAACTTTCCAATCGGACAAGTCATACACACTTGTTGTATTGTAGCTGGTCGTGCATATATTAAAACTGGATTTATCAACTGACCTATTGAAATACTCGGATCATTGATGTGCACACGAATAAGTTTTCCAGACATTTCTTGTGTAATCTTAAATCTGATCGAATATTCACCATTCTCATTATTAGTTGAGAAACTAATATCTCTGCCTTCATATTCGACCCGAATTATGGTACCCGAAATATCGCCGTATTTCAAAAGAAGATCTGTACCAAGATCTATTGTAGATTCCTGACGAAATTTTTTTTTGAAACCATCCGAAGGACTTCGGGATGCTGCTATAAAATATGATAAAGAGAATACACCATTGTCTTGATCCGCCTTGCTGGAAATGTACAATGTTTGTGATGTGACAATAAATGGTGCAGAAATTTTCGATTCCGAATAGTATGAATTGATCCCGCAAACTACGCAACTGATTTTATAAAACCCTTCTATATCTATAAACGTATTAAAAAGTCCAGTCGGCTCAAGACCTCTTGCGCACAACCTGTTGTGATTTATATATTGTTGTATCATTAAACCATTACCCAAATCCGTCTTCTTGAAAAAAAAGTTCAATATATATTCGTCATCAGTACCATCTCTTTTCTGTACATCTTTGAATGAAATGAGGTCTTCGGGAGAATTTGATACCAGCTTGATGCCTGTCAATACTTCTAAACCATACTTATTTGACTCATTTGCGTCACAAGGTAAATTTTGTTGATTCCTACACGTGCCTTTAAATGCATATACAACAGTGGATGTATTTAAACCCATGAAAACACCGTTTCCTATAACTACCTCTTCTTGTTGAAAAGGCCCTTGTATTCGGAACATACTAGAAGCTGATCCCAACATCGACATAATAAGATTCAGCCATTTTATAGTATTTTGTTGAGTAGAAGGATTAGATCGTAAAATATACTTAGAATTAAGACAACCTTGTGTAACAATACGAACTAAGCAATATCCTTTTCCACATTCTAAAGTTTTCACAGTGTTGAATCCACGGGGTTCTTTTAATATAAATCCAAAGTCAATGCTTGTGCTTAACAATTCAAAACTATTTGTTTCGTCTGTTTGGTCGCATGAGACTATGGCATTTTGCTCGTTCTGTGATGATAACATTTTATTTCTATCAAATATATCTGGGTTATCTCGCTCATTTGTATAACATGTTATGACTGGATTGCCTTGAGTGTCATCAAGAAACACATAATTTACATTACAAGTTTGACTCGCTATCGTCGTAACATGCTCGGTATTTAGTTTGAAGACATTCGGATTGCCATATTCAATTGTTCTGTTTCCATCCAAAACATCTGCAATATCAGCACATTCCGATGTGTGATGAGGAGAGCAATAAGTCGCATTGTACCGACTTGATGATACAACTTAAGCAAAAAAATGCACACAAAATCCACACGGTTGGAAACAAACAAAACACATGGCTACGTTTTTGCATTTCTGTATTTGAGTAATGGTTTGTAAATAAAATGCTAATTAAACTATTCATAATCTTTATATACTATTGCGATCATATAGTTATATATAATCTATTTTGCTAAACCCTACGTTTTGACAAATAAAATTCAAATAATTTACATATCTTTTTATTTTTGATCACATTACGACTAATATTCTATTTTTTTTTGTTTGTAGTTTTTGATTTTGAAATTCCTGATGAATTAATTGGAACGCATGTATTTGCTTGATGACCAGTTACTCCCATGTGAGTACCCATCTTTTTCCAACCCTCCCAGCATTTTTTCGGTTTCGTGTCTTTCATGATTATTTCGAAATAATATTTTGCTTCGCAAATATATACATATATTGATTGTCGAAAGAGAAAATCTGCGACACCGATAAGAATCCTCAAAACATATCGTCAAATGATATTTTTTGGTTTCCATTTATACTCGAAACACCTCATTCAGGATTTTCAACTATGCAAAAAATACTGTTATATTGAATAGAATAAACGATCCAATGTGGTAAGAGGCAAGTGCAAATCCATGATCCTCAATTTCATGCACGCGAAAATCAAATTTTTTTTATACAAAGCGTTTAAGTCGACAAGAATCATAAGCTTCTCGAAATTCCATGATTGGAGACTTGAAGCTTGTCATTGTGATAATTGGTTCTTCTCCTTGCGGACAAGACACGTCTTGAGAACGTTGTAGATTCGAGTACAAGAGTGACATCATGAAAAGTATACAAAATCCAAGACTGATTGCAAGTACAAAAAACAAAAACATTGATTTTTTTTTGTAATTGACATTGATCTACTGATTATATATAATACAGGTAGCACTTTTTCAAACGTAGCTGACCATTTTTGATTTAAAACTGTTTATTCGAACACTATTTCTCAATATCTTGATACTGGCAAGCCATATTCTCGAATAATAGCCTCTCTCCATGATACGTAATCGCTGTATTCTTTTTCTTCTTCGACTAACCATACATGCATTTCTTCTGCGCTAAATTTCTTCACCATAACATCGTCTTCATCAGTATCCAAGGGACACCATTGATTGTGTAATTGAAATCCATTTTGCATTTCCCTACGCGACAATTGAGGCATACAGCCTGCTTCGTCTTCAAACCCAGCTTCTTCTACCGTCATATACTCGGCCAAGCGAGGATCTGCCCTACTATGATCGCCTTCATTAATAGCCTCTATCCATTTCATGAAGTCTCTGTATAGAAAAAAATGCCATTCCACTTGGTCCTTGTTCTTTATACCAGGATCTTGCAAAACTTTTACAAAACGCTGAATAATCCATTTTTTTTCATTTTCAGAAGTACACACATAAACATTCTCCAACTTTTCCCTGTAGTAATTTAGCTGTTTGATATCAGTCAATTCTTCTTCGTATTGTTTAATTTCGGAATTCATCTTCGTTATTTTCTCCGTGGTTTGAATGCTATGTCTCAGAAGCGCTGCATTATAAAATGTAATGGATTTTAGACCTAGTGCATGTACTTTGATTCTCCAGAAATGATTGAAATTGTCAAAAATGTCTTTATTCCTCTGAGCCCGCGCCAGAGTCAAAGTGGCGTGTGCTTCCTCCACCGTGCTTGGCCCTTCAGTTACTTTATAATGATTTCTCAAATCGTGCATCTCATTCAGAATATCATTTTCGTCACTTTCTCCCATGATGATTCTCAAGACAGATAAATTGCTCGTCGAAATAATAACACAGTCTCCCAATCTCAAAGTGACTTGATGAGCTGACACTTCAGGAGTTTTTTTGCTGATTTTTTCGAAGCTAGAGGTTGTTTGATTTACATACCAGCTGTCAGAAGTTGTTGATATGTTACGGTACATAAGACAACCTTCTTCTTTGTGCATTATCGCTTGCTGTCTCGATACACATGGGTCTCTGTCGCACTTGAAATCCCTGATATTCTCACAGCCTTCTTCTCGACCTATTTTGAAATCTTGCATCTGCGAAATGATTATCCTTGTCTTATCAATCGATATCCCTTCACCATTTTTCGGTGTCTCGAGCTGCATTTTTTGCTGTATACTTCTAATATATGATGTCCCGCTCTTTGAATCTTGAAGAATCAAATAGTTTTTAATACAGTCATCAAACCCCGGAATCGAGCTTTGTCGATAGCCAGCCATTCTACAAACTTCGGAAATGCTCGAAAAAAGATCCTTAAACTTTTCTTGGCCCTCAGTCATCCAAAATTGTCGGTTTGATTTTATCTGAGAAAAAACATTTTTTACTGATTTGCAAGTACATGAAAGCTTACCCTCTTGCGTTTTGTCTAAGAGTAGATCATTGTTGTTAGTATCGAGTCGCCTCGATATTATTTTCATGACTTCATCGTCATGCAAGCCCAGCATATTTCTCTTGATATGTGCAAGATTGTACAGAAAGTTATTTCCAAATATTGTCTTCTTAAATATGTTTAATTTCTCAAAATAAAATTTGAACCAAGCAATCCAAGTTTTTCGACAATTATTTCATAATTATATTCTTACCACGTGAAATGCAATGCCAACTTTTTCTCGGAATGAAATACACATTGCGTCGATTTTCCAGCTCAAATCATGTTGCATCCAAAATAGATTCACGTCAGAAATGATTTCGATGTCACTGTAAAGCGTCAAATTTATATCAAAAACT
>Ga0105055_10006463_pt1 | contig 16071 bp, 24 predicted proteins | sample BON03_FD_78090 | JGI IMG/M metagenome (GOLD analysis project Ga0105055, IMG submission 78090) | Freshwater microbial communities from Lake Bonney liftoff mats and glacier meltwater in Antarctica - BON-03 | ecosystem: Environmental > Aquatic > Freshwater > Ice > Glacier meltwater | place: Lake...
CCAATTGCGGCTCGAGCGCCGACGTGTCCGGCTGGCCCATCGGCTCAACACTTTGGCCTGCCGCCTGCTGCACGAGCCGCAGGACAAAAGGAGGCCCTGTGGCCTATTGGATCAAGTGTTGGTCTTCGGAACCAAAGATTGCAGGTTCGAGTCCTGCCAGGGTCATGCTGCTCGGAACGCACGATTTGACACCCCCGACCACGCCATCCGCTCGCCGTCGTTTTTGCGGGGCCTTGTGCCATTTAACTTCGGTGGTCCAAAGAGATCCAGTGCATTCGACACGGCATGTCCGTCAGCGAAAAGCACACCGTCACAAACAAAGCCTCTATGACAATCCCCCTTTGCGATTCTCGCCAGCCAATCACACTGGACACATACGGAGAATCGAATGAGTATTCGGCAATGTTTGCTTTGCGATTTGATCATGGACACACTGGGATTTGAACCCAGGGCCTTCCGCATGCGAAACGGATGTGATACCACTACACCATGTGCCACTCGGCCGAGCAATCGTTTCCGGACCGCGAGGACGATCGTCCTAAGGCATAGATGCGCGATGTGCGGCAACCACCTGCAACTAAGGAGATGAGTGGCATGAATCGCGGGTGTGGGGCCTGGAACTGCGGAGCCTGTCCGCATCCTCGGTATCTGTGGTTGGCAGAGGCATACCTTGCGTAAGCGAAGGTAAGGTGAGCAGGTCGAGTGAAAAGCTCCCCAAAAGGCAACGCCGACCACCAATCGAAAGAGGGGCGCCGAGGGACTACTCCTTCGACGACCGAGATTCCACACCTTTTGAGTACTACTTGTTGAACGCCGCTTCGCGCTCCATGCTCTCCTGAGCCTCCTAGTCTGCAGCAGCAACTCTCGTGGACCGATTTGGCACGCCCCGCGTATCGTACTGGTCGCACAGGTCCCGGTGAACCTTCGACTTCCAAGACTTGCCTTTCTGCGTGCCCGGTCGCTTGAAGTCGCCCTCGCACCAAACGTTCTCGAACGCTCTCTCGAGCCCGTAGGCCCTCCTGCACAACTTCTCGAACGCAATACTGTTGATAACGTCGCGCTCGTCCGTAATGATGCTGTCGTCCACTGCTTCCATGATACTTCAGATCTCCTGCGCCGGCGAGCACTTCTCCAGGTGATGGTTCTGGATCCAACATCTTCCGTACTCGGCCCCCGAAATGCCAGACTTGTACACCTGCGCCAGGTACGGGGGGGCGAGTCGCTTCCTGAATCCCTGAGGCATCGGCCACGGCTCCACCGCGCGGAAACGCCTCAGCTGTCTCAGGAACATTCTCGGAGGCACGCTCGAGCTCCTCAATGAGATCGCCGCATTCCCCAGAGTCCTCGACCACTCGAGCTCTCGGTTTCCGAGCCAGAGATCCAGCGCCCCCAGCAGACGGCAGTCCAGCCGCCAGTGAGACCGATTCTGCAGCCGGAGGCGGGCCCTGATCCTTGCGCATGACTTCCTCCATGGCTTCGACCCGACGGATCATCGTCGTGAGCATGGAGTCCTCGACTTTGGGAGTAGAGTCCTGCTCCACCGGCTCCGGGCGGGATGTTTTCTCTTCCAAATTCATAATCGTTCCCCTCAGAGATCGCTGTTCGTCGAGGAGCCGCTCGACCATCTCGTCCGTTTCGTGAGACAGAGTGGGCACGGACGGAGCACTCGGGAGGGACCTGTGCGGAGGAGGGTCGATAACAGTCACAGGCACAGGCAAGGGAGAGGCCGATACAGCCGTAGGTGCCGAAAGGCACCACCAGATTCACAAGAGCAATCCTGCCCAGCACCAGCCTGGGATCTCCGAAACTGCACTCGTGAACGATCCAATGTCCTTCGTCGCCTCCTCCGCCCAGCCGGGAAGTGCGACACCCCACTCCTGTAGTTTTGCAAAGGCTGTCTGCAATGAAGTGGAAGCGGAAGTGAGAAACGTCACAATGCCAATTTTCGCCGCTATAGTGTTTCCTGAGCTGCAGATCGCGAATAGCGCGAGTCCAAGAGCAGCAATCCTTGTAGGCCGGTTTCCAAAGGGCAAAGTAGCATCCCAAACCGCACTCGGACATTTTCTCACCATACCATTAGCTGTGCTGAAACTCTGACTTGTGTTGGCCACGCCACGGGGAGCCCCAACAGCCGGTCCCCCAAGGAAGGGCCACGGAGCCGCAGTCCCCGCTGGGCCCAGGACGATAGCCCGAACGTCCGCCGAGCAGATCTCGAGCTCGATGTTCCCGGCATTCCACGAGGTGCCTGCATGATCCAAGGAAGGAGCAAGCCCTGCCAAAAGAGCCTCCGTGATGACAATGGGCGCTGGAGGTTGAGCATACTGAATTCCCGCCAAGCTCTCCCGAGAAACCCTTGCCCGAAGTGTAGTAGTCCTCACAAGCCGCAACGTGAAGTCCGGATACAAGCACGACCAAACGCCACCACCAGCAGACCGCAACAAGTCAATTTGATCCCCTTGGTTCAAATCCAAAGGTCGAGTGACCCATCTTTCGTCACCTGCGACAAGTGGAGGTGGCATGGGGTCGTTACAATCCAGAAGCGGTGTTGAGGCGACGAGCAAGAGAAGCCCTGGCCGAACGACCGCCGCCCACGTGAATATTGTTGCCAGCCACCGTAGTTTTCTAGAAACTTCCAACGTTGTGAGCACACTTCGATGAATAACCTCCGACCGGAAGCCAGAGCACCAGTGCCAATCTTTGTACTGGGAGCGAGCCAGCTAAGCGCTATACCAGAGGTCCAGAAGTTTTCAGTAACCGTCAGCAAGCATGCACTGACGAATCTCCGACCATGACCCAGAAGTCAGGGAGGAGCACTCAAAAACGAAAATATTGAGAAGACACATTGACACCGCATCAAGAGTCAATGACATGTGCAAAGACAGACAAGATGTATTTGGGATTGACAACGTCTGAAGCACAAGCGATGGTTGCCTGAGCACAACACAGAGGAGCAATAACGTTCACGAGCTAAAAGACAGACAGACAGACAGACAGACAGACATACATCGTAATGATGTTGGTTCGGCTAACCGGCTCGATTATTGGGTGTGCAAACAAAAGAGAGGACAAGGTTGCGGATATCAGTTCAACAAGCCGGGCTCCGAGTATTGCTCAGAGTGTAATCAAACTTGGACTTACAGCAAGAGAGGACAAGGCACCACCACACCTCGTGCAAAGGCAGACTGGCCAGTTACACCATGGAAAGGCATTGCGTCGGCTCCATGGAACAGACCAGTTGTCAAACCACGTGGTCAAGGCACCGCTTCCAGCCAGCCGCACAAGCCAGAGATTGTACAACCCAGGCAAGTGCACTGGACAAATGAAGAAGTGGGTGCCGAAGATGGTGAGGCTGATGGTCTTGCTACTCCTGGTGGCAGTGGCTCGGGGAAGCTCAGCATTAACAAAATGCGATCGGCTTACACGGCGCTCAAAGATGCAAATTGTGACCCGCAACTCATTGCTCATGCAGCAGCAGACTTGGAGGCCGCAGAATAATCTGAGAAGCGAGCGGTGTCAGCCCACATGCAAGTGCGAGCTTTACACAAACAGATGCATTTTGTTGAAGACAATCTGGGCAAACTAGATAAATAATGGGAGGCAATTGAGACCAAGCTGTCACTCCAGCAGCAAATGCTTATGACAATTCAGAACGATGGAGCCATTCTTGAGATTGGAAAACAAGGATTGCAAAATCAGGTTGACATGGTGGTCAGAGGACCTTGGCTAAATCAAATGACACCAAAGATGAACTTGTATGCAAATTCCTTGGGGTGGATGACTTCAGTCGTGTCTCCAACAGCCCGCTGCTGCAACAGCTTGCAGACATCATTGGGCAAATCAAACACAGCATCATTCCCGAATGCAGAGTAGGCAGTGAGGAAGATCACAACATGGAGCCCAGATTCAAGTTTGGAAGTGTGTCCTTACCATTCATCGCAGCTCCAGGCAGTGCAGCGCCAGGCAGTGTGGAGGCCGAAGCCGTGGGGGGGGGGGGGTACCCCTCGCGGCCCAGAGGTGGCTCCAGAACAGGCCTGCATGTCCGAGGGCCCGGCAGCGTTGATGGAGATGACAAAAAGGATGACGACGACTTTAACGACCCGGCTGCGGCCTCAGTGTCGGCTTTGTCCCGTGGTGGGCGCCGCAAACGGAGTGGCCGAAGCCCGGTGCTCCTGGAGATAAGGGAGCAGACAAGGAAAGGGCTCGCAGCAGAACTCCTAACGGATCGTCTCGCAAATAGCATTCTGGATATCACTATTGTCTCGGCGAATGTTACAGGATGGAGTTCGGCCAAAAGTTTTCTTGAAAAGCAGACGGCAGACATTATCTTGTTGCAGGAAATCAAACGGCAAGGTGCAGATGCGGATCAGGCAAAACCAAATTCTCACGATTGGGCTATTACAGTGGTGTGGCCGAAAGTTCTGTTACAGAGAAAGATGGACTTAGCTCAGGTGTTGCAGTTCTGTGTAAGAGATGGATACATGTATTAACCGCCCCAGTGGTACTTTGGAAGAGTCGTTGTCTTGTTACGTCTTTGCAGGTATTGGGCTTTGGTGAAGTGTACGGTGTCACAAAGAACGGCTTCGGAGCAAATCAGGGTCTATATACAAAAATGATGGGCCATATTGAAAATCATGGCAAATCTTACATTGTGGGTGGTGACCACAACATGGAGCCCAAAGAATTGGCAGCCGGACTTGCAGATTTAGGCTTTCAGCCGCAGCCTGTGTACAAGTTCCCGCCACAGCCAACTTGTTTCACAAGCACGGGGGCATCTCGTTGTTTGGACTTCTTTGTGGTATCCAATGTGCTTGCAGTCACATGCATTGAACCAGTGGTTATTCAACAGCACGGGCTGGCAACACATGTCCCGGTAAAGCTCACTCTGAAAGCAGCCATGTTGCAAGAAACAGGGTCGGTTTTGATTAAGTTTGACAGGGGTGATGTCGAACAGCGTATCGGACCAATGCAGTGCTTTGATCAACTTTGGACAGGTCAGTACTGGCCAGTCGAAAAGTGTGCAATCAAGCGGCTATCGACAACTTGGCAGCAGTGTGGGAAGATTTGGCGCATGTTGAGGCACAAAACAGATTTGGCAGATGTAAACCAGTTGGAGGCGAATTTCAGTATAAAGTTGTTAAGGTACAGGAAGCATTGCAAGCTAAGCTGTCGAACAGAGCCACACCCTCACAGGCATTCTACAGCATGGGCAGGCGATTGATGGAAGTAGTTCAGTTGGCTTCTCGTGGATTGGCAGTATACAATCATTTGAAAGCCTTGTGGGGCTCGACTTCTCTCAAGTTCTATGGCAAACATCTTGTGGCCACAGCGGGCCGGGAGCAGAAGTGGACTGGCATTCGTGACAAAATCAAATCGAGCGGTATTCCTTTGATACACGAGTACATCACACTTTGTGCACAAGACTATTTGCAGCAGGCAGAATTATCTAGAGCCACAGAGTGGAAAACGGACAATGCGAAATGGCTGGATTTTCGCATTATGGCCTTGTCGGGCTCATGTGGTGCAGGACACCGTTTCAGCAAGCCAATTGGCCAACAGAGCAGCAGCAAGCCTGTTTTAGGTGATCAGTTGTTTGCCTCCACCGCCTCTACGCGGCAGTTGGCAGCACAAGCTTTGAAGTGGGACACTCTTTGGATAGACTCCATGCACCATAAACAGGGTAGTACTACCCAGTTACCTTTTGTGGAACGTTTGACAGTGCCTCAGACTGCTGTTGATTCAGGTGCAGATGCAATGGATACACTTTGGCAGGACAAAATAATGCAAAGCATTCCACCCATTTCTGTTAAGCAGCTCAGAGGTGTGGCGAAATCATTCAAACAGAACACTACACACGTGGACGGATGGCACCCAAGACAGTTTGCAGACCTCAGTGACGGTGCATTGGAAACTCTGACTGCTTTAATCCATGCTTGTGAAGCAAGCGGTCAGTGGCCTATGGTACCACAATCGCTACATGTGTCGAAGCTGCCAAAACTCGATGGGGACAGAAGACCAATACTTCAATTCAGATCAGCGTTTCGGCTGTGGAGCAGAATTCGGAGCTCAATCGTAAACATTGGTTTCGTCAACTGGGTTTGGCAGTCAGTCAGATGAACAAGTTGAGCAGGCAGCATATCGGTGATGAAGTATGGAGGTGTGTTGTCAGAGCTGGTTTGCTAACAGCGAGGGGCAACAAGTCATAGAGTGTTTATGGGATGTTTCCAAGGCCTTTGACAGAGCGCTACATCATAAGTTGGTCGAACCTGCAGACAAACAGAATTACCCACTGAAAATTATGAGGCTCAGTTTGCTTTCATACATCTTTGAGAGACGAATAGTGTTTGATAATCTTGTGGGCAAAGCTTTGAGGCCTACGCGGGGGATTGGACCAGGCTCGGCCTTTGCGGTACACGAATTGGCAATTATCATGCACCCGGCAGTGGTTGCAGTTGGAGCTTGGCCTAATGTAGTTCTGAACATCCAGGTGGATGATGTGTCTTTGAATTCCACGGGGAAAAACAATACAGACGCACAAGCAGCTCTCATCCAAGCAGGAGCTTGTGTTGTGGACATTGTTGAGCAATCAGGCGGTTTGCCGTTTTCAGCAGACAAAGCACAACTAATCAGCAATGATGATGAGTTGGCTCGTGTTACAGCAGTTTTAATGGGAATCAGGCATGGCACAGTCGAACAATCAGTGCGGAAACTCGGTTATGACAACCCACTCAAAGCCAGGGGTGTACACCTCAGGCCTACCAGAGGGAATGTAGTCAGACAGAGAGTGAAGAACCATTTCGTCAGGTTTTGTCGGTTGCGGAAATTGGCTTCATTAGAACACAAACCAATCAAGGTATTCACAGCTGGAGCCTTACCAGCGGTCTTGTTTGGTGCTGAAGTTTGGGGTGTCAGCGCAGCTTTCAAAAATAAACTTCGGGTTCAGGCTTTTCAAGCAATGGGGCTGGGAGTTAGAGGAACTAACACAGCAGTGCATTGGGCTTTGTTGCAGCCAGGTTCAGATCCGTTGCTTAAAGCTTCTTGGTTGCCTCTTGAAAGGTACCATAGGGAAGTGTGGCTCAGTGACGAAACATACGCGGCACCAATTGGGCCTGAGGACCTGGCTAGATCTTGGACAATCTCCAAAACAAATAAAACTGGGCCAAGTTATCAGTCAATTTCGCCAGCAACCGAGGCTGGGTGGAAATTTGTTTGCTTTGACAACATTACCACTCTGAACGGTACAGTCATTGAACTCAAAGCAATTTTACCCACTGGGCTGAAACCTCATTACCAAGCAGATTTCAGGTCTGTGCAATGGAAAGCTTACACGGAGACAGTGCTGAGCAACAACACGGCAGGACAGAGCAGTACTGCTCAGTTCTGGAGTGGATTTAATGGCGGCCACGAAGATCTGGTACACTAAGCCCAAGAAACACAACATCGACAGGCAACAGCGGCTCATTATTATGCAATTGCTGTCAGGCAGCATTTTCACCGGTGAAAAATTAAAGGAATGGAGATCATACCTGAAACAACTATGTGCCCATTTTGCTAAGGACACGACACAATCCACCACATATTGTGGACTTGCACATATGGTGACCATATCAGAAGTCGTTTGCCGAAGGTGGTGGTTACTCTTGCAAAAGCTGAAGGATCGGACAGTACAAATCATACAAGATGCTGGAATCAAAAAAATGGCAAGGTGTCGCTGGCAGCTGATTTGGAATTGAGGTTTTTCAAAAAAGGGCAAAGAAGTTAGCAGAGACATGTTTGGCAGTTTTGCAACAAGCGCGCCGGTGTATTCTGATGGCTCGTGTTTGTGTCCTTCATTTGTCAATTTAGCTGCAGCAGGTACATATTTGGTGCAGTTGGACAATCACAGCCAAGTGGATAGAGCGGTTTGCAGTCCTTTGCCAGGTTAGTTTACACAGACGGCAGCGGCTTCCGAACACATTGCAGTTACAGTGCTTGATTCGTTGTGGATACACAGTACACCACTTACTATGAAGGTTGATTGCAGCTGTTGCTAAAGCAGCGAACCATGGTAAAACGTGGGCCACCAAAAGCAACAAGCCGTTTGCAGGATTTTGGAAGTATTTGAACACCTGGCCGGTAGCTGAAAAAACTAAAGCTCACAGAACTAGAGCTCAAGCTATTGCGGATGGTGATCTCACCGATTGGCTGGGTAATTGTTACGCTGATGAATTTGCAAGGAAAGGTGCAGAAGCTCATGCTTGGTCACAGCAGAACATGGAAGATGCGGAGAAGAAGCTCCAAAACAAAATTGGTGTGCTTAAACTTTGCCTGGATGTGTTGCAGCGTTGGCCACCAGCCAAAGAACGTTATCCGCAACCAGAAGACCAAATCAGGGGTGTACGCCCCAGATTGAAAAACACCAAGCAACATAATTGGGAATGGAACTCTCTGATCGGTAGGTATAGATGTGCTAGATGCTGTACAAGCAGAGAGAGAGACAAAACATAAAGGCAGGTGCAAGTTGCTTACAAAGTCAGAAAAGGCACTTTCGTATGGTATCAGGAAAGGAATCATTTGGTATACTCCATTCAGAATCAGACGTCGCAGCTGCTTTTCTGTTCACTGTGTGGGTGTTATCAGTCAGGCAGAGCAGTCGGACTCAATGAAGATTGCAAGAAACAACCTTCGAAACAAAGGACACGTCTGAAATGCTCATCGAGGGAGAGCATCCGGTGCACAGGCATTTTATAGGTGTCCCCAGAGCTGTAATACCATACATTGAAGATGAGTCGGTTCCAGTGGCTGTTTTGGATTCGGCTGATGATAATTTTTGAAGGCGAACCCAGAGAATGCGATATATTCGGCGATTGGAGCATTGAAGTTTGTGAACAAGAGGAGATTGAGCTCGGTATGTCGTTGCAGGAACAGTTCGATTTCCATGGTAGCTTTGATTCTTGACAGTTAGCGAGCACCACATGTATTCACATATTCATTCGCTCGTCTTTGGTTGGCTCAAAAGCAGAGGTGTACACCTCAGCCGTTCCTCTAGCAATTTGTGTTCGGTTGGATTCCGTTTGGGGCATTACGGCGGAGTCTGCTTTCTGTACGCGGTGCGGGGTGTCCTCTCTGGACAGTAAGTATCATCGCTTTGTGCAAAACCAGGATTGTACAATCCAGGTGCTCCCGATGGGGGCAGCAGGTAAACGCAAAGGCAAGAACGGCAAGGGTACTTCCACCTCTTTGGTGAGGTCTGAGCTTCACACACAATTTGGGAGTTTTCCTGCAAGCCTCAGAATTCCGCAGGCATTGAGGCATCGGCATCATAGACCAAAGGAAGTCGGAAATGCATTCCCAAAAATATGGAGGCATGACACCACACCAGCAAGGACCAATATTGTTTTTGAGGAGGTTGACACGGAAGTGGGTTTGATACCCTCTCTTGAATAGGTAACTGGCAGTGACCAGATCTTCGAAGAGTGGCTCACGGAGCGGAACCCGATCAGAATCAGAAAAATGGCCGATGCGGCCAATGTGGATAGATACCCGGTCTTGTCTCAGACCGTCATCTTGCCCTGTGTGAAGTGGAACGACTTCACTGACCCACCCCGATTTCCAATCGGAACTGAAGAGTACTGGGGAAATGGACTTTGTACCTCACAGACTCCGTGATGAACTCGTATGAAGCACAGCAGTCGTTTCTGGAAAGAGTGAACTCAGTGAACGATGCGGGGACCATCACACCCAAGCACACTTGGCTGAGATATCATGGATGCAGCATGTATGCAGCCAGTGCGATGCTGGCCACCAACCACCCTTGCCTGTCTGAGGAAACGGGTGAAGGTATGGAGACTTCGTGCGGTCGTGGTGTGTACACATCGCGAGACTTCCGCAAGGCCTTGTCGTACTCTACACCGCACCGCTTGCCGGGCAGCTCGTTGCTCACGGAAATTGTGTTGTTCTTGGTCATACCGGGAGAAGAGGGCGAAGGAGGTGTGGCCGAGTGGACGAAAGGGAATACGGAATGGTTTGAAGTTGGAGGTGTGTGGACAAAGCGACCAAAGTTCCAGCTCACAGAGCCTGGGATGCAGTTGTCCAGGACGGTGGCAATAGTGTGCCCTGAGCTTCATGCCAGGATCACGAACAAAAGGGACATCTCGAAAGGAGAGATACCTTGGACCAACATGGACGAGCACGACTCCGAGGAGCAGAGCTCGGTGGCACATGTGGCGGGATTCTTTGTCACACATACTTCGGCCACAGTGTGCAGGAGGTCAACTTGCCTAAGTAGAGCGAAGGAGTGCTTTGATGACTGGAATTGGGATTTGGAGGTACCTTGTGGCAAACCGCAGGTGTGGGACGATGTCAGATTGTTCAACCCAGGAGGTCAAGCTCCTCCGAAGCACCGAATGCCACCCACTTCGCTTGCTTCTTCCTCTTCTTCGCTTGGCAGAACATCAAAGGTTCCACCGCCGCCATCGCCCCCAAATCGCAGCCCAAGGTGGCCGATCGTGGAGGTGGTTCAAGCATGGATCATCGTGCTTGCCCGTGGAAGCGCCCGTCTTGTGCAACCCAGAATTGTTGGGAATGGCCAATCAACGACAGTGCTTTCTGTGCCAAGTGTTTTAAGCAGCAGGCTATGCTGGTGTGTACACGTCGGCATTTGTGTGTTTGCTTGTGGCTGGTATGCGGGTTCGGTAGCATATTATTCGGTGGTCATGTGTGTGTATTGTTTGTGCAGTTCAAGTTGCCAGCATGCAGACCCCCTTTGCCCACACCTCAAGCTATAGATGGCTCGGGAAGTGTGGACTCTCTACATCCTCTGTTGGAGGATCGGTTCAAAGACTTGGAGCGATCGTCACAAGCTTGTGTGACAGGAATCGACAATTTAAACACTCGTTGTACGAGGTAGAGCGGCAGTTGGGCGTTTTAAGCGATCAATGTTCTCAAATCACAATGTGGCGAAGTGTGGCTAACTTCGAAGCCATAATTCAGCTTTAGAGAGCTGGGTCCCTTGGCTGGGCAAGGTTTGGAGGCGGTGGCTTCATCACCGCACCTGACCAGCTGCAATTCGTCCTTTGTCGTATCTATGCACATTGTGTTCGATTATGCGGTATGTGTCTGAATGGGCTTCGCATGTCTTATCATTGCCTTTCGCTAGCTTCTGGCGGCTCAAATGCAAAGGGAAGGCATTAGGATTGGTTTGCAGAGCTCCAGAGGTGAAATGGTTTTTCACGGCCATGCAACGCAGATGGTGTGCTTGTGGCAGTGCCACATGGACGGCGACCTTTGTAAAGACTACGAACCCGAAGTCTCCACTGGGCTCGATGAAGCTATGGCTGATGGGATGGAGAGTGTCAAGATAGCCGGCAACTGGGCTTGGAGGAATTACACCTTCGTCTTGAATTGGCGTTTCTCGCATGGCATGTGGGAATGCCATGCATACCAGCGGAACGATGAATCGCTTAAAGTGAGGGCCATTCGCAGAATCACAGTGGTGGTAGACAGAGGAGACTAGCTGCATGTGCTTCCTACTATACACCCCATCGTTTATGTGGTTCTATCACTTCGTTCACCGTTCGTTTCATTCGTTCCTTATTGTGCATATGCAACAGCATTGCCAGGAGTCACCAACTTGCCGACTGGGGTGTACACCTCGGTTGGGCACAGCTTGTTGATGTTTCCGAGCAGTGTTGCTTGCTTAGTCTCAGCATAGCTGCCAGTCGAAGGCTGGCTTTCCAGCTGCAAGCATAGGCATGTGCGGAACCAGGGCAGTGTTGGAAGTTCATTAAGTTGAGATTCGCCCTTCACCACGACCCTGTTCCGTTGTGCACTTAGAAGCTGGTGCTTGGTGCGGAAGTTAGACAACTTGTCTGCTGGGATCAGCAGTTTTAAGCGTTAGTAGTCTTTGCTACTTATGTTTGATACTCGTTGAACCATTCTTCTTTTGGTATTAATGATTCTGGGCGTGGCGGCATTTGTTTTAATTTTCATGGATTGAAGAATAAAACAATATAGCAACTTCTGCCACATAACCAGTTGAAGCGTCGTCTGCTGTGTTTAAGATAGTTTCTAAATGCGTATCGTTAGAGAACTTAATATCTTTGTAGGGTAATGATTGGACCATCGTCCAACCATATGAATTATGAGCATCTAAGTCGAATAAATATGTTGATTTACGTGTTGGGCCGTAATATGCTATGTGTTGGTTGTTTGCTTTTACATCTCGATTAGAGCCTACCAAAGTAAAACCTCCTCTTTGGGATGTTTCGAAGATACCTAAAATCGTAGGATCACATATTAAGTATAATTCAACACCTGTGGTTAAACACATGGCTGACCAAGCATATGATGCTGGAGTGATAAACTTTGCGGGATATAATTTATAATGTGTTATACTTGATGCTCTAAAGTTTTCAAACATGTCTGCTAATACTAATACATCCGTTTCCAACTATAAGATCACGATAGTCTTGACAGGCTTTACACTTAAATATTGTATACACGTTTTGAGCATGCTTGTATTCAGCCTTGGCTATTCCAGATAATCTTAAGTTTGAATAAGATTCCTTTCTTGGTGGTAGGCCTTCTTGTTTCAGATTTTCGTTATCGTCAACCCATTCGTAATGATAAACCCCCTTCTTACATATGAGTTCCATTTCTGGTTCCAGAACATGTTTGTCATATTATGAAAAATGTTCAACTTTATCTTTACCTTTGATAATCACGCTTCTACTAGATTACCGAATCCTGCCGCCAGAAATTGAAAACTATATTTGAAAGAGAAGTGCCCAATACTAAAGGTCATGAATTTATCTGTTGATTGTGGTATAGCATGGATTAGTTCTTTCTTTCCTACGATTTCAAAAGCTTGTGCCAATATGATGTGACTATCGTAACCTCTTAAGTTATGTACGAAGATAGGTGAACAGTTGTTTCGAACATAATCTCTATTACAACGAGTGTGGCATGCTCCTCTGTACTTTCCTGTTCTATGATTGTGGTCTCTTACTTTATGATTCTCATCTGTAAAATCTCCATTACATAATACACATTGTGTTGCCTCTTTGCGTATTGTGTCCTCTTCCGCCGAAAAATGCATTTTTGTATTTCCTCGTTTATGTTATACAATGTTTAGCACTTTCTTTTGAGTTTAATATCATCTCAGTCGTGAAATCATCACCTCTAAACTCATAGAATTTAGTTCTCGAATCGTCAAAGGTACATAAACGAATAAAAGCCGCATGAGTTAGCTTTGTGTCTGTGTGTATTTCCTTCTTCGTGTGTTTTAAGAGGGAGTGCTCCCAATCAGAATATACCATGAACGGTCTTTCCATATTATCTTTATCTGTTTGATATTGTATTGATGCCCCTTCTTCTGGCATTTCGAAATTACAATTATTAGTTGTTGAATAATAGTTCGACCTTAAATGTTCTTCAACAGCTTGGTCGCAGCATTCAGCAGCTGCGTTACAGGATGGGCAACACTTCTTATGTTTATAACAATACATGTTGCTGTGTGTAACAATCTTTCAACTTTTGAAATACACACATATATATATATATATAAAGAATATCCTTCTCCTTCCTCGTTTGTAATTAATACTAAATGTATCTTTCCTGCTCTGCAGTTTAAAACATCTCCTTTTCTTGATGCGAATATATTACCCTTATCTTCCATCTTCCAAACATTGATCATTCAATTATTATTATCCTCGAACATTGTAATATCGTCGCATGCTACTGGAAATGAGATATCGTTATAAGTATAAGTATCTGCAGTCTTGGTTAATTCTGTTACTCTGTGTGAAGTATTTGAATGATGTGATTGATGGTATATCATGCACCATTTGAAGAACTCAATATCATGGTTTTAACTATTAATGAAACCGCACGCTGGATGTACTAACTTGAGAGGTGTCGGTATGTAAGATCAACCCCTAGCTGCTTTCATAGTATACGATGCCTCAAACATTGCATCCATTTTTGATTGACCATCCTGATCCTGTTTGCTTGTCTAATAATCTCCGAAATGCGAAATCAAGGTTTTCTTTCAACATTAAACTTGTAGGTTTAACACTTTCTATATTATCTATTTCAACTGGATTTGTCGAACAGACACCCCTCTTAACATCAGTAATGTCTTCATCAACCTCATCTGGGTCTGGTCCGTCTGCGTTCATTACTGTTTTGATTACTTGATGTTTAACTCCTATATTTAACCTAAGGTTAGCCAAAGTTTCGTATGGTTTTCAGTAAATTTAATAAGTTTCCGAACTCCAGCATCCCATGCTTCATCAGATATACGATATGTGTTGAAGAATTCAAGTTCAAAGCTTGGTGCTTCTGTCTCACTATGTTTAATATGAACTCTCGGCTTGTATCTATTACATTCAACAACGTTTATACTATTAGGTTATTCTTCTTGTAATGCTGCAACGTTTCGTTTCACTTGTGTTGTTGCTGTATTATGTGTAGTTTGTGTTGTTCGATGTGTAAATTGTTTTGTAAATGTATTAACATCAGATTTAATGTTTGAGTTTAGTAAATGTAGGTCCGATTTGGCTGTTTTAATGTTTGTGATGTCACGGGAGGTATATAGTGTTTTTACTGTGTTCATCAGTGAAGTGTTGACTGCGTCTGTACTGCTATAGCTATTAAATGATGCTATGTGTTGTTTTACTTGTTTGCTCACTGTGATGGTTTTCTTTCTCGATCTGGAATTCCTCATTTCTGCCATCTTATACTTAATATATATATTGACTATGTATTGAGGTGTTTTCACCCGATAGTTTAAGTTTGTACTGATTTGTCTTCTTCAATCTTATATGTATGCATCGTTTGCTTAACTGTGTCTCGAAACATCAAACATTGTTATTGGAGTTTAAATGTTTACACATTTGAGCTATGACGACTGAGCCGCAACATTCACAAGTCATCTCATGCTTATGTTTATGGTAGTGTTTGTTCATACTCACGATCTAAGGGTTTGTAATAATATAGTTGCTCTCCTTCGCTCCATTTGGCTGATTATTTCGCTGTGGTAAATGGTGGGTGTAAATCGATAAGTGTCTCGGGGGGTTCTTCTGGGGTTTTGTTGGTTTCAGTGTTCATATACTATACTCAATTAATCCTTCCTTAAGTACTTTGAAAAGCCATTGATGCGTTTAAACTTTGAAAAGCAGTATCTATGATAGAGTACAAAACAATGAAGACTTTAAATTGTATTAAATATTTTGAACATATACATATTATTTACGAAGGTGGTGATGTGACTGAATTATAGATCATACTGTCAAACGCTGAGCGTATTCAAAACATGTTTCAGAATGCGGTGAGGCTAGAGTTGTAGTTTCCAGTTCTGCATGGTTTGCATACGAACATAATGAATATATATATATATATATGAGAGTGAATATGTGTGCATGTTGTGTAATGGTGAATTTATGTTAATTGCTAACCCTGAAAGGGATAATGAATATGGGTATGAGTGTGTAATTGTGAGAATTACGAATAAGTATGTTTAGTTAATAAATCTATCTATGTAGATTTATTTTGAAAAAGAGCTATTGTTATGTGTCTGCTGTTGCTAAGCTATTATAGATTGCTAGTAGAGTTGCTTTGAGACCTTTGATGGTTGCCCTATTCGGTTTGTTTTGATGTTCTGTTATTTGATGTTCAAGTATTGATGCATCTAGCATCGACATGTCACCATCGTGCTGTGCTTCGTTTAATCCCCGTAATAAAGCTTTTCTATCAACTGTGTTAGCCTTCTGAGGAGCGCACACGACTTGGACGGATGCTTGCTGGCCTATACCCGGTACATGGTACTCATATGTTTTCGGGTCATGGTTTTGGAGACGAGTTATTTCCGCGTTTTTTGTTGCGACTTACATCACATCTAATCGTCTTCATCTGCCCGTTGTTGTAATGTTCGTCTGCCTTTTCCATCGTGTTGGTTCGGGCTCATGAACGCTAACTAATCACCGACGGTTATGACCGTCATCCATGTGTTGCGGAGCACCGTGGAGCAACACAACACACACACACACACACACACACACACACACACACACACACACACACACACACACACAC
>Ga0105055_10006470_pt1 | contig 16064 bp, 10 predicted proteins | sample BON03_FD_78090 | JGI IMG/M metagenome (GOLD analysis project Ga0105055, IMG submission 78090) | Freshwater microbial communities from Lake Bonney liftoff mats and glacier meltwater in Antarctica - BON-03 | ecosystem: Environmental > Aquatic > Freshwater > Ice > Glacier meltwater | place: Lake...
CCTCACGTGCAAGCGTGGCTCAGTTGGTCAGAGCGAGGGACTGTCAATCCCTAGGTCGTCGGTTCGATTCCGTCTAAAACCCGATACCTCAAATTCTCATGAATTTGAACTTCATAGACCCTTTAACAAGGGTACTAAACTACTTTTGAAAGTAATAAAAGCAATCATCATCATCAGGGCGTGTCTTCCCAGGATCGAGTAGAGTTTGGAGTACAATAAACGTTGGAGCAGGGGTGTGCCACGGTTGAGTGGGACTTTGAACGTGGGTCCCTTAGAGATCATTGCTAAGAGCCTTACCGCTGCCATCTGTAGCTCTCTGTCGGAGCCAAAGTCTGACATAATTGCTGAAATATAGCTCAGGTCCTCTACGCTGACAGTTGGCGTTGTGAGGACGATGTCTACCATTTGGGGGCTGTGGGCGAGAGACAGTTCGTGCAATTCGCGGATACTATGCTGAACTTCAGCGACCCTAAACCTCTGCCATAGGCTGGTGGGTTCAGGGAGAGGCTTGATGTAGCGTTGCCAGGCTTTATTGACCTGCCCGCATGCTCGTAGTTGTGTAAGGCCTGGCTCGCTCGGCGTCAATATCCGAAAGATCCACCGCCAGAGCTCCTCGGGAAGCCTCGTCTCCATATTGACTCCAGCCTTCTGATTGGGCGAGAAAGTCAGTGTACCACTTGGTCCTTGCCGGATGCCCCCCGCTCCCCAGCGCATCACCCCAGTGCTAAAACCTGGTAGGTTGTGGAGCACCTGGGAGCTCCGACGGGAGTAAAAGGGCCGGTATTTACCGTTACATTCTGGTTCGGGTCGGAGTTCGTAGCCCATTGTGGTCGCCCATATCCCGTTTTTCATCAGGATGTTCCCCGGCTGGCGAAGGATGAGGTTGTATACCCGTTTGGGCGCGTACCCTCTGTTTTGTGGGAAATATTAATTGATAATATTAGGAAGATCTTCAACCACTTCCAAGACTTCGAGGAAGGGTTTTCCGTGGGCTGCTGATGATGCTGAGCACCATTGTCCATCTGATAGGATGTGGTGCGTAGGCGTGATGGCCGCCCCTTCCACTAGGGCCAGGTCTGGAGGGACCCCTGCTATCAGTGGTTGTTCGCATATCACGACGCATAGCACTTGGGTCAGTCGTCTGATCACCGTGGTGGCATTCTCCATAAACGATACCCACACCCAGTCGTCCTTGGCAACCCGGATGATTTTTTTCCATGTCAGGCCTCCGGGATTGCCTGGCGCTGCTACTTGAATTAGCGTCTCCGGGCCAAAGCAGGCCGTCTGAGACATGTGTGGAACTGGTTGTTCGTCGGGATTGCAAACCTCGGGAACAAACACGAAGAGGATGCCCGTCGAAGAGAGAGAGTTAGTATCTATTATGACGTGTGTTCAATTGTGCGCTCCGTTGTGTTAGGTGCCCCTGGTTGCTCGAAGGACCCGTGCGTGTGTGCGTGCAGCACCGGGTTATGGTGGAGGGATGTTTCATGGTTGAGGACCCCAACGACGCATCTTATCTTTCCCAGGTCCAACTGGGCTGTGTTCCCTGGGTCCAGACATGTGCGTGTTAGTTGTTCTAGGAGTTGCCGAATCGTGATAGGGCCGGCCAGCCTGATCCCCAGACGAAGGACCCTGGTTTCTGGGATCTCTTGATATGTTTGGGCACCATAGACGTCCCCCATCTTGACCGGCGCGCGTTTAAAACCTTGGCCACGGCCGCTGGCGACCATCGTGACGGCAGTGAACCAGGGGGGGCCGTGTTCCCTGTCCGGTTCCCTCTCCAGTTCCTGGAAGCGGCAGTTTATGCGACCGCAATCGAGGCTCGCTGGTAATTCGGCGAGGGCCGCAACAGCTGGAGTTGATGCCGTTGGGCCCGGGCTGTAGTCTGTGCGTTGTCCCTCATTACTGGTCTCTGAGAGTCCGGCGTGTCCTTGGTTCCAAGATGGCATGACCAGTGCAAAATGCAGCGTGTTAGTCATCGTTAGCTGGTGGACGTCGAGTGCCACCGTGGGCGCTGTTCCGTCCATCAGATCCCTCATGCGGCGTTCTGGTGGGATCTCTTCTCCGGGAGCTGTAAGTGTCTTAGCTTGTCGAAGGTAAGACAGGACGTGTCTAAGCTTGGCTGTATTCATAAAAGCACGCAGGCCTCGTGCAGGGTGGTGACGGAGTGCTATTCGAACTACGTCCTGGGCCGAACCCGTCACAGGAACCTGTAATGTCCATGTCTGGGGACACGTTGCCTGAGGCCAATCGTAATCAGCGACTGAAGCAACGTCCATATTAACTTCCATTAAGTTATTACCCCGACGCCGGTCTCGATGTGCTGCCAATCGCGTCCAGAGAGTGAGAGTCCAGTCCGTGTCCATCCTTGAGGGCACAGTGCGTCCAGTACTTTAAGACCCAGTGTTTGGATGCTATCGTTGTCCGGGAGCTCGTCCATAGCCTTTTGGATGCCCGCTAGATGCCCCTCCAGTTTGGAGGCTCCCTCGAGAGGTCTAGTAAGGTAACTCTGCCCGTGCCATGTGTGCCTCATTATCCATTCCTGCCTAGGCCATTCCTGTCCAAGGGAGTGGCCAATTCTGATGGCGTAGCCTGCCTGGTCAGGTCCGCTTTTCCTGCCTTTCCGTTTGGTGTCGTCCTGGAACCTTGACAGGTTTAATATCGATCGAAACCCCGCTAATTGGGTCTTGTCTTTGTCGACGCCATAGCTTTCTGTACTTGTTCGGGCCCAGATCATGACTTTTTGCACCTGTAGGAGAACATTCCAAATATTCTTCCCGCGGAGTGGGCTGAGCATGTGCGTGCTGCTGTCTGGGAGGGAGCAGCCGCTCTGCTCCGTCAGGTTGGCCAGGGCGGTGAGGGCACATTCCGCGATTTGAGCCTCTCTGCTATTCATGCTCTTGGCCACCCCAGGAAGGGCCCCGTTGTCCCCAGATCCGAGAGCGTGTAGGATGAAGGAGACCCCCCTCGCTTCCACTAGCTCTCTGTGGAATCGAGCGTCCGTGCTGAGCTGCCGGATGAATTCAGCACCTGGAAGTAGGGTGTGTGCTCGTTTGAGGTCCTGGGTCATCATTTGAAGGACCGAGGACAGCATGCCTGTGCTAAGCAGGATTGGTCGCACCCACTGGATTTTTCTTGAGAGGCGATGAACCGCATGGCAGATAGATCGTCGGTCTTCGGCGCTGAATTTCCGACCCGGGTACAGTGAATTGGCTGTCGTACACATTTCATGAAGTACCAGTCGGGCAAAACCGGCCTCCTGTTGCGTGGGAACTCGGATTGTTTCGATTGCCTGGAGCGCTCGGCACACTAGTGCTACCACTTTAGGACAGTTTCTAGCGTAGCGCAGGGCATGGATCAGCCCGGCCCCAAGTTCATCTCCCGCCCACGTCTGTATCCGGACCGGATGGTTCAGTTCGTCCCCTGTGTGCCACGCCTGAGTACGAGTCAGGAGGGAGGAGAGAGATACCAAGGCCGTCATGCCTGCTAAGAGAAGCTCGTTGTGCAGATGGTGGTTCCCGAATGTAGCTCGATCGGTCTGGACCGCTTTGGAGATGTTACTGATGACGTCAGCGGTGCTCGCGAGAATTTCCGCCCAGTCGTCGAATTCGTTGACCACTTCCGTGATTATTTCGAGACTCTTCAGAAGAAGCTTGGCCGTAAGAAGAAGTCTTGGCTGCAGGATACGCTCGAAGATGTCGCCCATCGTCAGTCTCCCACCTCGTTGCACACCGGTTTGCAGCCAGAGCTTGATCGTCGTGCACCACTCATTGGCATCTTCGTTTTTTAAGGTTCTTCTTGCATCCGGGTCAGCGTATTTGAGGAGTCCCAGAAAAAGTTCTGCTGCCGTAAGCTGTGCCTGGATCCGCATTTCGGACGCGAAATAAAAAGTCGTCTGTGGGCCAGGCCCTGGGGTAACCAGTGTTGCCACCTGGGTGAGTGTCGTGACTAGTCGTTCCATCCCTTTTAGCGCCAATTCAATTGGCGGCAATTCTGGGAATACCCATATCCTATGGGTGAAGATGTGAAGTATCGAGGCCAGGAGCTGGTGAGCGAGAGTCGGAAGGTGGACGTCATCGTTCTGCCAGTGAAAACGCTCCGATGAGACTCGAGGACAATTTGCCATGCCTTCCCAGGGCATACGCCGGAGAGTATGTCGGATTAGTGCCGTTACCCCTATACCTATCCAGCTGCTCAGATCGTCACTTCCCGTAGGAAGGATGGAGGAAGGAACTGTCCTTATGACGGTAGCTCCCAGACTCTGTATTACTCGGTCTGAGGCTAGAGAGTCTCTGGCTAGCAGTGCGGCATGGGTTACCCGCCCACCCAGTGGGTGGGTAACGTGGTTTAAAATATCCTGGAGAGACTCTTTGACTTGGTCTACGTGGTTATTATGGGCGACCATCATCTCACCCGACAGATCGAGAATCCTCACGGTCGTCTGTCGCAGTCCTGTGCATGTTCTTGCCCTCGATCGGAGAAAATATATACTCCGTTCAAAGTTGCCCTCGAGCTGCCAGTCGACCGGTCTGCTGGATAGCGTTAGAATATGCACTAGGAGTGCCTCGGGGAGGTCCATCAGGCCTGTCGTTGCCGGTCTGCTGGGGGGAGGAGCAGGGGGGTTGGGAGCTATCGGGGCCTGTGCCACCCGTAGAAGTGAGGGGCAGAGAACTAGCGTGCCGTTTGGATGCTGACGCATTGCGGTGGGCTGACCAGTTAGTCGTCCCTTCTCAAAGTCTGGGAGGCTTTCTAGTTGCTGCATGTGTTCCTGGAGGTATTGCGGTTCGTCGGAGGATAGAGGCTCTAAGGAGAATCCGAGCGTAGTGGCCACTATTCCTCCTTGGATCACCATATTGCCGACACCCTTCAACGCCACGTTGAATACCTTTTGGCACGGGTGCTGTGGAAGGGTCGTCGCACCCCGCGTGCTGCCCGCTGGCCGCCAGCCGGTCGCTGTCCAAACAACGTGCTGTGGTGTGAGCCAGGTTTCTTTGATCTTAGTCATATCAGCAACCGCGCCCAGGCATTCGAATTCAAAGACGCATGCCACTTCTCGTGTTATTTCTGGCTGAAGAGGTGAGGAAGAGAAAACAAAATCGCCCTGACGGAGGTCCTCGAGGTTTTGTACGCCATGATGGACGGTGGGAACCCGAGTGCCGGCCTGGAAGCAGGGATGGGGTGTCGTGCAGTAGTCGCATGCCGTGTCGTCATAATATCTCCCGCAGGTGATGCACCTAGGTGGCGTTTGGAGCTGGGTGCAGAGTCCGATCATACGTGTATCCCTTGTCTCGTCTGCACCGCCTGCCTTCGCGACTCTCAGTTGCATTACCGCCACCGCCAGGTATTGAGTGCCTCGCGCGGCCTCTGCATGCCCCAAGATGTCCTCCAATATATTCCACATCAGCTGGGACACTGCTGCTACGTCCGTATAGCGTTGAATCTTCACGAAAAAAGAGAGGGCACCAATGAGTGTACGGTGCATCAGATTCGAGTTGACTGGTTTCGTAATAGTTGCCCTGTCAATACGATCAGGGTGGACACAGCATAGCATTTCTTGATGTGACATGGGAGCTATAGTAGCCGTTGCTGCCCATAGGTACAGCTGGTGTTGCAGTGCTGTCTGTACACGCATGATGGTGTCTTGGTCTGTCGCCGTTTCCTGAATCGCCGCTGCCAGGATAGTCGCCAATTCTTTACCAATGTCTACACTCAGGTCCAGGTACTGCCCTAGGGAATCGAGTAATAGAGCTTGCATATTCGCAAGCTCGGTGTCAGGCTTAGCGAGATCGGTTGCCGAGTTGGAGCCGTGTATGGAGCAGTGGTTGGCCGCCCCGTAGTGCCTCATATTTTGGGGCTTATATTTCAGCTGGATCGTCGCCCGTTGGACCTCTGAAACGCTCTTGTCGCCGTTCATCCGGTGAGTTTTCCTGCACTCCGCTAGAGCCAATATGGTCCCATTGGTGAGGGCCCCGTTGTGTTGCCCGCCCAGGATAGAGGCTAGGATGTTGCTGGTCACAGGGTCCTGCAGCGCATCCGCGTCGCTCAGAGTGCCAGCTGTGGGGCCGGAGTTCTGCCGTGGGTCGAGCATCTCATAGAATAGGCGATGTCGCTTGGTAAGGCCCTCGTAGGATACCCAGACCAGAGTGCAGGCTTTAGACCTGCTCGCTGCCCCTGGGTCCGGGTTCTCGACCTGGTAGTTTGTGACCGGGCAGAAATGGAGCCAGCATAGCTCGGGTTTGCCAGATCGTATAGCCACCATGACTGCTATCTGTAGGGCCCAGTAGCGAACTTGTTCCTTGGGGAATGTGCTCTGGTCCCCAAACATTAGGATAATAAGTGATCTCTCCGTTATGTAGGACCTCTGCGTGGTGACCTCCACCTCGACGCATGCTTGCAGAGCTTCCAATTGGTCTGTGGTTAGCTGGCTGCCCAGGCAGTAGTGCAGCAGGTCTTTGAATCTTTTTTCAAGGACCGCTTCCACTGCTGCCGCTGTGCCGCCTTGTCCTTCTCGGACTACGCTTTGCATGGCATTCCTGCTCTGTTCATGGTTAAGGCGCATGGCTACCGCTGCCGTGGATTTCATCTCCCGTTCGGTGGAGCGGCCAGTGCGGGAAAGGCGTAACTGTAGCGTAAGGGCATGGTTGAAGCAGCGTAGGTCGTGTGGCACGTCATGCTCCTTGGGATAGGATGCGAAGATGCAGAAGTCCAAGACCTTGCCGTCGTGCATTTGGAGAACGTCCTGCTGTGCCTCATGCATGGGTTTGCGCTTGGAGGCGATTCCCATGAACAGTTGTCCCCCTCGGCCCCCCTGTTCCTTGAGCATGACGTTCGCTGCGCACTTGCCGGCCTCGTCGGTGTATAACTCGGCAGCCGATGTGATCGAGTGGGTCCTCTGTGCCAGGTATACCATTGATTTCAAGATATCAGACTCCGGGCAGTACAGCCCTACCAATGCAAAGGTGAAGATGTAATGGGGTCGAGATTGATCGCTAGGAGGGACCAAGGCCAATCTTGGGTTAACCTCTCCTCTGTTGCCTCTATCCAAGCGTATCGTTGGGGGGTGCAGCTGTCCGACTATGTTTAACTGGGTCCCCCCGACGTAGAGGCTCTTCAGTTTGTCAAGACCCGCCGGGGTCCTGCGCACCGTCACAGAGGCTGAGCCAGTGCCCAGCATGGCCCCCTGTCGTGTCAGTCTCTCTGTGCCCGGGAGGAATTCGCAGTCGGTCTTCCAGTTGCCTTTTAGGCCTGGTAGCAGGTTGAGGTTATTAAGAGCTGTCATCAGAGGCTGTTTCGTGGCGATCGATAGGTTCGTCATGACCATTGTCTCAGATTCACCCTTACCCGGCCGGAATTCAAGTTGAGGGTCTGTTCTGCGTTGTTCTCCGTCTTCCCCGAACTCGAGCTTCTGCAGTCTGGCCAGATTCATCAGTTTAGCTGCTGTCGAGATGGTGTGTTGGCAGAGCCTTGCGAGGAGGCCATCTAGCAAGGTCCATCCCGCATCATCCCTGGGTATCATTTTGCCGGCTTTTTTAAGGAATTCGTGCATGTGCTCTGGGAAGGCCTGGTTAACCTCCTTAAGCCTGTCGATGCGGGATGTACGTGAGAGTTTAGGCCCGGGGTACAGGACTTCCTAAATTAAAGTAGAGGCTTGATCTTCAGATATGTTTTCCTGGAGCGCGACTTTGGCGACTGTCGCCTGATCGTGTGTTAGCTGATCTATCGACAGCATCTGCTGAAGCCACTGTTTGGCCAATTTGGCTTCTGTTTCGGCCATTCTAGTGCCGGGTACTTCTGCAGGCCCTTGGCCTGTAGCAGTCCACCCTCCTGCTGGCATCCCTCCTCGCAAGCGCATAAGAAGCTGAACGATGGAGTCGTTGGGAGGTGCTAGAGCCGTGCGCTGGAGAACCGTGCCGTGCCGTACCAGGTAGAAGAGATCAGTGGGTATTCCGGTTCTGGCCGCCGTCGCCGCGTAAAGGGACTGCATTGTTGTGATTCCTTGGAGCATGTAAGTTGTCGCGGACCCTCCGGCAGTTGGTGGTCCTACAGTCACCCCAATTTGTCGCTCTGTCATCCCCTCCTTCCTAATGGGAGTGGGGCGCTGGGGGTTCACGGTGCCAGACGCCTCGCCATCTGTTGCTAGTATTCTAGACGTCGTGGACTGCGTACTTGGGCCTCCGATGTCGGCATGTGCGGCCCTACCGAACCTGTATGAGTGGTCGTTTCGCTCAACCTCAGTCTGGGCCGGGCCTACTTCGAACTCGGGAGGATCCCCCGACCGGGAGACGCACCCGGTTATGCCCTCCTCCGGCTCGAGAGCGGCAATCTGCCTGTCTCTTCCTTCGGGCCTGTCATTGTCGGAGGGACAGTGGCGGAGCGGCCAGTAAATTGTGGTGGAACGGCCATAGAATTGTTGGTTATAAAGCCATTGGCGTACAAATGGCGGGACTATGATGCTTTGGCTATTCCTGACCAGAAGTAGCAGCTTCGAGGCTGTCCAGATATAGTCTCCTAGCGGTCTACCAGCGTCCATTGGACCTGAGATTGTGTCGAGGGAGTGCAGCGATGGGTTGACCCCCAGCAGGGTGGCCAGTACTTTACGCATCCTGCGTACCTTGGCGACGGGTGAGCGCGTAGGGGGCCATGAAGCTTTCCGCCCCAGATAACATAGAGCGTTAGGTATGGCGCTACAGAGGCTGTTGGGCCTCGCATTGCCAAGGGGGGTTCTTGTTCCCACCCCTCTACTAGCTGGAGGGGACCACCAGTGCCCATCCAGCTTTTAAGCTCATGTTTCCAGGTCCAATTGTTCATAAAGTGTAAGAAAGGATTTGTGTTCGTCGTGTTCAAACGGAGCATGTAATCATTAGCCTGATGTGAACGTTGGGCGCTGGGAGGCCATGCGGCCCATGTGCGTTCTGGGACCAAGATACAATCCAGATCAAGGCGGATCTCCCCCGCCATACCGCACACTGCTGCTCTGGGCGCCCATGTAATGCGCATCTCAGCAGACATGTGCAGATCCCTCAGGGCCTGGGCAAGCTGAGGGCAGAATGTCCAGGGAAGGCCTGGAGAGGTGACGCACGCATTACCCAGCGTGGCAGACATACTTCCATTGGCCAGCATGAATTCATTCCCATCTGCAAGCTCAATGTTATAGACAACCGCCCCATGGGATCTTTTCCATGGGCCACGTGTCTGTCCCAGAGCATCGAGGGAGTCGGCCCTCGCCCATTGTGAGTCCGGAGTAGCAGACGGATCTTCCCTGGTGTTATGGTTGCCAGTCATGCACTGGTTCTCGATCTTCACCAGATCTCCTAGTGGTCTGTCGCCTGCCACGTCATCCAGAAATACGTTCTGGTGGAAATAGTGGAGTCGCAGGATGTCATGCCATTGGCCTTGGTCTCCTCTGAGCCTGCCCCCCATCGCGTGCTGGATCTTCACGGTGCTGTGTCCTCCCCATAGTTGTGTATTGTGCACAAGGCAGGCTGGGCCGCCAGCGCTGCTATGGCCGCGTTGGCGGTCCCCATCTATCCCCTGGGCAGCGCTGGCAGCTCTGTTCTCTCCGGCAGCCACACAGCTCCCAGGAATGTCGCCCGTTCTCGGGACCTCAGCAGTGGCATAACCAGCCCCGCCGAGCAATGCAGGAGGCATAAGTACTTCCACGTTTGCCTCTGCAGCAGCTTCGAACTGTGGCTGGTCGACGCCAGCAGTGGGTGCAGCGGTCTCAGAGGTGTTGGCACCATCGGCCGTACCCTCCTCAGGTTCCGCAAGCACTGCCACCCCTGCTATATCCGGGACCAACCGAATTTCTGCCCTGTCTGGGTCGAGCAGCTGGTCTCCATCTGTATCAGATACTGCAGGCGTCGTGGATTCTTGCCCTCCTAAGCTCTCAGTGATGGCAAAAACATCATAGGCGAGCGTTGCAAGAGGCACAGGCGCTTCCGCGTCTGCATCTGCGGCAGCTTCGAGCATCGGTGCGTCGTCACCGGTGGCTAGTGAAGTAGTCCCTGGGGCGTTGACGTCGTTGGCCTCTGAACCCGTTTGCACCTTTGCCCCAGCTGGATCCAGCAGCTTGTCCCCGTCAGCAACATGTCCTGTGAGCGCAGCGGGTACGTGCGCACCTGGGCCCTCGACGATGGCAGAAACAGCCTTTCCGAACATTACCGGAGGTATCGTCCCCTCCATGTCTGTTTCTGCAGCGGCTGTGGGCATTAGTCCCCCGTCGTTCGCAGCCAGCGCAGCAACTGCGGGAGCGTTAGTGTTGTCGACTGCCTCGCGTACCGCGTATATTGTCACTCCGAATCCGCCTACACGGGTATCGGGCAGCAGTATGGCTACTGTTGGCACTAGCACGTTGTTGTCGGCATTGCTGAGTACCCCAGAATTCGTGACAGTGTCAGCATCTGCGGCTATCTGCCCTGCTGTTCTGGTTGGGTCGAGTAGCTTGTCTCCATCCATGATCACCAATGCCGCTGTGACTTCGGCCAGCTTAGAAGCGACCTCCTCGAGCCCTGCCGGAGGCACTAGCACCCCCGCACTGGTATCAGCGGCCTCGGACAGTTGCACAGTGTCCTTGTCAACGGCGGTTTGCACGAGCGCGCTGGCTTGGACAATGCTGTGTGTCGCCATATTCGTAGCCGTGTCGGCACCTGTGCTCTCCAGCATTTCCGGCACTTTGGCCATAGCTGGATCGAGCCGCTCGTCTTTGTCAGTGCTGACAGATGCAGCTGCGACCTCAAGCGAGTCCAAGGCGGCATCCTCAAGCACTTCAGGAGACACGCGGCCCCCAAGTACCGCAGTGTCGGCCGTTTCATGGTTCATAGTGGTAGCGGTGTCGGACATTTTTTCCGTATGGGCATCAGCGCCCCTCACGCGCTGTTTGCCTCCCCTGACCGGTGCCTGCATCCCCTGGTTGCGTCCTCTGCGTTTCTTCGTCTTTGCTGTGACGTGCCTGTCTCTCGCTTGATTCCGGGCTGTCTTCTTGTCCATATGTCTGACAGTTTGACGAGAGGCCTCCTCAGCAGAGAGGTCAGGAGACTGAGCATCATAGTTAGGCGTGACCTCGTTGTCATCAGCAGTGGCCCTGTTTTCATGTTTTTGCACGCTGTCTCCATCCAATGGCTCGGGTTGGTGCCAGAGGCGCGCTTTGGTCTGATGCGTTCCTACCGGGGTACCGCCCCCGTGAAATCTGCAGCCGCCTGGCTTCCCTCTTGTTTTTCGCTTGTTACCAGTCTTGGGGGTCTGCGTCTTGGGCGTCTTTCCTTTGAATGAGTGATCTGGCACAACTGCCCTTTTCCCCCGATCTGTGTGCTCCTCGTTGCTAGCAGGCTCTGGCAAGCTCCCCTGCTCCTCATTGCTAGCAGGCTCCGGCCCGCTCCCATCTGGCACCTCGGCCCTTGTCTCCTGATCTGCCTGCTCCTTATTGCTAGCAGGCTCAGGCGCACTCCCAAGAAAGGAGATGGAGTACCATCCAACTGAATCTTTGAAGACCCCGACCATTTGGATGTAGGCATCCGTGACTGCTGATGCAGGCTGCACAGGCTTCTGCCTTTCGTGCAGTGACTCTTCCTGCACCTGTGATGCATCCCTGCCCTCTTGGCCCCTGTTCTCAGTGAGAGGCACGTTCTTAGCCATTGCGTTGATGGAGTCCATCATCCGAAGGACCTCCTCTTCCACCAGGCAGATTTGGCTGTCTAGCGCGTTGAGGTAGACCACGGTTTCATCATGCCATTTGGCAGCATCTTCCGACTCTAGCCACGTTTTCCACGGAAAGCTCCCATATGTGGAAATGAATTCCTCAGTTGCACCCAATTGCGCGAAATTAAGGCCGGTCCACCCGTTTCCTAGCTCTGTTCCATAAGTGCATCGCTCCACTGGGTTCAGGGCCCGAGCTGGCCCCATATTTTCTTCTGCGACATCCAATCCGTTTGCCAGTGCTGACAGCGTCTCCTGCATCATGCTTCCCCCCGCCTGTAGTGCGGAGCTCCTAGCGTTGGCTTCCGGTGTCGACCATGGCCTGGGGGAAGTCTCTTCCGCCCTCCTATCGAGTACTGGCTCGGTCACCTTGGCTTGCTTGCTGACTTATAGCCGGTGCGCCTCTCCACCTCCGCGCCGCTCAGGTACTGCATGCGCAGCATCTAGGTCGATAGTGCCCCGCTGCGGCAGCGCCGCATGTTCGCTCCCAGTTGGCGTGAGTGGTGCTCCATCCTCTGGCCTATCGCAATTGCTCCAGGCTTGGTGGACCTCTGCGGCCGGCGCAGCCAGATTCGCCGCTTCACCCAAGAACTGCTGGGACTCGTAATTTGCCTCGTCCTGTCGGAGTCGGGTCCTGTGCCCCCCTGCGACTGCGGGGGTGAATGCTATCTCACTGGTCTGTCGGCTCAGCACTGAGGAGATGATATTTATTGTGCTGGTCAGGCCCCTACTCCACCGCTCACGATCGTCGCGGAGTTCGGTTGGCAGGCTCTTCATTACGATACTGACCAAGTTGTTGCCCACGAATTGGCCTTCGAAGAGCCCTTGGTATAGGTCCTCATTGAGCCCGTGTTTTTGCAGCTTGAGTCCACTCCGCTGCAGCTCTAACAGGCCCTGCGCGCTGAATGCGAGGGCCCATGTCTTTGAGGGGAGGATCTCCTGGATCATTTTGCAAACCTCGGGGAGCATGTTCTCTTTAATGGCCTTGCCAAGTGCTGCGCTGTGGAGAAATCCCATCCTCTGACTGGGAGGCCGGTTGGCTGCGCTCAACAGCTCAAGAAGGAACTTGTCGTGTCCCCTCTTGAGGGCCAGCATGAGACTGCTGACCGACAGCGCCTCAGGCAGTTGCTCCTCTATTAGGCCTGCCGCGAGCAACAGCTCTAGGAGGTTGGGTCTGTGGCCCTGTTTCACTCCTGTTGTCACCACGCGGTGAGCCCCTGGCGCTAGCCGAGGAGGCACTGTCTGGCCCTCTCTGAGAGCCTTAGCCAGATGTGATTTGAGATCCTTTGAGCACAGCGGGCGGGGGACCCCACATCCGGCGTAACTCCTCGGTGACACTTGGGCCCCCAGCCTGTGTGGGCTCCCCACTGCCGGCCGCATGTTGCATGCCGCCTCATGTCGGCCAGCCAATGATGGGTGAGGATCCTGCCATCCCTTTGATTGATGTTGCTTTTATTACTTCCTAAGAAATAGTTTAGTAGCTTTGCTTGAAGCTCTATTTGCTCGTCAGTGAATCGCTGGATACTGATGCCCCCTCCCACGCCGATCCGCGACATGCCCACATCCACAGTGAGCCGTCCGTACCCGCATGCGCAGGCTTTTGTGCATGTGCACGAGCTCGTTGCGAGCAGCTTCCATCCCTGATCGCCCATCACCTCTTTGATGTTATAGAGGATAATCTCGCCGTTGGCTGGCACTCCGCAATGGCCTAAGCTGGCCGCTTTCACCCCGTTTGAGAGCAATATGTCTCCTCTGGGCTCCAGGAGGATATTTTGCACAACGTTTTGCTTGGTTTCGTGTTTGAGGCCCACTTGCCAAGCTTGGTACCACCTGTCGTCCCTATCTGAGAAGACAGGATGTTCGCCAGTCAGCGTATTTGCTTCGGCCGTATTCCCATCCTCGCTGGAGGTGGCAGGGTGGTCGCCCGTCAGCGTATGTGCTGTGACCGGGTACAGCATGTCTGCTGTGACTGTGTACATTACCACTGGCGTCTCTTGCCAGAATTGTACGACTGCAGTCACTAGCCGTGGGTTCCCTTCCCCGTCGTACACCCAATCACCTGCGCGTAGGCTGGACATTTTTTTTGCCCCATTGGGGGTCATAACTGAGGTGCCCAGACCAAAGCAGTTACATCCAGTAGTTGCAGCTCCTGCCTTCTCAGCCCCACCTAGCGCCTCCGGTTGACCATTCTCGGTTATATCGGGAGCAGGCGCAGCCACCACTGGAGTGTTGCCGTCGTCAACCACCTCGAGCGTCACGGGCATCCCCACTTCTGCTCCGCCTGTGCCGACCAGCACTTTTGTCCTAGCTGGATTGAGCCCCTCGTCCCTGTCCACCTCGAGCCCTGCACTTTTTGAAACGGCATCCAAGAGCATTGTGAAAGGCGCAGGCACTCCCACGTCTGCATTTGAAGCAACCCCGGGCAGCAGCTCATCCTCCTCAGGGACGCTCGTGAGCCGCGGCGCGTTGTCAACGGACGTCAGCGCGGGCGTGCTTGCTTTGACATTGCCGGGCATCTCAGGATTCGTGGCAGCTTCAGCACAGGTGCCAACCGGTGCTGCAGCTGAGTCGAACCGCTCAACTCCGTCTACAACAAGTACTTCATGCGTAGTGGATACCAGCATTCCTGAGCCCTCGACAGTGGCCGGAACGACATTTACCCGCTCTGCATGGGGCACGAGCTTTTCCACGTCTGCCATTGCAGTAGCCTTGGGCAGTAGCCTTGGGCGGTAGCTTGTCATCAGCTGTTGGGGCCAATTCATTGTTGTCCACTGGTGCGGGCTCCATTACATTCTTTTCCTCCCTGTTTCTGCTGGCCTCTCTCTTCCGTGCCAGTATCTGGCGTAGGATCAGTTGGCTCCAAGCTAGCAAGACCCCACGCTGGGTCTCCATGTTCTCGTCCTCCAGTCTCTGCACCGTCCAGGCTATCACGGAATACCAGAGGGCGGCCGTCGGATCATGCTCCTCGCCTTCCAGCTGAATTACTTTCCATTGTAGTCCCCGATCCAATTGTGTGTCGAGCAGTGCTCCAAGGTTTGTAATGAACCGCTGGCCGTGATCAATTTTATCCTTCACCTCCTGCCTCCAAGCGAGCAAAATGGATGTAAGAATGCTTCTGACTCCTGCCGCCGCGCGCCTTCCGGCTGCGTTGCATATTTTGGCGCGTGTGCGCCATCCCAGCAGCCAATAATGGCATATTACCCGGGACTGGTCGTGTTGTAGCACTGCCATCATCCTTCTCATGCCTCTTGCTGCCGCGTGGCAACTGGCAACCTGGATCCAGGCCAGCTTTTTGATCTCCAGTCCCTCACGGAGACGCTTGCAGCCGTCCTCGACCTCAGTTGCGTTCGAGTACAGTTGGGCGTAGATTGCATCCTGTTGCAGGGTATTTAGCATGAGGGCTGGGCTATGTGGCCCAGCCGCTCCGCCTCCGCCCATGTCTACGCCCCCTCGCATGCCACCTCCTCCGGGTACACCGCCTCTGCCAAGGATCAACCTGCCGCTGTCGCCGCCCCTTGGGCGGACATCTCCGTGGTGTTTGCTAGTTGGGATCGTGTCTGTTGACATGGCCTTGGTCTCCTTTATCTTTGCAGCCGCCAGGTCTGCCTTCTCTGCATCTATTTGCAAGGGATTCTTGTATTGTTTTTTGTTGGTTCTTTCCGCAGATGCTGCAGGAGGGCTGCTCCATTGGACGGTGATATCTTTGAACGAGATTTTTGTCGAGGTAGCGGGGTTACCCCGCGATTTTTTTCCAGTTGGGTGACCTTGGTCTCCATCTCGTGCTCTCGGTGGTCGATCGCAGATTGGTCCTGGACGTCTGGGTGCTCGCGCAGCGGTGCCTCGGGAACAGGAACAGATGGGAGTGGCCCGCCAGCGGCTGCTGCCGGTGCTGCGGAATGCCCCCATTGTTCAGGGCCATCTGGGTCCGGTGAGGTGGGGTGCAAAGAATCGCCACCCTGCTGCGGGGCTGTTGCTGCATCGCCACCCTGCAGCGGGGCTGTTGCTGTCATCCGTAAACTTGGTCGGCGTGGAGGCATGGCTGGGGGGCTGGAGCCCGATCCACTGCGTGCCCTCGTCCTCCCCGTCTCAGAGGAGCCGCCTCTTGGAATCGCGCGGCCGCGCCCGACCCAGTGTAGCCTTCCCATCTGCGTATGTTTTGAGCAGGAAACTGCCTGTGGCAGAATGGTGTGTTCGTGTCTCGTGCTTCTGGCGCGCATGCACGAGTTGTGGAGATATATATATACATGTGTGCATATGCATGTATATATACATATATGTATATGTACATATATATACATATATATATATGTATATATACGAGTCCATATGTAATTTTGCAAAGAGTATGCATGCATTCACAGGTGTTGTTGAGC
>Ga0105055_10006473_pt1 | contig 16061 bp, 10 predicted proteins | sample BON03_FD_78090 | JGI IMG/M metagenome (GOLD analysis project Ga0105055, IMG submission 78090) | Freshwater microbial communities from Lake Bonney liftoff mats and glacier meltwater in Antarctica - BON-03 | ecosystem: Environmental > Aquatic > Freshwater > Ice > Glacier meltwater | place: Lake...
AATACGTTTCTAATGCAAAGCATTAGAAACTATCTAACCCATAGGGTTTTAGCAAAGTTCATATAATTTGTTCATTATAAGAATATTACATGTTCTTGTTTTTACTAATGCATAATTCGGGTTTAAAACTGATTTTTTCTAACTCGGGGTTTATACCTAATAATTGACATGGGCTAGCAGAATACAGAATGAAAATGAATAAAATTCAATGTAGCATAAGGCAAATACCTTGTTTATAGCTGAAATGCTGATTTACTATTTCATATTAGCATAGAAGTTTATACTCGGAATTCTAGAAATTAGATCATCCAATCTTTACATAGGATAATAATAAGACTTTTAATCTTAGGTGTTTAGCTTTTTAAATTTAGGCTTAAATTTGGTGAAAGCTCACCTATGAGAAAGCTCGTAAACCAACTTTATGCATTTGATTTCCTAAAAGGTTTAATACTTACCTTTTGCCTTTCTGTGCCGCTTTATTTGGGCATTCATTTTGATAAAATGGGCTATGGCTTGGCCTTTGCCTTGGGTGTTTTCTATACTTTTCTGCCCAATACTAATGGAAATAATAGGCACCGTATTCAGGGTATTTTATTCGCTTTAGGCTTGGCTTTATTCATAACATTGTTGAGTTATTTAAGTCGTGAAATCTCAGATGGCTTTTATATCTTGTTTTTTGTTGTTTGCATTTTTTCGGTAAGTATGCTATCGATATATGGTTTTCGGGCTTCTATGGTTGCTTTTTCAGGACACTTTGCCTTAATCATGAGCTTTGCATTGCTAAAAACAGATTTGAGTATTCAGTTGCAACTTTTGATGATTTTCGGTGGGGGACTTTGGTATTTACTTTTTGCTATTGTGTTGCATTCTGTGTTTCAAAACAAAACGGCAAACCATACCTTAGCCGAATGCGTAGAATATACGGCAGAGTTCTTAAAAGAAAGGCATAAACAGCTTTGGAATGAGAAGGGAAACAGTTTTGAATCTGATCAAAAAATAAGCAAAATTCAAATTGAACTCATTGAAAACCATGAGCTTCTAAGGGAACTTCTTTTTCATAAAAGGAGAAATGAGGGGCAATCGAACAAAACAAATAGGCTTTTACTTCTGTTTCTGGAAATGCTGGATATTTATGAGATAACGTTGGGTATTCATACGGATGCTGAGCTTTATATTGAAAATTTAGGGGCAAAGGAGTTTGAAAGACTGCAAGCTTTTAAAGAAGTTTCTGCTAAGGTGGTGGTGCATCTTTTTGCTTTGGCCGAAGCTTTAAAGTCTGGAAAAGAACTGCCGATAATGGATGGGGAAGAGGAGGGCTTTTTTGAACAATGCGAAATTGAAATTCAGAATTATGTGTCCAAAATCGGATTGCCTAAGGCTAGGTCTGGGGCATTATTACTAAGAAACTTGCAGGACAATCAAAGCAAACAATGGCAGAAAGTGTTTGCGGCTAAACGCATTTATGCTAATCTATTGAAAGGGTCTGAAAAGCTTCTCAAAAGAAGTGAAAGGAGTCTATTTCTTACCAGTCAGGATTATAGTTTCAAGACTTTAAAGAACAATTTAAGTTTTGAGTCGTCCACTTTTCGGCATGCTTTAAGACTAAGTTTGGCCATGTTGGTGGGTTTGGTTATAGGTAGGTTTTTTGAGCATCAAAATGCCTATTGGATTCTTTTAACTATTGCCGTTATACTTCGACCGAATTTCGGATTGACAAAAGCCCGTGCACTTCACCGTATTTTTGGAACTTTTATAGGGGCTACTATTGCCGTTTGTATTTTACTTCTCTTTGAACAAAAATGGATTTACGGTTTGCTGGCCATTCCGTGCCTATTTGTGGGTGTTGTTTTTTTACAAAAAAGCTATCGCGTAGCTACTTCTTTTATTACAGCGGCTGTTATTTTACTCTATGGTGTTTTAGTAGATAATGCCTTTACACTTGTTCGGTATCGCGTTATTGATACGCTAATTGGAGGTGTGGTTTCTTTTTTAGCTATCTATCTTCTATGGCCTATTTGGGAAGAGAAGAGCATTAAGACTGCGGTGAAGAAGGCTTCAATGGCTGTGAGTAGTTATTTTAGGGAAATTAACCGAATTTATGTAGACAAAGTACTAGCTGACATGGTTTATAGATTAGCCAGAAAGAAAGCATTGATAGATAATAGTAATCTTATGGCTGCTTTTCAAAGGCATTTGGAAGAGCCCAAATCTCATCAAGAACATGCTGCTCAAATTTATGCCGCTGTAGTATTGAATCAGACGTTTATATCTGCTTTGGCGGCTTTTAGTACGTTTGTACAGAATCATGAAACCACTGCGGCATCTGAAGAATATAAGACAATGGTGCAGGGAATTCTTCGAAACTTAGATGCTGTTCAAGTTTTAATTGATGGTGAAAAACCACCTTTACTGGCTACAGATATAGAAATGGATATAGCGACTCAAGGTCTAGAAGACAAATATAGGGAATTGGAAGAGTCCAGAAATAATGAATTGTCAGAAGGTTTCAAGCCTTTGAGTACAGATCTACGAAGTAAACTACAGGAAGCAAAACTCGTAACTGACCATTTAAAATGGTTACTTGGTTTGTCTGAAAATATGAGGGAAACGGCGGCTTATTTGGATTAATAAAACCCTACGTTTAAGCCTTAAAAGCCGCGATAAGTTCCTCCTTATCATCAAAATGGCTTTTCACACCTTTTATTTCCTGATAAGTTTCATGTCCTTTGCCTGCTATCAGAATAATATCTCCTTCATTTGCGAGCATGACGGCGGTTTTAATGGCTTCTTTTCGGTCTAGAATGGAGAGCACCTTTTTTCTTTTCGTTATGCTAACTCCTTCTTGCATGTCTTTTAGAATTACTTCGGGTTCTTCGTCTCGGGGGTTGTCAGCTGTTAGAATAACTTTATCGCTTAGTTCTGTCGCTATTTTAGCCATAAGCGATCTTTTTCCTTTATCTCTGTTTCCGCCACAGCCTACCACGCAAATCACTTTTTGGTTTCCTTCCTTAAGATTGTTTATGGTTTCCAGAACATTTTGAAGAGCATCTGGCGTATGAGCATAATCTACTATACCCACTTTATGGTCTGGGCCATGAATTTGCTCAAACCTACCTGGAGGTGGCTTAAGCTGCGAAAGCTCTGTTAAAATAGCTTCTGGTTCTTCTTCTAGTAAAATGGCAGTACCATAAACTGCCAAAAGATTATAGGCATTAAATCTTCCAATAAGCTTAAACCAGACTTCTTGCTCATTAATGGTCATATTTAAACCATAAAGTCCGCAGTCTAATATTTTCCCCTTAAATGTACCTACCCCACGAAGCGTATATGATTCTTTTTGGGCATGGCAATTTTGCAGCATCACTTTGCCGTTTTTATCATCGGTATTTGTTAGAGCAAAAGCTGTTTTTGGTAAAGCATCAAAAAAGCCTTTTTTAGCCTCAATGTAATTTTTGAAGGTTTCGTGAAAATCGAGATGGTCTTGCGTAATATTTGTAAAAACGCCCCCTGCAAAACTTAGCCCAGCTATTCTTTCCATCACTACCGAATGCGAACTCACCTCCATAAAAACATGGGTGCACCCTTTCTTAAGCATATGAGCCAACAGTTCATTTATTTTAACAGAATCTGGCGTTGTATGCGTAGAAGGTATTACCTCATCTTCTATTTGGTTTTGGACGGTAGATAGAAGACCGCAGGTATAACCTAGTTTTCTAAAAAGGTCAAAAAGTAGGGTAGCAATAGACGTTTTGCCATTGGTACCTGTGATGCCTATTAATTTTAATTTGGAAGCAGGATTGTCATAAAAATTGACTGCTGCCAGTCCCATGGCATTGGCTGAGTTTTCTACGACCAGGTAGGTAACCCCATCTATTAATTCTGTAGGCAAGATTTGACAAAGAATGGCCTTTGCACCTAGACTCAGTGCCTTTGGGATGAAATCATGCCCGTCTACTTGTGTGCCAGGAATAGCCACAAAAAGAGAGTCTGCATTTACCAATCGGCTATCAAACTGAATGTTAACAATTTCAATATCCGTTTTACCAGATACTGTCTTTAGAGAAATTTTATAGAGGATATCGCTTAAAAGCATATTATAAATTAAGGTCTTTTATTTACAATTTCGAAACACCACATTTTTCTTTTTTCACGAATGATTGAATTTCTAGTTGATGTTTATTTAATAGCAGCTCAATGTTTTTTGTTGGCACTTTCCCAGTTCTTAACCAAATTATTTTAGGCGGAAAGCCATATTGATTAAAAAAGCTCATTAAAATCAGAATCTGGGGAGAAAATGGAGTAATTATTCTTTTTTGCAAAACCCCATATTTCCTTGTCATTGGCATTGATTAAGCCTTCTGACTTTATGGTGTAGGAAGATTTATAAACGGAGTCAATGAATTTTAGAATTCGATGTGAAATGTTTTGGTCAAAAAGAATTTTCATACTGCCATGGAAAGGGTTTTTCCTTCTCTTTGTGAAGCGTAGTTCAGGGCTGCGTAAATATCCTCTTCTTTTAATTCGTTAAAATCTGCCAATATTTCCGCTATAGTCATACCAGAAGCCAACCAAGCGAGAATATCAGAAACCGTAATTCGCAAGCCTCTAATACAGGCTTGTCCGCTTAGTTTGCCAGTTTCTGCCGAAATTATTTCATTAAATTTATGCATAAATTTATGTCACTTTTAACAAATATACTTAATTCATAAATTGAATATAAGCGTTTAAATCAAATGATGTATATGAAAATGTCACACTTAAAAACGCATTACCTTTTTGTAAAACCTTAATGAGTTAAATGATAGGTCAATCTAAATTTGAAAATTCATTCTTTACGCCTCCCTTTTCCAGCCAATAGATTAGTCCGATAAATCCCCCACAAAGTAGCAAATGAACAGGAATGGAAGTATGTAATCCTCCGTAGCCAATTTGTGAATCTACTAAAATTAGTACACCAGCCAAAACCAGATAAAGCAGTATTCTTTTTAATTCGTATGGTACATTATAATGTTTTTGACCCAAATAATAACAGGCAAAAACCATTAAGAAAGAGCTAATGGCAAAAGTAATGGAACAGCCATAATACCCTAGTTTAGGAATAAGTATAATGTTTAGAATAACTGTGAGAATCATTCCGCCAATAGTTATCCATGTGCCGTAAAAGGTTTTGTCGGTTAGTTTATACCAAATGGAGATGTTTCCATAAACGCCAATGAAAAGATTGGCAAGCAATAAAACAGGAACCACCACCAATCCCGAGCGATAAGTAGAGCCAATTAAAAGACCAATCCAATCTAAATTTAGCGATACAGCCAGCCAAATAAGTATAGAGGCAATGGTGAACCATTTTGTGCTTATGGCTATCATGTTTGGCGAATTCTTATCGCCCATTTTTGAAAAGAAAAAAGGGTCTGCTGCATATCTATAAGCCTGCACTACCAATACCATAAAGATAGAAAGCTTATATACATTGGCATAAATACTAAAGGCATCCTCCGTATCAAAACCAGGATAAAAGCCATCTGGCAGAAGTCCTCTAAACATAATTCTATCTGCTGTGAGGTTTATGGCACCAGCCAATCCTAAGATAAGTAGGGGATAGGCATATGTTAAAACGGGTTTAAATTTCTCCCAATTCCAGGTGAATTTAAAACCTACGAATTCTTTCCAAAGCAGAAGTAAAGTAAACATGCTGGCAATATAATTTGCCCAAATAATGTAATCGGGACCAATGGCCGGGTTATAGAAATAGGCGGCTAAAGGTTTCAATCCAGGCAAAAACATATCCAGTAAAATGTAATTGCAAAACATGAAATAGAATATGTTCAGACCAATGTTGATAAGAATACCGATGATTTTTATTTTAACAAAACGTCTAGCTTTATTCTGTGCTCTGAGTTTAACAAAAGCAATAGCACAAACGGCATCCACAGCTATGATAATGGCTAGCCAAATGATTAATCGTTCTTTCTCTGGATAGCCTAAGGCTTCAATAATTGGCGTAGCTCCCAGAATAAATATGGAAGAAAGCGTGCCGCCCAAAAGAATGATGAACGTTAGAATGATATTAAAATACTCCGACTGATTTTCTTTTTTACTGGCATATCTAAAAAATGCCGTTTCCATTCCAAACGTATAAACGATGTTGAGTGCGATGACGTAGGTATAAAGCTGGGCGTTATCCGAAAGAAGGCGTGGCTGCTCAAAAATGCGTGTATGCACCACAAGAAGAAGCCAGTTCAGTAGCCTTCCTACAATACTACTTAGTCCATATAAAACAGTGTCGCCAGCTAATTTTTTAAGGAAAGACATGAATTCGTTACAATGTAATAAAAGGTGACATCCGCATAATTAGATGCTATTTAGAGTGCAATGTTAGTATATATCTTTCACTCTTTTTCAATTGCACGAGGCTAGTTTGTAATGAATATTAATCTGAATTGTTCAATTTGGTACATTCAACCATTAAAAATAGAATTCTTTCCAGTTAGGATTGGAGCTTAATTCCTTGGGCAATTTCCAGACTATCACCCCATTTATTGGTTTTGAAGCGTTATCGTTTTCAGGTTTTTTTAGCTCACCGTCAATCACAATGACACAAGCATTTTGATTTAATTGCTTAATTTCTACACTCCCATTAAATAAAACGAAACCTTCTTGTATCACATTTATACTTTTACCAATTAATAATGAACCGCTTAGGTCATTTGCTTCTGGTACGCCATGCTTAAACTTAATTCTCTTTGAAGTGGCTTTGGACCAGTCGGCTTCTTCAACTCTCAAATTGAACTTCCCTAAGTTTTCGTTGATAAATTCTAATTGACAGGCCATTTGGTTTAGTAAAACCGATGCCTTAAAATCTTCGTTTTTGTCGAAATAGGGCACTCCATCCACTTCAATATCAACTACTATTTGGTCTGCCGATAGTTTTTGTAGGCTTTCGAAGATAATGATATCCCAATTTTTTTCTGATTTGCAAGAAAAGATAAAAAAAATGAAGGTTAGTAAGTAGTATTTCATATTTATAAAGGGGGTATAGTAAAACCTAAATTATAGTCTATCCACGCAGCTCTGCGGCAATCATTAATCTTGTGGTTTTCAAATCGGATATCATTGAAGTCTACATAGGATTGAATCTTACGACCAATTTCAGCAGAAACGCTTTCAAAACGATTAATTTTCAATCTTTTCTTTGTGAAACCAGCTACTACAAAAACGCCTAGCACCTGTTGTGCTGGTTTATTAGTACATCTTAAATTGCCAGCTATCTGGGCAGGAATTTTATCAAAAATGCTACCACCTATGAGTCGCTGTTTTTCTTGTGTTTCCCAGTAATCATAAATGTTTTTTGAAACAGAAAGAGCTTCTATTTGAATGACCCATTCTGTAATATCCTTCAAGTCAATGGGGGTAAGCGAAATGGGAACATCCTGACCATCTATGAGAAAATCTTTAATAAGCAGTGGCTGCGTATTTAAAGGTGCTCGCCAGCATTTTGAATAACATGGCGGTGGACTAGCAGGAGGTGGTGGAGGATCCTGACAGATGGTCAAAAACTCAATGAAATCTTGTCTACGTATAAAGTATTGATCTGTACTTCCAGATTTATCTTTAAGAGTGGCAGAAAGGTCAAAACGCATGTCCTCCACTTTTTCTGCATCTATAAATTCTGTATTGAAATTAATTATTTCCGGAGAACTTTTAAGTAGGCTTTCTTCTGATTCTATTTCTAAACCATCTTTCGTGATTATCTGGAGTTTATATGAGCTGTTTACTTTTCCTACGAAATCCTGAATGGTAGAATAAAGCCCTTCGCCCAAATAATCTAGGTTGGTTATATTTCCTTCATTGTCTTTTACGAATACCTGAGCATTTTCCACAGATTTTCCTTTAAATGTGGAAATATCATAAGGGTCATATCTGCTAGCATAATGGATTCTTACTTTCAGCGGCTCAGCATAATTATTTAATTCGCCATAAATCACGATGGCATCACTGTCGCTACTTATTTTCAAATTAGTGATTTCCGTTTCACAGGAAATAAATAGTATTGAAAAGAAAATGATGAACCTTTTCATTAAAACTTAAAATTATAAGTGATAGAAGGTATGGCGGCTCCTAATATTGACAATTTGAAAGTTTTTGCTTGATTTCTTAGCCCAGTAGAAGACCTGAAATAGATAGAATAGACGTTTTGCCTACCCAACATATTGTAAATAGAGAAATTCCAGCTGCTATTAAACTTACTATTTGGTTTTGGGTCCAATGTTATTCCTAAATCTAGTCTTATATAATCTGGAATTCTTTCAGCGTTTCGCAATGAAAAACTTGGCACAGAATAGCCATCAAGAAGTTCTTCAACTTTCCCATTATTTAAGAAATAATAGGTTTGGCCATTTCGAATATAACTATTGATGACAAGGCCTGGTCTTGGATTAAGGTTGTTGTCATTTAGGTAATCATAAACATCATTATAGGCATATAATTTATATCGTCCGTTTGGATAGGTAATGGGTCTGCCGGTGGAATAATTGAAATTAGCATTAAAACTTAACCTGTTTGTCAGTCGGTTATTTAGAACCAATTTGAAATTATTAGGATTATCAAAATTTGACGGAAATTTCAATCCGAAATTTGCAGCATTTTGTTCAGTGTTTCCAATAACTTGCCTGAATGAACGCGAATACGTGTAAGAAACCCATCCTGTCAATCTAACACCCCTAACTTTTTTCAGAAAAAATTCTATTCCGTATGCGTTTCCTTGTCCAATTAAAAGTTGAGTTTCCACTAGCGGATTGAGGTAGAGATCTGCTCCGTCTATGTAGTCTATTACATTTTTATTGTTTTTGTAATAGGCTTCTACAGAGCTTTCATACATCCCTAGATTCCAGTTTCTGAAATAACCTATGGCGTACTGATCTACCATTTGTTGTGGAAGCTGTAGATCGCTATTCTTCCAGATATCTGCTGGCGAAACGGCCATGGTGTTAGACAGTAAATGCATGAATTGCTGCATTCTGTTATAACCAATTTTGAAGGATTGTGAGTCGTTCAATTTTAAAGCTAAAGAAACCCTAGGCTCAAACCCTTGATAGGTTTTTACGAGTTCATTTTTGTTGTAAGAAACAGTCTTTAGTAAAGTGGATACATCTCTGGGAGTTCCTGGCTGATAAATATTAAATGTTCCAGGGCCTACCAACTGAAAAACAGTATATCTTAAACCATAATCCAAGTTCAGTTTTTCATTGACATTTACGGTATGACCCATGTTGACAGAGAAATCTCTGCTATGTTCCACAGGCATGATTAGAGATTGTACTTTGGAGTTTTCATTACCTGGCCCGTATTGACCGGCATCATTTATATACGTATTAATTTCTGCCCCAAAGTCTATTTTACTTCTTTCAGAAAGCTGCCATGTAAAATTTTCTTTGATGGATTTTTGAGTGATGGAGGGTTGCCAAATATATTCAATACTAGGTGTGTTGCCTGATATGCCGTAAGAATATTTTGACACAAAAGCGGTAAAACTACTGGAAAGGTTATTCTTGAAAAAGATGTCATGTTTCACAGATCCATTTATGGTATTCCAAAAATAATTGGTTTCTGTACCGAAACGAAAGCCGTCATTGCTGTTGTAAACAGAAAAACTAAGCTTCTGGTTTTTGGACAATTTATGGGTGAGTTTGAAATTTATATCATAAAAATTAGCCTTACTTTTCTTTAATTCAGGGTCTGGAAAAAATTTCAAATAAAAATCTGAGAATGACAATCTAGTACCAATTAACAGCGAAGTTTTGTCTTTTATGATTGGCCCTTCCACCATTAATCGACTCGAAATGGGCCCTAAACCGCCAGTCACGGCCCACTTTTGATAATCGCCCTCTTTTAGTCTCACATCTAAAACAGAAGAAGCCCTTCCTCCAAACCTTGCCGGAATGCCACTTTTATAAAGACTTAAGTCTTGCACCATGTCGGAATTAAAACCTGTGAAAAAACCGAAAAGGTGGGACGTATTAAAGAGAGGAACTCCGTCAAGTAAAATGAGGTTTTGGTCTACATTTCCTCCTCGCACATTAAAACCTGAAGCACCTTCACCCACTGTAGAAATACCTGGTAATAGCATGATGCTTCTTATCACGTCCTTTTCTCCCATAAGAGTAGGAAGCTTTTTAAGCACCTTACCTGATATTTTTTCTAAACCCATGATAGACCTGCTGATATTGGCATCCGGCTTTTCTACGGAAATAACAACTTCGCCAAGTAGCTGTTCTGTGGGCTGCATGCTGATGTACATTAGGGTATCTTTTTCTAATGAAAAACGTTTAATTGTTAATTTATATGAAAGGCTTCTTATAGCCATTTGATAATTCCCCTTTGGTAATTTCAATACGAAATAGCCATTGGAGTCTGCCACTGTGCCAACAGCCAAGCCAGAAAATACAACACTGGCATTTTGGACTGGTTGCTTAGTTTCTGAATCTGTAATTTTAGCAGAGAGAATGAAGTTCTTATTTTGTGCATACACTTGGTTTTCAAAACTCCATGCGGTACTTATGAATGCTATCCAAACAATTACCTTTAACTTTTTAGTCACTTTTTTGTTTGGTTTCGTAAAATTAGTAAGCCTGTATTGTTTTTCCATTCTTGATCAAAACCGGAGGGGAAAGGGGCAACTGGGTGGCTACCAAGAACTATATCTATATCACCATCCCCATCTAAATCTCCAGCATCTATTACGTTCCATCTACCCAAATGTTCGATTGGTAACGTTTTTGGAATAAGTGTCTTGCCATCGTTTTCATAGAAAATAAACCCTTCTTTCGGCCGATTGAATACGTCTGGGAACATAGAGATAGTTACAATATCTGTATCGCCATCTAGGTCAAAATCCATGGGGATTACTTTGTAGGCACCGTTTTGAAAGTAAAAAGCAGATTGTTTAAATAAATAGTTTTCTTGATTAATAAAAACTCGTAAACCATGGTATGGCTTTAATACTGTTGAAAAATCGGCATTATCACCACTTGTGTGGAGTATGTCTAATTCTCCATCATTATTAAAATCAATTAATTCAAAAGAACTTGACCCATAACTTGGCGGAAATTGAATGAGTACTTTTTCCTCGAAATTGTTATTTCCCAAGTTTTTGAAATAAACTATACGTTCATTTCCTTGTGCAAATAGCACTACAAAGTCATGTTTACCATCTTTGTTTAAGTCTATAATTTTACAAGAAATTGCCCCTACGGAATTCGAAAGCACTTTTTCTTCATAATTCCCCAGTTGGTTTTTATTCCATAAACTTACTTTTCCGGTAATATAGCCGTATTCTCCCGACACTAATTCTTTATCCTTATCCTTATCAGAATTTAACTCACGTACAAACGTTGCTCTGTTAAGTTTTGGGAGAGGCTTATCTTCAAACTGTAGGGTCTTCCCGTTCCAACTGGCACGCTGAGCAAAGCCACCATTTTCAGGGTTAGGTTGGGTGGTGGAACCAATGTAAGTAAACAAATATTTGCGGGACTTAGCCTCCGAAAAATCAATATAGGAAATAGCATTTTGATTTTCCGTTGTGGATATCAATTTGCCTTTATAATCAAATATATGTGTTTGTTTGTTGGTTTGGTCACTGCTAAAAATAAGTTTGTTGATGCTATCAATAGCAATGTATGTAAAATTGGCTAATGTTTTTTGGTGGGTAGTAATTGGGATTTGTTCAACCTCAAAAAGTCCTTTCTTTTCTGTTAATGTTTGATAGTTAACAGTCGCAAGTTCTCTAGTTGAGTTTGAGAGATAGTAAGTTTTTATTTTTTCCCAATTACTATCCGAGATCAGTTGCTGACTTGGTCGAAGGACTACATCATCTGCAATTGGGGGTTTTAGGTTGGCAATTTCAGAAGCTATACCGAGGTAAATGGCCATGTATGGCAGTGTTCCGTGTTCCCAAACATTTTTTGGAAGGAGTCCAGGTTCTGGAAACAAATGGCAACTACTGCAATGAGTTTTTGCTAAAACTTCACCTTCAGGAACTTCGGAATTACAACTTATAAAAAGTTTTGCCGACATAATCGAAAGAAAGTAACTGGCTAAAAAAACGTTCCTTATTTTCATTTTACAGTATATCCAGACAAATTATCTGTTTTAGCATTCTATATTAAAAGGTTGGCAAGAATACATAATTTATACTTGCTTAAATACCTGCATTTTATCACTATTTCTTATTACAAAATAGAATTTCCCATCCTGCGTATCTACGGTTTTTATGTCGCGTACATTTCCTTTCATTAATAATCCATTATCAGTGGGTATAGATGCTTCGAAATTACCTTTTCCGTCACCTAATAAAATCAAGCCAAAAAAGCCGTCATATTGGGCTTGGTACATGCTGGCACCATTAAAATTACCGCCAATAATTACATCTAAATTCCCATCGTTGTTTACATCATCACTCAATATGGCCATCACTTTTGAAACTTGAGCAAGGCCGGGTAATACTATTTTGTCAAATGTTCCGTCTCCATTGTTTTTCAAATAAACAGATTCAAAGGTGTTTACTAGTAACTCTTTTGCTCCTTTCAGTTCTTCTTTTGTGAATATCTTATCAATTGATTTACCAGCAAAATCTTTATATTTTGGGAAGTTTTTATTGATAATACTTGGCAGCAGTTTTCCCATTTCGTCTTTATTATTAGCAGGAAACCAGTCTTCGCTTCTGCTGTACACTAGAATTTGGTCGGTGGCATCATTCCCATCGAAATCTTTCATGATAAGCTTTAATTTTCCGTCTGACTCTTTACGAAGTTTTGTGTTGGTACTAAGGTTTCCTACTACAAAATCTATGTCGCCATCTTTATCGAAATCTCCCGCCGTTACTCCTCTCCAAAAACCCTTGAATTCTTCCAGTCCATTTTTGGTTCTAGTGAGTTTTCCTTTGTTATTTTCAAAGATTTCAATACCCATCCAATCGCCAATTACGGTTAAATCTTGGTCGCCGTCTTGGTCAATATCAGCCCAAATGGCATCCGTTGTCATACCAATGTCTCTAAGGTCTGGTGCAAGTGTAGTGGTTTTATCTGCAAACTTCCCTTTTCCATTATTTACCAATAAATAGGAACGCGGCGATTTGCCATAGTTATAGCCGACCACTCGGCCACCAACAAATAGATCAATGTCACCGTCTTTGTCATAATCCATCGGTTTAACGCAAGATTTGTTGTCAAACATTGGCGGTAAATCCGAAGTTGATTTTGTAAAATTGCCTTTACCGTCATTTAGATACAGGCGGTCAAACTGCTGTATCATTTCGCCGTAAAATTCATTTCCACCACTCACTACATAGAGATCATTGTCATTGTCACCATCGGCATCAAAAAATACGGCATCTACGTCTTCAAAAATTGAATCCTCGACGAAAACAGGTTGCTTCACCTTGTCAAATCCATTTGTTTTCTGAATATAGATTTCACCTTTTTGATATTTAGCTCCACCTACATAAAAGTCTTCAAGGCCATCGCCATTTACATCGCCCACAGCCATTTTGGGGCCTTCTATAGAAACTTTAAAAGGGATTAGAAGCTCACGACTAAAATCGTAATAAATATTTTCCTCATGTTTAAAAGGAATTTTAAATACCTCCGTTATTTCTTCAAATAATGCAACGGCTGGTTTGAAAAATTCATATCCTTTTACCTCGATAGTAGCATCGTTTTGGTCTAATACTAGCGTCTCATTAATGGTAGGATTTTTAATGATTTGCATTTTTTCATTTTCCCAAATCACAATAATGGAATCTATATTTTCTTGCTTTCCAATTCCAAAAAGAAGACTTGGCTCTACTGAACTTAGAAACCCACGCGTTGGAATAAGCTGCTGTAATTGTTGATTATCTTTTGTTTTAAGAATAACCTTAGCTCCAATCCCAAAAGTATTTTTATCGTTCCCTTTAAATTTGAACTTGATAAAGTTGTTTTTGAGCAATTCACGGCTGTTATTTATGTAAATGCTGGCTGGTTCGTTTAAATTATTCGTAATAAGGTCAAGGTCGCCATCGTTATCCAAATCGGCATAAGTAGCACCATTCGAAATCCCTTTTTCTTCAAAACCCCATGCAATAGATTTGTCTTCAAAACGCAAATCTTTACTTCCTTTATAAAGGTAATTATGCCATTTTCCACTTGGCATCATGTCTATGGCCTCTTGATCTAATTCATGCGATGTTGGTAAGTCGTAATGCAATGAATCACCAACCACAAACTTCAAATAATCTAAATCATTAGGTCGACGTAAAATGCCATTCGAAATAAAGATATCTTTCAGACCATCACCGTCATAATCTGCCATCAATGTACTCCAGCTCCAGTCTGTAGCCATCACGTTTGATGAAGGAGCAATGTCTATGAATTTTTGCCCACCCATGTTCAGCTGTAGACAGTTTCGGCTGTATTGATTGAAATAACCGAATTGTAACTTGTAGAAATATATATCCAAGGGGTCCTCACCTACAGACGATTTTTCCACGGTTTCATCTTCTGGAAACATATCCAATGTCATGATATCTTGGTAGCCATCATTATTGATATCAGCGATATCATTGCCCATTGAAAAGCGACTTAAGTGTGCAAAATGATCTTTTACTTCTTCTTTAAATGTACCGTTTTGTAGATTTATGTAGTAATAATCGTCTTCATGGAAATCGTTGCTTACATAAATATCCATCCAGCCATCGTTGTTGATATCCGCAATAGAAATACCCAAGCCATAACCCATGGCAGCCTGATAAATACCCGCTTCTTCACTTACATTAATAAACTTTCCATTCTCATTTTTGAGCATGTAGTCGCCCGCTTCATTATCTTTTAAGCTGCGAGTGTTTACACGATTATAAGAGCGTGAATTATGCACTGCGTGATTTAGTAAATAACAATCTAGGTCGCCATCTTTATCGTAGTCAAAAAAGGCGGCTTGCGTAGCAAATCCTGTAAAGTCAAGACCGTATTCGTTGGCTTTTTCAGTGAAAGTTAAGTCACCGTTATTAATATATAATTCATTGGAGCCTTCTAGGCCTTTGTAATTTCCAACGGCAGAAACATAAATATCCAGAAATCCATCGGAGTTTACATCAGCCATTGTTACTCCCGTTTTCCAGTCGGAATAACCACCTATTTCTGCTTTTTCAGAAATGTCTTCAAATTGTGGTTTGCCATTAACCACACCTTTGTTAAGGTATAATTTGTTTTTTCCTTGATTAGATACGAAGAAAAGGTCTGTCAATCCATCATTATTAATATCACCTGAGGCCACTCCACCGCCATTATAGAAATAGAGGTAATCCAGTATGTTAAAACCTGGGGTTTCTATGATGGTATTAGCAAAATCTATTTTAGAATCTTCAACAGATAGTTTTGTAAATAATGCGTCTTCCTTCTGATTACAAGAAGCTATTAAAATGCTCGTTAGCAGTATGAAACCACTTACTTTTATAATTGATTTCATCTTATTTTTTAAAACTAAAAACTTGTACGTTGTCATTATTTTTCGCTAAAACAATAATTTCCTGATTCTTGCTTGTCTTCACTTTTTGCATTTTCCTGACTTGCCCAATGGTTCTAAAGCCGGAATCTTTGGATTTTAGAACGGTGAATTTCCCTTTCCCTTTTCCTTTTAAAAACAAACCATAATTGGTGTCAAATCGTCCCCATTCTGGTAGTACATCGAAGAAATTACCAGTTAATAGCAGGTCTGTTATGCCATCCTTATCAAAGTCGCCACTTTCTATGGCTTCAATGCTTGAGAACTGAACTTCGGTTGGTAAGTTTTCAATTGTAAAGTTTCCCTTTCCATCGTTTATCATTAAAACAGAACTTGTGGTTACAATCATCTTTTTGGTTACACCCTTCATTTGTTCTTCATTAAAAAGTTCATCAATAGTCTTGTTGGCGTAATCAGTGTATTTCACAAACTTCTGTTTTATCGTAGGTAAAGCCCTTTGGATTTCTCCTTTCAATACCATCGGATACGTTTTCCCATCCTCTGTGATACAAGTGATAATTTGCTCA
>Ga0105055_10006477_pt1 | contig 16053 bp, 17 predicted proteins | sample BON03_FD_78090 | JGI IMG/M metagenome (GOLD analysis project Ga0105055, IMG submission 78090) | Freshwater microbial communities from Lake Bonney liftoff mats and glacier meltwater in Antarctica - BON-03 | ecosystem: Environmental > Aquatic > Freshwater > Ice > Glacier meltwater | place: Lake...
CCAAGCCCCTGGACCTTAACTATATGATAATAAAATGGTTTCCAAAGGCCGCCGGCCTTTGGTGGGTCCAGGGCAAAGCCCTGGCCTTGCCTTTGTACATCGGTCAATCAATAGGGCGGTTGGCATGACACGGGCGCTACCTGACGCGGGCGCCGCCGGCGCCAAGCCCCTCCCGGAGAGCCGTCATTTCCCGTTGCAGCGGTGCCGTTAGTCATTTATATTCACCTTTGTGTTATCAATCCCCGCCACCTCCGCCCTCGGCCGGTCCTTCGCCGCGGTCCTCACCGGCCTCTGCGCGATGGTGGCCCATCACGCGGCCAGGCTGCGGCCGATGGCGCCGTTGCTGGTCCTCGTCCACCAGCGCCTCGTCCGCATTGCCCTGCGCCTCGACCGCCTCGCCCAGCGCTGGCAGGCCAACACGCTCCCCAGGCCCCGCGTCAGCGCCGGCACCCGCCACGCCCGCGAACCGCGTGCCGACCGCCCGCGCTGCCCCATCCCGACAGGCCGCGTCTGGCTCATCCGCCTCGTCCAGCCCACCGCCCAGTTCACCGGCCAGGTCCAGGCCTTCCTCGCCAACCCCGACACCCAGGCACTGGTCCAGGCCGCCCCCCAGGCCGGCCGCCTGCTGCGCCCGCTCTGCCGCGCCCTTGGCATCGTTCCCCCGCCCTGGCTGCGCCTGCCCGCCCGGCCCCGTGCCCCGCGCAAGCCGCGCCCCGCGCCGCCGGCCCCGCCCGGCGCCACCCCCGATCGGCCGCTGCCACGCTACATCCGCGCCGCCGCCCGCCACTGGCGCAAAAAATCCACCTGACCCGGTGCCGCCGATCTGCGCCTTATTTATTACGATTTATCAACAATAAGCCACTCAGTACATCGTATCCTTCAACCGCTGCGGCGCGATCTTGTCATAGGCCTGCCCGTCGAACTCCCCGCGCGTAATGTCGGTCAGAATCGTCCCGTTGCTCGGCAGCGCGCTCCGCGCGACCTGCGCCGCCGGGTCCCACAACTTGCTGCGCATCAGCGACTTGGCGCACTGGAAGAAGCAGCTTTGCACCGACACCACCAGCACCGTGCGCGGCGCCTGCCCGTTCACCACGAACCGCGCCAGCAGCGCCGGATCAGTCGAAATCTGCGCCGTGCCGATCACCCGCAACGTCTCGCCGATGCCCGGAATCAGGAACAGCAACGTCACCCGCGGATCGGCCACGATGTTGCGCAGATTGTCGATCCGGTTGTTGCCGCGCCGATCGGGCAGCAACAGCGTGCGGTCATCGGCGATCTCCACGAACCCCGGCGCATCCCCGCGCGGCGTGATCTCCACCGTTGCCCCCACGCTGGCCAGCACGCAGAACGGCGCGGCCCGGATCAACGCCTGGTAGTGCGGATGCAGGTAGTCCACCTCCTTGGACACCGCCGCGCCCACGGGCTCACCATAGATCGCCCGCAGGGTTGCGACATCGCGCACGATGTGGTCGGTCTGGCGCATGGTGCCAGCACTCGTCATCCCTGTATCCGTCATCACGGGGTTCCTCGGCAGTGGCAAGACGACCCTGATCGGCCGGCTGCTGCGCGATCCGAGCCTCGCCGACACCGCCGTCATCGTCAACGAATTCGGCGAGGTCGCCCTCGATCACGACCTCATCGCCGCCAGCGACGAGACCCTGGTGCAACTCACCACCGGCTGCCTGTGCTGCGCCGTGCGCACCGACCTGGTCGAGACCCTGCTCGACCTGCACGCCCGCCGCGAAGCCGGCGAACTGCGCTTCGCCCGCGTCCTGGTCGAAACCTCGGGCCTGGCCGACCCCGCCCCGATCCTGGCCGCCCTGATGAGTGACTCCGCGCTCGCCGGCCGCTTCGCCATCGCCGCCGTCGCCACCCTCGTCGATGCCGAACTCGGCGAAGCCACCCTCATCCGCCACCCCGAGGCCCGCCGCCAGGTCGCCATGGCCGACCGCATCCTCCTCACCAAGACCGACCGCGCCGCGCCCTCCCCCGCCTTGCGCGCCCGCCTCGCCGCCCTCAACCCCGCCGCCACGCCCTCGCCCGGCCCCGCCGACGCCGCCTGGCTCCTCGCCCCCGCCGGCCGCCTGCCCGCCGAAATCCCGCCCATCGCCCTGCACACCGCCGCCATCACGGCCGCGAGCATCCGCCGCACCGAACCGGTCCCCGCCCTGGCGCTAACCCTGCTCATCCAGGCCCTGGCCGAACATTGCGGCTCTCGCCTGCTGCGCCTGAAAGGCCTGGTCGACATCGCCGAATCCCCAGGCCGCCCCGCGCTGATCCACGGCGTGCAGCATGTCTTTTCGACCCCGGATTTCCTCCCCGCCTGGCCGACCGAAGACCGCACCACCCGCATCGTGCTCATCGGCGAAGCCCTGCCACCGCACTTCGCCGCCCGCCTGCTCGATGCCATCGCCGCCGAGGTCGCCGACGAGACAAGCCGCCTCAGGGCGACCGAACCTCCCGCCCCATGATCCGCTCGTAAACCCGCAGGACGCTGCCGCTGTCGTCGCTCCCCATACCCATCGCCCGGCCCATCCGCATCAGGTTCAGCACGTTCGGCGCCACCATGCCCGGCACGCCATGCCGATCGGCCAGCGCCACCGCCAGGCGCAAATCCTTGTGCGCGAGATCCAGCGCGAAACCAGGCGTGAAATCCCCCGCCAACGCCTTCTTCGCCATGCCGCTGAACGACGACGAGGCGCCCGAACTGATCGCCACGACCTCGGCCAGCTTGCTCAGGTCGATGCCGGCCGCCGCCCCCATCATCAGCCCTTCGGCCGCCGCCGCCGCATTGCAGAAGGCCAGCATGTTGTTGATCAGCTTGGCCACCGACCCCATGCCCACCGCACCGACATGGATGGCCTTGCCAGTAAAACTGGCAAACAGCGGCAACTGCGCCTCGAACACTGCTTCGTCCCCGCCCACCATGATGGTGATGCTGCCATCCGCCGCCCGCGCCACCCCGCCGCTCACCGGCGCCTCCAGCATCGCCACGCCCTTGGCCGCCAGCGCCGCATGCACCGCCTGCGCCGTCTCGGGCGAATTGGTGGAAAGGTCGATCACCACCGAGCCGGGCCGCGCCGTCTCCGCCAGCCCGCCCGGCCCCATCATCACCGCCTCCACCACGGCGGGGATGGGCAGCGAGGTGAACACCACGTCGCAACCGGCCAGCGCCGCGATGCTGGCCGCCGAAGCCGCCCCCAGCGCGGCGCAGCGCGCCACCGCTGCGGGGTCAAGGTCGTGCACCACCACCTGGTGGTTGGTATTGGCGATGATGTTCCGGCACATGGGCCCGCCCATGTTGCCCACGCCGATGAAGCCGATCTTCATGTCCGTTGCCCTCCCGAATAGCGGGAGGATGCGCGATCGCCGGGCCTGGGGAAAGCGGGCGCCTACCGCGCCAGGCCGAACGGCGGCGGATAGCCGACCGACCCGCCACGCCCCGCCAATGCCCCCGTCACCAGCTCCAGCGCCATCAGCGCGCCGGCGGCAAACGGCGTGCGCAGATGCGCGATGGTCGCGGCGTCGAAGCCGAACGGCCGGTAATAGGCCGCGTCGCCCAGCACCAGCGCCGCATGCACCCCGTGCTGCCGCGCCGCCTCCAGCCCCATCTCCACCAGCCGCCCGCCGATGCCGACGCCGCGGAACCCCTCAGCCACCGCCAGCGGCGCCAGGGCGGCCGCCGGCACCGCCCGCCCGTCCACGGTCACCGACATGGCGCTCATCATCAAATGGCCCACCACCTGGTAGCCTGCCGCCTCGTCGCCGATGCGCGCGACCAGCGAGGCGATGGCATGGCCGCCGTCGCGCAGCCCGTCCACCAGCTTCGCCTCATCCGGCCCACCGAACACCGCACGCAGCAGCTCGCCGATCGCCGCCGCCTCGCCCGGCCGCTCCGGGCCGAACGACAGCGCGCCCCGCATGCCGGATTTCGGGCGCATCAGGTTTTCGGCGCCGGCGTCTTCATCATCGCGCCGGTCATCGGGATGAAGAACACGCCCACGTCCTTGCGCGAATGGATCTTGGCCTCCGCGTCCTTGGTATAGACGTAGAGGAACTGGCCACGCTTGAATGGCTGGCCGATCGGGATCAGCGCCCGCCCGCCCGGCTTCAACTGCTTGAACAGTTCCGGCGGCGCGTATTGGGCGGCACAGGTGATGATGATGATGTCGAACCCGCCCTCCACCTCTGGCCAGCCGAAATACCCGTCGCCCAACCGCGTCTGCACGTTGTCGTAGCCGAGCGGCGCAAAGATCTTGCCCACCGCGCGGCCCAGCGGCTCGATGATCTCGATGGAGTACGACCGCGCGACGATGCGCGACAGGATGCTCGACTGGTAGCCGCTGCCAGTGCCGATCTCCAGCGTCACGTCGCCCGCCTTCGGCCGCGCCACCTGGGTCATGTAGGCCTGGCCCAGATAGTCCGAAAGCGCCGAGCCATAGCCGAGCCCCCACGGCTTCGCCTCCGCCTCATAGGCGTTCGAGGGCGCAGGCGTCTTGCTGTCGTAGACATAGTGGAAATACTCGCGCGGCACCTCGGCGAAGGCGCGCAACACCGCCGGGTCGGCACTGCCCAGCCGCTCCGTAAGATAGTTCTCGATGCGCCGCAGCGCCTGTGGCCGGCGCGCCTGGATGGCGGCGAAAGCGCCCTCGGAAAGCGCCACCGGCCGGCCAGACTGCGCCATCGCGTCGAGAAAGGCCTGGCGGTTCCATGCCTCGCCGGCATTCGCCGCCGCCGACGAAGGCCGGGCCGCAAGGATGAACGGTGCGGCCAACAGGGCGCGGCGGGCAATCGTCTGGGTCACGCGCGGGACACTCCGGGCAAGGAACGGGGAAACGTTGCGAACGCCAGCACATACAGCAACAGCGCGCACAACAGAACCCGGTCGTACCCGGCGCTGATGCCGGTCAGGTTCGCCAGCGGCGTGGACACCACCGAGAACGCGCCGTTCAGCCCCCAGGCCCAGGGCAGGAACCCGCCCGAGCCGGTCTGCCCGAGCCCGAGTGGGAACGGCAGCCCCAGCGCCAGCGACACCGGCGCCACCAGCGCCACCACCACCGCCGCCCGCGCCAGCCACGGCAGGCCGAGCGTGGCCAGCATGAAATCCTGCAGGAACAGCAGTACGCCCGCCGACCACACCACGATCACCACGGTGCAGGCCAGGCTCGCCCGAAGCGGCAGCGCCGCCACGCGCCCGGTGAGCATGCTGCCCAGCCCGGAGAACACCAGCATCCCGGTCAGCACCAGCGCGAAGCCCGAGATGCGGTCGTTGAGATAGAAGCTGGCGCGCTCGATCAGATAGATCTCGATGAACAGGAAGCCGAGTCCGAGCGTCGCGAAATACACCACCGCGCGCGCCGTGCTGCCCCACCCCGCGCCCCGGCGCACGCCCGCGCCGGGCAATGCCCCGGTGCGAACGCGCCATCCGCCCAGCAGCGGCACCACCAGCACCAGCAGGGCGATCACCATCGCCTGGCCCAGCACGGCGATGTTCACCAGCGGCCCGATCTCCGCCTGCGGCAGAAGTTCCAGCCGTCGCAGGATCGTGCCCATCTCGCCCAGCCGCAGCACCGCGTAGAACGACGGCCGGTCATAGGTGATGGGCGACAGGTCGAACGCATCCACCGACACGCTGCCCTGCCCGCGCAGCACCGCCAGCGCCTCGTCGGCGATCGCGTCGTGCGGCCCATCGCCGGAGGTCACCGCGCCCTGGGCGAACGATACCGCCGGCAGGTCGTTGTAGATGTCGCGCCGCGCCGCCACCACGTCAATGCCCGGGAAGTAGCTGATATCGAACGACCGCGCCTCGGTGAACACCCGCGCCGCTGCCACCTGTGCCGGCTCGAATGGCTGGTTGGACAGCAGGATCCGCACGTTCCAGGCGCTGCGGTACACCAGCACATATCGCGCCGGATCGGCGATGCCCGCCGCCAGCAGCCCCTCGCGTGCGGTCGCCAGCAGGCGCACGGCATAGGCCGGGAACTCGCGGATCGAGACGGGGATCGACACGATGCCGCCGGGCGACAGGGCGTCGAGATAGGTCGCCACCGCCTCGGCGGCGAAGGCGGTGCTATTGGCCTCGGCGGCATCCAGGAAGTCGCCGGAGATGTCGATCAGGTCGAACGGCCCATCGGCGGCCGCCGCCACCAGGCTGTCGCCGCGCAGGCGCACCCCCGGCGGCAGGGCGAAGGCCGCCACCTCGCCCAGCCCGTCGCGCAGCGCGCCCAGCAGCACCGGCTCCGGCTCCACCACGTCCATCGCGCCCGCGCCCAGCGCCAGCGCCTCGGCGATGCGGAAGCCGCCCGACGCGCCACCGAGCAGCACGCGCGGTCGCTCCAGCAAGCCGTACGGCAGCGCCGCCAAGGTGCCGCGGCATAGCCGGCATCCAGCGCCCCCGGCTTCGGCAGGGCGGCAAGGCGGTTGCCGTCGCGATACAGCCCCAGCGATCCCGGCGGGCCCGGCAGGCCCATCATCCCGGCGTTGTTCGACAGGTCGGTGTCGACCCGCTCGGTGAAGTTGTCCAGCAGGTGGTACAGCCCGCGCGGCGTGTGCAATTCGGCCACCACGCGGCTGTCCGGCACGTTCAACGGGGCGTAGATGCTCTTGTAGTCGTTGAACTTCGCGTCCGTCCCGAAGACCGACATGGCCACCCCTGCCGCCAGCGCCACCAGGGCGGCCGGCCGCACCAGCCGCGCCCGGCTGAACATCGCCGCGACGGCGATCGGCACCAGCTATGCCGGCAGCAGCATGAACGGGTGCAGCAACCACATCAGCACCAGCGCCAACACCGCGCCCAGCCCCGCGCCGGTGAGGTCGTAGCCGTAGACCCGGCCGATCTCGCGGTCGTTGAGGATGAAATACAGGCCGATATACATGCCACCGCCGCAGAAGAACGGCAGCAGCACAAGGTAGTAGGCGGCGATGTTCCACAACTGCACCTGGAACGTGGCGGGATTCTGCAGTTGCAATGGATTGAAGGGGTTGGCGGCCACAAGGGCAAAGCCGCCGGCCGCCGCCAGGATCAGCGCCACCGGCAGCCAGTCCAGCAGCACCCGCCCACGCGCGGCAAACCAGTCGCGCGCCAGCGCCATCACCACGCCCGACAGGGCGAAACCCGCCAGCACGATGGAAATCACCCAGTAGCCATATTCCGACCACTTCGCGACGGCGAAGTACCGCGCCGAGGCGATCTGGATGCCGACCATCGCAGCTGACACCAGGAACAGCGGCAGCAGCGCAGCCACGGAAAGCCGCGCTGCGACGGGGGTTTTCGGGGGCATGAGGTCCTGGGGTCAGCGGTGAGGGGCGAAGAGAGGCAGGCTGCAACGGCAGGCGTGAGCGGGCATGGACGCGTGCCGGGCTAGCGGGGCCAGACGCGGCGGCGGATAAAGTCGCGCAGCACCGCCTCGAACCCGGCCGGGTCGTCAACGAACAGAGCGTGCCCCACCGTCGGCCCAAGCACCACGGCCTCCGCGCTGGCATGGCGGGCGCGCAGATTGGCGGCCTGGCCGGCGAATTTCGGCCGCACCAGGTAGAGCACCGGGCGGGTGGTGGAATACACCGCCTCCTTCCACCAGGTGCGCGGCACGGGATAGGCGAGCAGTTGCCGGGCGACAGGTTCCGGCGTACGCAAGGCGGCGCGGGTCAGCCGGTCCAGCCATGCGGCGGGCTGCGCGGTGGCGAACATGCCGCGCACGAATTGGCGCATCATCACCTCGCGCGGCAGCTTTGCCCCCGGCTTCATCGGCCGGGCCGGTGGCGCGGGCGGCGGGTCCTCGCCGATCGAATTGTCGATCAGCACCAGGCCGGCCAGCCGTCCGTCGCCATGGCCGCGCAGGTAGGCCAGCGAGTCGAGCACGCCGAGCGACCAGCCGGCCAGCAGCACCTCGCGCACCCGCAGGGCGTCGATCAGTTCGGCGATGTCGCGGCCGCGGCGCACATGGTCGTGGCCAGACGGCGCGATGGCGCTGTCGCCCTGGCTGCGCGGGTCGAAGGCGATCACGCGATGGGTGGTCGACAGGCTGGCCAGCTGGCGCTCGAATATCCACGCCGGCATGGTCCAGCCCGGCACGAACACGATCGTGTGCGTATCGCGCCCGGCCGCCACGTCCGGCCCGGCCTCGATGTAGTGCAGCCTTACGCCGTCGCTTGTGATGAAATGGCGGTGCTGGCCGGCCGCATGGGCGGGGCCAGCACCGAAAAGCAGAAGCGACAGGAATGCCAGAACCACCCGCACAGAATGACGTGACGGGCCGCCCCGTTGCCTGTCAACAGGCGCGCCATCGCGGCCCGGGCGGGCGCCCGTGACGCCCGACGACCCACCCCCGTCGCGCGCCCGCGCCCTCGTCGCATTGGGGCTGCTGCTGGCGCTGGTAGCCGGCGGCTACTTGCTGTCCCGCCACCTGCACGAGGCCACCCGCATCGAGGACTGCCTGATGGCCGGGCGGCGCAACTGCGCACCGGTCCAGCCGGATGCCGCGCAGCGCCCGTGAGCGGCGGGCACGCGGCTTCGGGCGATGTCGCGGCCATAACCGCTCGCGCTCAGCCGAGAAACGGCCGCCCGCCAGGGCTTCGCGGAACAGCCACCAGGCCAGCCCGGCCCAGGCGGCAGCGGCGATCCAGGCGCCGAGCATCGCGGCGAACGGCGGCAGCGTGCGGTCCGCCAGCCATCCCAACGCCGGCACCGCCTGCATCATGTGGCTCGCGAAGACATGCGGCGGGCGCAGGTCGCCCACATCGCGCGACCAGTCAGCGATGGGCCAGCGCGATTCCGGCTGCGGCGGCGTGGCTACAGGGGCCGGGCCGCCTTCACGCGCGTGCCGGGCGGTGGCGGGTTTTCGGGCGGGCCGGCAAAGCATTGGGCGAGGTCCATCCAACCCCGCGCCGCCGCCCCTTGCACCACCAGCGCGGTGTCGGCCACGTTGCGGGTTTGCGCCACCACCTGGCAGAACTGCACCGCATCGCCCGACACCGACCCGCCCTCGCCGGGCCAGGTCCAGGGATCGCCCAATGGCGTGTCCAGCCGCACTTCGGGCTGCGGCCCCGGCGGTTCGATGCCGCGGTTGCGGAAGGTCCACGCGAAGGTGCGCACCCCGATCTCGGCGATGTTGCGCAGGCGCGGCGTGGCGGCCGGGCGGTCGAGGCCAAGCAGGTCGTAGATCGCCTGGCCGTGCGACCAGGTTTCCATCTGGCGGGCGGTGGCGAACATGCGCAGGCCCATGCCGGGGCCGGCCCAGGGCATGCGCGTCTCGGGGGCGAGTTCGCCAAGGCGGTCGCACAGCACCAGCGCGGTACGGCGCCACAGGTCGAGCAGCGCCGCACCGGTTGGGTTGCCCAGCCGCTCGCGCGTCGCCGCCACGTTCGACAGGGCGCGGACGCGGCGCGCCTGCGTGTCGGCCCGGAAGGTGGCGAAGGCGTCCGCGCCGTCGGCCGAGGCCATCGCCATCAGGTCGCTGTGGTGGAGGTGCTGGACGATGTCGTCCGGCGTCCAGCCCTTGAAGCCGGTCGGCGCCGCCCAGGCCGCCGGTGGCATGGCGGTGAGCGTTTCGTGCAACGCGGCGACCTCGTCGCGGAAATCCTTGATCTGCTGTATCATCGAACCCTCGCTCATCGTGGCCCTTCAACGAGGCCCCTCACCGGGGCCCTTCAACGAGGCCCCTCACCGGGGCCATGCGCGCACGGCCAGGAAGCCGCCGTCAATCGGCAGCATCACCCCGGTGACCCAGCGCGCCTCGTCGCTGGCGAGGTACACGGCGGCGTGCCCCACGTCCCAGCCGGTGCCCTCGCTCTGCAATGGCACGCCCTTGCGGCGGCGCTCGCGCGCTTCGGGGCCGAGATGGCCGACCATGGGGGTGGCGACGGTGCCGACGATGATGCAGTTGGCGCGGATGCCGTGGGCTGCGTAGTCGGCGGCGATGGACAGGGTGAAGCCCTGCAGCCCGGCCTTGGTGGTGGTGTAGGCAACCGCCCCCGGCGAGCCCGACAGGCCGGTCATGCCGGCGATCGACGACACGTTGATGATGGCACCCCCGCCGGCCTCGCGCATGTGCGGCAGCACCGCCCGGCAGCACAGCAGCGCCGTGGTCAGATTGGTGTGGAACACGCGGTCCCAATCGGCCAGTTCGATGGTCTCGGGTGTCCCGGGGCTGCCGATGCCGACATTATTGTGAAGGATATCGATGCGCCCGAACCGGTCCAGCGCCACCTGTGCCACGGTGGCAGCACCCGCCTGCGTGGCGACATCGGCGGCGGCCGCCACCGCCATGCCGCCCTCGCCGCGGATCTGGCCGGCCAGTGCCTCGGCCCGCTCAAGGTTGCGGTTGACCAGCACCACGCTTGCACCTTCGCGAGCGAACAGGATCGCCGCGGCGGCGCCGTTGCCCACGCCCGCGGCACGCGAGGCCGCCCCCGTGACGATCGCCACCTTGCCCCCGAGCCGTGCCATCGCCATCCCCCCGCCTGTGCGACGGATCATCGCGGAGGCGACGGGCGGGGGCAACCGGCATCGGGGGATGCGGCAGCCCCATTGCGCGCGTCCCGAAATTGGCTACGAACGGTGTCGCGGGCGCAGCACAGCGGAGAACTGGGTGCCTGACGTTGCCGCGGGGCTGCATCCCGCGGCGGCAATCCCTATTTAGCGGAACGCAACGGCGCGACGGGGCCAGACCGGATGGACGGAGCATGACATTCGGCAGACGACTGCAGGCTTGGTTGGTCAGTGCAGCCATCGCCCTTGCACCCGCGCTACAGGCCACGCCAAAGGTGCCAGGGCTGGTGCCGGCGCTGGTGCCGGCGCTGGGCGCGCCGGCGGCGTTGGGCGTGGTGCTGGCCGCGGCAACGGCGGACGAGGCCTGGGCCCAGTTCCGCGGGCGCAGCAGCGGCGGCTATTCGCGGCCGTCCCCGCGCACGCCGTCATTCGCCCCCCGACGCGCGGCACCACGCACGCCGTCGACCAGCGGCGGCTACCGCCGGCCTTCCACCCAACCCTCGGTGCCGTTTTTCGGCCGGACGGCGCCCTCGCCCGGCGACCAGGCGCTGTCGCGCGAGCGCTCGGGCCGGGCGCTGGAGCAGCAGCGCGCCCAGCAGGCTACCCGCCCACCCGCCGGCCAGCCGCCGCCGGCGTGGGGCGGCAGTGGAGGCAGCAGCGGCGCACGCACCGACCGCCGCACGCCCAGCTATCGCCCGCCCGCCGCCTCCGGGGGCAACTGGTTCGCCCAACAGGGCTGGTCGGCCCCCCGCTACGCCGCCGCGGCGCCACGCAGCTTCGGCGTGTGGGACGGGCTGTTCCTGTGGTTCATGCTCGACCACCTGACCCGTCCGGGCTACGCGAATTTCTTCCGCAACCAGCAGAACGACCCCGGCCTGCAGCAATGGCGCCAGCAGGCCGACCAGATGGCACAGGAAGATCCCGCACTGCGCCGCAAGCTCGCCGAACTCGATGCGCGCACCGCCGAGCCCGACGGCTCCTCCGGATGGGTGGAAGTACCGCCCGACATACCGCCTGGCGTGGCCACCGCCGACGCGACGAAGGTCCGCACCCCCAGCAGCGGCGGCAGCGGCCTGGGCGGCACCCTGTTCAGCATCCTGCTGCTGGGCGGCGCGGGCTTCCTCGCGTATTCCGCCGTGCGCCGCCGCCGTGCCGAGGAACAAGGAGGAAGCGTCATGAACCCGCTGAAATCGGCCGCGTCGATGCTGGGCAACGCCATCGCGCCGAAGCCCTACCGGCCGTCGCATTTCCGCGTCGGCATGGTGCTGAACACCGATTTGTCGCCGTTCATCCTGGCCGCGGGAGCCACCAAGGTGGTGCCGCCAGAGGGCTCGCCGGAGGGGCGGATGACAGTGGCCGCCGTTGGCCATGTCGGCACGGGTGCGGCAGCCCTGGTGCGCCTGCACCTGGCCGACCGCCGGGGCCTGTTCCAGCTGCACCTGGACGCCAGCGGCACACCGGATGAATGCCGCTACTTCTCGCTGTTCGACGAGGTGGCGCCGGCCGATGCCGCCGAATGGGCGCTGTGGCTCGACCCCGCGGAGGGCATGATCGGCTGGCCCGAGTTCCAGACGCAGGACGGCAAGATGTATGCCCGCGCGTGGTCGCCGGGCGGCACCAGGATCGCCCCGATCCGCATGGAGGAGGAGATCACCAGCGCCGAGGGCACCGAGCGGATCAGCCTGCAATCCATGCTGTATGCCGCCCCCACCGGGCTTGCCGCACCCGCGCCGGAAACCGAATACATCCTGGTGGGCGCAGTGGAACGCGGCGGCCAGGCCTGGGTGGAACTGCGCGCCGGCATCGACATCAACCCTGCTTCACTGGAGCTGACATGACCGGCATTCTCGACACCCTCGGTTCCGGCCTGCCGGTGCTGGCACTGCAGTTCGCGGTGACGCTGGCGCTGCTGCTGGTGGGGGCGGCGATCTACATGGCGCTGACGCCGTTCCACGAGCGCGACCTGGTGCGCGCGGGCAACGTGGCGGCGGGCATCGTGCTGGCGGGCACGCTGGTGGCGCTGGCCATTCCGCTCGCCGCCACGCTGGCGACCAGTAGCGTGACCATCGACATCCTGCTGTGGGGCCTCGTGGCGCTGGCGATCCAGCTTGCGACATTCGGGCTGTCGGCGGCCCTCATTCCCAACCTGCGGACGATGATCGAGGATGGCAACGCCGCCGCCGCCCTCGTGCTGACCGGCATCCAGCTTTCCGTTGCCCTGCTCAACGCCGGCGCCATGGCTGGCTGACCCTTCATCAAGCGACATACAGGAGAAACCAGATGTTTTCGTTCATCCGCAACCTCGTGGGCGTGAAGACCGACCAGGCCGTGAACAGCGCCATCGAGTCGATCGTGCGCTGGGATCCGAAATCGGCCACCGAGGCGGAGCTGCGCACCATGGAGGAGCACCTCGATCAACTCGGCCTGCAGGTGGCGCAGGCGCGGGCCGCCTATGAGAAGGAGAAGCGGGAGGCCGACCACATCGTCGCCCTGTCGCAGCAGCGCATGGCCGCGGCCGAGCAGTTGCAGAACCGCCTGGAGGGCGAGGCGAACCCCGCGAACAAGCAGGCCCTGGAGAAGAGCCTGGCTACCCTGGTCGGCATGCTCGAGGAGATGGCGCCCGATGTGGACCGCGAGCGCCAGGACGAGGTGGATGCCGAGACCTTCCTGCGCTCGCTGGAGGAAACCTACCAGCAGGCCGGGCAGAAGCTGCGCTCGGCGCGCGCCGACCTCACCCGCGCCCAGCGCGACATGAGCCGGGCCGACCAGCAGCGCCAGATGGCCGAGCAGCGGGCCGAGGGGGCGCGCCAGGCGGCAGGGCTGGGCTCGGCGACCAGCGGGCTCAGCGTGGCGCTGAAGGCCATGCAGGACAACGCCGCGCGCAACCTGGCGCAGGCGGAGGCGGCGAATGCCAAGGCCAGGCTGCTGAAGCCGGCGAAGCCGGAGCAGGAAGACCCCAACATCGCCGCCGCCATGGCAGAGGCCGCCGGCCGGCCGGCACCCACGGCGAATTTGGGCGAGCGCCTGGCCAGCCTGCGGCTGCGCCACGACTGAACGGCGGCGCACTTTCCCTTGGACTTGCGGGTCCACGGCGGAGGCATTCACATGGCGGCGAACTGAGCGCCGCCATGTGGCGCCTGACCGCCCGGGGGAACCATCGCCATGCTGAAGATCTACGGCCGAGCCAATTCGATCAACGTGCAGAAGGCGCTGTGGGCCGCCGAGGAATGCGGCGTGGCCTATGAGCAGGTGGACGTGGGCGGCGCCTTCGGCGGCAACGACCAGGGCTGGTACCGGGCGATGAACCCGAACGGCGTGGTGCCGACCATCGAGCATGACGGCACCACGATGTGGGAAAGCAACGCCATCGTGCGCTACCTGTGCGCGACCTATGCGCCGGGGACGCTGTGGTCGACCGACCCGAAGGCGCGGGGGGAGGCCGACCGGTGGATGGACTGGCAGGCGACCACCGTGATGTCCGGCATGACCACGCTGTTCTGGGGGCTGATCCGCACACCGGCGGAGAAGCGCGACATGGCGGCGATCGACGCGGCGCGGCCGGCGACGTCGGCGATCTGGGCGCGGCTGGATGCGCATCTGGCGACGCGGCCCTATGTGGCGGGCGGGCAGTTCACCATGGGTGATATTCCGGTGGGGGCAGTGTGCTACCGCTGGATGAACCTGCCGTTCCGGCGCGATGACCTGCCGGAGCTGCCGCATCTGCGGGCGTGGTACGAGCGCCTGGTGCTGCGGCCGGCGTATCGGCGGCATGTGATGATCGTGATGACGTGAAGGAAAGACTCTTCTTTTTCTGAAGAAAAAGAAGCAAAAAGACTTTTGTCCATTTGCGCCCGTCTTTGCCGTTCGAGGCGCGCCTCAGTGGATAAAAGTTTTTTGGTTCTTTTTTTCAAAAAAGAACATTTTATATATAATTACTTATATCATTGTTTTTATCTTGGAACGTTTACCGTAAGCGATGGTGTTGCCCTTTTGGCGTCGTTTCAACGCTGATGGGCGGGTCGCGGGCCGTGCTGCGGTGCTTCGGCGCAGGGGCCGGGCGGGGTGCGGGTTCGCGATGGGGGGTGTGGACGGAGTCCGGGTGTTCGGACGCGGCGCGGCGTTTGGCGCGGGGGCGCGGGGCGCGGCGGTGGGGATTACGGGTGCGGGCGGCGCTGGCGCGCGGGGTGGTGGCGCGTGGCACGGGTGGCGAGGGAAGGGTGCCGGATTGCCAGAGGGCGATGAGGTTCTCCAGTCGGCCGAAGATGCGGGCGAGACAGGCGAGGATGAGTGCGTGCACCGCGCCCGGCAGCCAGAACGGCGCCGGGATCGCCGCGGTGGACTCGCGCAGCTGCGCGAGGCCTTGCGCGAGGCCCGGGCCGGCCTGGATGGGGGGATGAACTAACATTTTGCCAATTTATCTAACCGTCGGCGCCGCTGCAAGGAAAATATTCGGCAGGCGGGTTGCCTTGGCGGTGTGGGGGGCCGATCCTGCGGCGTGACGGGCAGGTGCGGATGACGGATGCGGCGGATGCGGCGGGCGACGACGGCTCGCCGGCATGGAAGGTGACGCTGGCGACGATGCTGGCGGTGCAGAGCTTGATGAGTCTTTCGTTCACCTTCCTGACGCCGATCATGCCGCTGTACCTGCCGGAGCTTGGGGTGGAGACGGATTTCCACCTGTATTTGTGGGCCGGGGTACTGGGGTCCACCGCCTCCTTCGTGGCGGCTTTTACCTCCCCGCTATGGGGGCGGATGGCGGACCGCTATGGGCGCAAGCTGATGGTGTTGCGTTCGGCCTTCGCGATTTCGGTGTGCACCGTGCTGATGGGCGTGGTGGTGGACGTGTGGCAGTTGCTGGGTGCCAGGATGCTGATGGGGGTGTTCGCGGGGTTCTCGGCGGCCTCGGTGGTTTTGATCGCGAGCCAGGTGCCGCAGCGCAAGCTGGCGTCCTCGCTGGGGCTGATGAGCACGGCGCAGTTGGCCGGCTCGCTGATGGGCCCGGTGATGGGGGGCGTTCTGGCCGATGTGACCGGCAGCTACCGGATTCCGTTCTTTGTGGCGGGCAGCCTTTCGATGACGGCGTTCGTGCTGGCGTGGTGGCTGGTGCCGGAAAGCTTCTCGGCGCCGAAGCCCAATGCGGTGGAGCGATCGATCCTGGCCTCGATGCGGCTGATGCTGTCGAACCAGGCGATGGCGGCGCTGGTGCTGGTGCTGCTGCTGACGCAGTTCGCGGTTCAGTCGGTGCAGCCGGTGGTGACGCTGTATGTGCAGGACATGGTGGGCGACCGGGCGGACCTGGCGACGCTGGCGGGTGTTGCGATGTCGGTGACGGGGCTGGCGGGGATTTTCGCGGTGCCGTTGCTGAGCCGGGCGGCGGACGGGCTGGGCGAGAAGCGGGTGGTGATGATTGCGCTGGCGGGGGCGGCGCTGATGACCGCACCGCAGGCCCTGACGCACAGCTATCCGTGGTTCCTGGCGGAGCGGTTCGGGCTGGGGCTGTTCATCGGCAGCATCGTGCCGATCACCAACGCGCTGATCGGCCGGCTGACGGCGCCGGAGGAGCGGGG
>Ga0105055_10006485_pt1 | contig 16026 bp, 26 predicted proteins | sample BON03_FD_78090 | JGI IMG/M metagenome (GOLD analysis project Ga0105055, IMG submission 78090) | Freshwater microbial communities from Lake Bonney liftoff mats and glacier meltwater in Antarctica - BON-03 | ecosystem: Environmental > Aquatic > Freshwater > Ice > Glacier meltwater | place: Lake...
CTCCACCACGCCCTCCCCATCTCACCCCTCCCTCCCTCCATCCCTCCCTCCCTCCCCCCCTCCCTCCCTCAGGATTTCTAACATCCGCGAGCTCTTTGGACACAAGGCAGCTCTTGAACGAACAAAGGCCGCGCCGATTTGTCAGTTCTAGGGAGGGAGGGAGGCAAGGGAGTGAGGGAGGGAGGGAGGGGTAGATAGGATGTAAGGCAGATGAGGGAGGGAGGAAGGGAGGAGAAAGAAGGACAAGAAAAAGAAAGGAAGTCAAGAAGGAGCGTAGGCGTGACTATTGCAATACTACCAGCCAGAAAAGGAAGTATGGTATGCACACATGAGGGCTTTCCACCAAGGCATCATGTGTCCCCTCTTCCCCTTTTCCCTTTCTGTGAGTTTCAGCTTCTCGTGCGTATGTGCCTGCTGTTTTTTGGGTTGCTTGGTCCGTGTCCCCCTTGCCTCGAGGCGATGGCTTCTTCACCCAGCATACGCACTCGATCAAGATAAGCACAACGCCTCCTTTGCGAGACATGAGGCTGTTTCTCTTCCCTTTTTTCTTTGTCTCGTAAGTGCGTGTGTGGGGGAATGGCGAGGCAGCACAAAGGACGCACACACATAGCTACACACATGCAAAACTCACCTTGGTGGTTTGGAAAAAAACGTCTCTTCGCCGCGGCGTGTCTTAATCGATTTTGCCAACCAAAGCAGCACCAACACGATCCATCTGGTGCTTGCCAAACGGCCAGAAGAAATGTAATAGACAATGCAATGACCTGCATCGGTGTGAAGAAGCCTCCCCCAAGTGCAGGAGAGACGACGTTCTGTCCTGAGCATGGCATCTACTTTTGCTGCTTTAATTTTCTTTTTGTCTTTCCCCCCTCTTCATTATGTTTGTTTCACATCATATTGTTTTCTCCCCTGTTACTACTTGAAAGGAAAGGACCGTATCAAGAACGAAAATGTCTATCATTCAATCATTTCACGACACAGCTGCTCCCCCTGTTGTACTGGACATATGTGCACTACTCTATCTTTGTATTTGTGTCTCTTCTACTGGTGTTCCTGCGCCCTGGACATGTGCCTGATGCAGCTCCCCCTCGCCTCTATCCCTTAAGTCTCTTCCCACACTGCTGTACTGAACTTATGCACACTGTCCTATTCTAGACTCTTTGCCCGTCTCGTCAACCCTCCCTTACAAACCACATGCGTGCTGGCAAACAGAAATGGGGAGACAGATAGACCAACGACGAAATGCTACTAACAATAGGTCATAACGCTTCAACATTCGCCTGGACCCTATCTTCTTTTTCATCAACATCAGCACACACACACCCAACCCTCCCTCCCACCCTCCCTCCTAACACATGGGGCGAATGTCAACGGTCGAATCCTTCGTGATCCCGAACCTAGACAGTGTCCAGCCGTCCCACAGTACTTGCGAGCCGAAGACCAGCCGAAAGTTGGCGGATGGGATGTGGGTCTTGTCTTGGACCAGCCGTCGAAAGTCTGCGACGAGCATTTCTTGTTCGACATCCAGGACGAGGGTTTCGGCCTGTTGAGTACGTGAGTGAGGAAAGGAAGAGGAGAGGGGTGAGTTGGAGTGGACATCTAATTGAGTCAGTGGCATTAACAGCGTTGAGCGGCGGGAGGAAAAAAAGCTCGCGCCATACTCCTTCCTGAGGTCCCTTCCCCGCGTTTGAGTCCCCACTCTCCCCACCATCCCCCTTAGACAATCCGGACACAAGACACTTGCATATGTACGTACCAGACACGGGCCTTTGAGGAAAATTGGAATATTCGCTGGGCTGATCTCGGCCTGTTGTAGTGGGAAGCCAGGTAAATCAGGCTCACTGAAAATCCACAAGCGTCCTCTCAACACAAAGGCTTTAAGAGTTAAACGAGATGCATTGCGGGATTGATCATGTGAGCAGAGGAGTAAATTTTTCTGTTTTAGTCTAGCCTCTTAATGTACAGATAAATATGAGTCGAGATGCCCCCTAACCTCCTCACATACCTCCTTTGCCTCGTCCGCGTCGGGGAGAGTATCTTCTAGACGGGGAGGATGTGCTTGGCTCTGAGCGCGATCGTGAATGCGCTCAGGGGACTGTGTCTGCGTCTGTGTCGCTGCGGAGAAGCCCATTAGTAGAAGTGAGGTTTGTGCGATGAAGTCCCTTTGAGCCTGCAGGCCCGCCATCTGTGCCCGGAGTGAAAGTTTCTGCGCCTGCAGTGAGGCGAGAGCATAAGGAGGTAGGCAGGTGGTGTCGACCTGGTCTAGGACCGCGAGCGCTTGCCTCGTCAAGGCGAGCACGTCGTCGTTGGTTGACTCCATCGCAGGCTGGCTCACATGCTCTCTCCGCGGGCGCTATGGGCAGGGACACGACTACCTCCACAGGCGCCCCAGAGTTCGCGTCCACAGATAGGCTGCGGTGGCTCAGGCGTCCTCTACGGGTGCTGCGGGCGTCACGTGCAGCAGCAGTGCCTCCGGGCGGGAGTTCCGCGAGTAGGCTGAGAAGGAAGGAAGGTGCGAGCGAGGCGGGAGAAAGGCAGAGGTTGTGTCCATGCACCGCCACCCTCCGGCAGCGACCTGGTCAACCCGTTCTGTGCCGTGCTGTGTTTGTGTCAGTATATTGGGGAGATAGAGAGCGCTTGAGTTATAGTTGCCTTGTGCTAGTCCTCCAATCGAAGTCAAGCAACGTGATAGTTGATGCTCGCCGAATGCTGGCGTCAGTTGATGAGCGGGTGGTGGCCGATGCGAATGCGTGTTTATGCTACTGTGGGTGGTGCTTAATTAGGTATATGATTGTCTCTGTGTCTATATGGCTACCCTGTTGCTGATGTTTAAAGGCACTTCTGGATTGTTTCTCACAAATGCACTCCTTTTCTACCGCCCCACCCTCTCCCACACAGGAGCCATGCCCCTGTCCCAGCTTGCCCGCTGCGGGCAGCGACGCTTGCTGGCGTCCAGCAGCAGCAGCAGCTTGTTGCCGCGACATCGTTTGGCAAGCACCTCCTTCCCTTCCTCGTCGTCCTCTTCCTTGTTGGCCCGGGGTTTGGCGTCTGCGGCGGTGGTACGTTTGTAGAGTGGGGAGGTCAGAGTATCTTGCTTTGCTTGGGCGTGGGGACACGCATGCGTGTACGTGGAGGGAATGTGTGTACATTCCAAGCCTCCGTCCCTTCTTCTCATTGCGTGTGTGTTGTGATCGAGAGCTATGCCATGGCCCTGCGTGTCCTGCTGAGGGAAGTGCACGTCTCTCATGCACCCTTGCCCTCCCCTCCCTCCCCTCCCTCCCCTCTCCACCCAGCAACAGCAAGACATCTCCACCAAGCCCGTGCCCGAGCACATCGCCAAGCTCCGCAACATTGGGATTTCTGCGCATATTGACAGTGGAAAGACGACGCTGACTGAACGCATTCTCTACTACACGGGCCGGATCCGGGAGATCCACGATGTGAAGGTGAGGTAGGGAGGGAGGGAGGGAAGGTGGAAGGGAGTGGCGGAAAGGATGTTGCCGGGGTCCATTTCCCTCCTTCAAGCCACGCTTGGCGTGGGCGTTAACACGGATAGCATGGGCTTAGAGCGTGGAAATTGCTTCATTATCCACTGCACGGCACTCTTACTCACTTTCCCTTCCCTCCCCCCCCCCTCCCTCCCTCCCTCCCTTCCTCCCTCCCTTCCTCCCACAGGGCAAGGACGGCGTCGGTGCCAAGATGGACAGCATGGACCTTGAACGTGAAAAAGGCATCACTATTCAATCAGCCGCTACCTACTGCTCCTGGGGCGATTATCACATCAACATTATCGACACGCCCGGCCACGTCGACTTCACCATCGAGGTAAGGCCCTCCCTCCCTCCCTCCCTCCCTCCTTCCCCTCCTCCCTCCTTTCCCCCTCTTTCCTCTGTGTTGCTCACCATGCCGGTCAAATGACACGGGTCCATGCCGGTCAAATGACACGGGTAAGCAAGCACCTATCTCAACCTTGAAGCACGTAGTTGACATTGCTCCATCTCTGCTTCCCTCCTCCCTTCCTCCCTCTCATTCTTCCCTCCCTCCCTCCCTCCCTCCCTCCCTCCCTCCAGGTGGAAAGAGCTCTCCGAGTGCTGGATGGCGCTGTCCTAGTCCTGTGCGGGGTGGCCGGCGTCCAGTCTCAGAGCATCACCGTCGACAGGCAAATGAAGCGATACAACGTGCCAAGAGTCGCTTTCATCAATAAGCTCGATCGCGCCGGCGCCAACCCCTGGAAGGTCGTGTCAGACTTGCGCAAGCACCTACGGTAAGCCTCCCTCCCTCCCCCCGCGCTCCTTCTTTCTCTCCTGCTTATCCTCTGTCCCAAGAGTCTCCTTCATTAATAAGCTCGATCGCGCCGGCGCTAATTTCTGAAAGGTGGTCTCAGACTTGCGCAAGCACCTACGGTAAGCCTCCCTCCCGTCCCCCCGCCCTCCTTCCCTCCCTCCCTTTTATCCTCTGTCTCAGGAGTTGTGTGTGTATATGTATGTGGACCTTGCGTTCCGTCCCTCCTTAGGAAAAAGCAATGCTCATAACCATTTCCCCCCTCTCCTCTCTCCTTGAACAGGCTGAACGCCGCGGCCCTGCAAGTGCCCATCGGTCTGGAAGGCGAGCACAAGGGCATCGTCGACCTAGTCGCTTTGAAAGCCTATGTCTTCGAAGGCGACTGTGGGGAGATCATTCGGGAGGTCCCGATCGAGGGCACGATGGAGGAAAAGGTCAAGGAGAAGCGGTTGGAGATGATTGAGCGCTTGGCGGAAGTGGACGATCAGATCGCTGAGTTGTTCTTGGGGGAGGAGGAGGTGCCAATTGAGGTCTTGATGGAGGGCATTCGACGACAGACGATCGCGCTGAAGTTCGTGCCTGTGTTTATGGGTTCGGCCTTTAAGAATAAGGGGGTCCAGAAGCTCCTAGATGGCGTGCTGGCCTACTTGCCCAACCCCTCCGAAGTCCCCAACTACGCTCTGGATCTCACCCAAGGTACGCAAGCCCTCTCTCCCTCCCTCATATCCTCCCTCCCTCCTCTTATGCTTTCTATTTTCATATTTATCTATTTTTCCCTCTCTTCTTAACAGACGAAGCCAAGGTCCCCGTGCTCTGCGAAGAGGATCTGCCAGCCGTCGCCCTCGCCTTCAAGCTCGAAGAGGGGAAGTTCGGCCAGCTCACTTATATGCGCGTCTACCAAGGCACCATCAAACGAGGCGGGTGGTTGTTCAACATCAGGAACGGGAAGAAGGTCAAGGTCCCGCGTTTGGTTAGGATGCACTCCAACGAGGTACGTTCTCGCTAGCGAGCCCTCCCTCCCTCCCTCCCTCCTTATTTCTTCCGCATATCAGTAACAAGTGCAACAAAGCTATTTTGGAAACCAGACCTGACATCCTTTTTCCTTCCCTTCTCCCTTCCCTCCCTCCCTAGCTCGAGGAAATCGACAGTATCAGCGCTGGGGACGTCTGCGCCATGTTCGGCGTCGACTGTTCTTCCATGGACTCCTTCACTGACGGCCAAGTGCAATATACGCTTACCAGTATGTTCGTCCCTGCTCCTGTCATCTCTTTGGCGGTGAAGCCGAAGCAGTCGTCGATGTTTGCCAACTTCTCCAAGGTAAATTCGGCGTGTGTGTTGGTCCTCCCTTCCTCGCTCCCTCCCTCCCTCCCTCCCTCCAGTCTCTCCTTTAAATCTCCCATCTTCCTCTCTTGCGTCAAGCCGAGCCTGGCAACGATAAGCGTATCTCCCTCCATTCCACGACGTCCTCATTTACCCACCCTTACTCCCTCCCTCCCGCAGGCCCTCCAACGCTTCTGCAAAGAGGACCCCACCCTCCAAGTGACCTTCGACGAGAAGACCAAGGAGACTATCATCAGCGGGATGGGCGAGCTGCACCTCGAGGTATGTGCCCCTCCTTCCCTCCCTCCCTCCCTCCCTCCCTCCCTCCCCCCCTATATAAATAAAACAATAGACAATACAAATAAAAACAGATTTACGGTGGAGCGGCTGAAGCGTGAGTACGCCGTAGACTGCACTGTCGGCAACCCCAACGTCAACTACCGCGAGACGATCCGGAAGAAGGCCCCCTTCAATTATTTGCACAAGAAACTCATTCCTCCCTCTCTCCCTCCCTCCTTCCCTCAGATTTACGTGGAGCGGCTGAAGCGTGAGTACGCGGTGGACTGCACTGCGAGGAACCCCAACGTGAACTACCGCGAGACGATCCGGAAGAAGGCCCCCTTTAATTATTTGCACACAAAAAAATCAGACTGACCCCTCCCTCCCTCTCTCCCTCCCTCCTTCCCTCAGATTTACGTGGAGCGGCTGAAGCGTGAGTACGCGGTGGACTGCACTGTGGGGAACCCCAACGTGAACTACCGGGAGACGATCCGGAAGAAGGCCCCCTTTAATTATTTGCACAAGAAACAATCAGGAGGCCAAGGGCAATATGCCCGTGTCATAGGCTATGTTGAGCCGTTGGAGGAGGAGGAAGGAGGGGAGGGAGGGAGGGATGGAGGGCTGGGGTTCGAATTTGTCAATCGGGTGGTGGGGACTAATATCCCGCCGGAGTACATTCCGAGCTGCGAGAAGGGCGCCAAGGACGCGATGGAGAAGGGGCCGTTGACAGGTATATTCCTCCCTCCCTCCCTCCCTCCCTCCCTGCCATCTCCCTCCCTGCGATCTTTGAGAAACAAATAGTTTTATTTTTGTTTTTTCTTCCCCCACAGGCCACCCCTCCCAAGGAAACCGCGTGGTCCTCATCGATGGCACGTCTCACGCGGTAGACTCTTCAGATATGGCTTTCCGTATCGCTGGCGCTACTCACCTGCACCCGTTCTCCCCTCCTTCCCTCCCTCCCTCCCTCCCTCAGGCCACCCCTCCCAAGGGATTAGGGTAGTGTTGACAGATGGAACCACGCACGCAGTCGACTCTTCCGACATGGCTTTCCGTATCGCTGCCGCTTACGCCGTGCGAGAAGGAATGCGAGCCGCTCAAGCGTGTGTACTCGAGCCCATTATGAATCTAGAGGTAAGGCCTTCCTCCCTCCCTCCCTCCCTCCTTCCCTCCTTCCTTCGCTACCGCTTACGCCGTGCGAGAAGGAATGCGAGCCGCTCAAGCCTGTGTGCTCGAGCCCATCATCAATCTAGAGGTGAGCCCCTCCATCCCTCCATCCCTCCCTCTCTCCCTCCCTCCCTCCATTCCTCGCCTTCTGAAGCATCCATTTGGTTTCGGCATATTCTAACCAGTCCCTCCCTCCCTCCCTCTTTCCCTCCCTCTCTCCCTAGGTCACCTCCCCCACGGAGTTCCAAGGGAACATCATGGGCCAACTCAATCGACGTATGGCTGTCATCCAGGTAAGGGAGGGAGGGAGGGAGGGAGGGAGGGAGGGCGGGGCGGATGGGTAGGGGTCGGTACTTGTAATGGGGAAGGGAGGGAGGGAGGGAGGGAGGGAGTGTCTTTTCATAGGTCACTCTTCTTCCACCGAGTTCCAAAGGAACATCATGGGCCAACTCAATTGACGCATGGCCATCATCCAGGTAAGGGAGGGAAGGAGCGAGGGAGGGAGGGCGGGGCGGGGCGGGTGGGTAGGGGTCGGTACTTGTAATGGGGAAGGGAGGAAGGGAGGGAGGGAGGGAGGGAAGCGAGCTTAAAAGTCCACACATTGAGTTAAGAGTACTTAACCACAACTCATTCCTTCCCTCCTCCCCTCCCTTCCTCCCTCCTACACAGAGCACCAACGTCTGAGAAGACGGTGCCACGGTCTGCATCGAAGCTGACGCCCATTCTCACCCCTCCCTCTCCCCCTCCCTCCCTCCCTCCCTCCCTCCCTCCCTCCCTCCCTCCATTCCTGCAGAGCAACGACGTTTCAGAAGATGGTGCCACTGTCAGCATCAAAGCGGATGCTCCTCTGGCGCAAATGTTTGGTTATTCCACTGACTTGCGCAGCATCACCCAAGGAAAAGGTACGGCCCTCCCTCCCTCCCTCCCTCCCCCCCTCCTCCCCCCTTCCTCCCTCCCTCTCTGCCTCCCTCCCTCCCTCACATGTCTGTCTGTACCAAAGCTGACGCTCCCCTCGCGCAAATGTTAAGCTACTCCACCGACCTCCGCAGTATCATCCAAGGAAAAGGTAAGCAAGCCCTCTCTCCCTCCCTCCCACCCCTCCCTCCCTCCCTCCCTCCTTCCCTGTCTGTCTGCATAGAGGGTGACGCTCTTCTCGCACAAGTATTTGCTTACAACACTGACTTGCGCGGTATCGCCCAAGGGAAAGGTTAGCAAACCCTCCTTCCCTCCCCTAATTTTATTTCGATCGTGTTCAGCTCGCCGAGCCCGTCATTCTGACACCCATATGTCCCTACTTCCGGGGAAAACATGTTTCACCCACTCACCCACCCACCCACCCCTCCCTCCCTCCCTCCCTCCCTCCCTCCCTTCCTTCCCTAGGCGAGTTCACCATGGAGTATAAGACTCTTTTGCCCGTGACCAAAGATGTGCAAGAACAATTGATGAAGAAATATACCGAGAGAACTTATCACCCTCCCTCCCTCCCTCCCTCCCTCCCTCCCTCCCTCCCTCCTTCCTCCCTCCCCTAGGCGAGTTCACCATGGAGTATAAAACTCACTTGCCCGTGACCAAAGATATGCAAGAACAATTAATGAAGAAATACAGGGAGCAAGTCGCGAGTGGAGGGGAGGAGAAGTAGGGAGGGAGGGAGGGAGGGAGGGAGGGAGGGAGGGTGGGTGGGTAAGTAGTTGGATTGTTTTGGTGGGGGAAGTGGGGAGATATGGGTGTCAGAATGACGGGCTCGACGAGCTTGTCGCGATGAGAGGGAAGAGAGGGGAGGAAGAAGGAGGGAAGGAGGGAGGGAGGGAGGGAGGGGCAACTTTGTATGGATGAGAGTGGGCGTATGTGCCGAACTGAGTATGAGAGGGAAAATGACATGAGGTAGGAGGGAGGGAAGGAGGGAGGGAAGGAGGGACGGAGGAAGGAATGGAAAGAGGAGGGAAAGAACAACCCAAAGCAAAAACATATTGAAGGTAATGAGAGAGAGGAAGATGGGGAACAAGAGGTAGTTTTTGGCCTTTGTTTTCTGGCTTTGAGTTTCCTTCTCCTAATCCTTACAGTGTTGTTTTTCCAACGGTTTGTAAGCCCTTCCCTTATTTTGCCTACGTCTCTTTAAAGTTGCTTTGTTTCCCTCCTTTTTTTGGGGGGGAGTGGCTCTCTTCTTCCCCCCACAGTTTTCGTCTGTTGATTTTTCGCCCAAAGATTTCTTGTTCCCTTGATCACCTATTCATCGAACCTCTACCGACACACCAAAATACATTTGTTTTCCCCTCTTCTCCTTCCATCCCGCACCGCCTTCATCCTCACGCCCACGCACCCCCTACCCTCCTCCCACACTACTGGTTCCTCCCTCCCTCCCTCCCTCCCTCCCTCCCCTTGGAGCACCGCCTGAGAGATCCACTGGAAGACGGCGGAGTAGAGGACAGAAGAGGAGGAGGAGGAGGAGGAGGACGAGGACGAGGAAGAGGAGGAGGAGGAGGAGGAGGACGAGGACGAGGACGGGAGGGAGGAAGAGCTAGAAGGAGAGGTAAAAATAATAGGAAAACTGGCTCCCTCCCTCCCTTCCTTCCTCCCTCCCTCCCCCTCCTTCTTCCACCCTACCCCCCTCTCCTTCCTTCTCCTCCCCCGCCCATGCCCCGTCACCACATGCATCACCCCCCCTCCCTCCCTCCCTCCCTCCCTCCCTCCCTCCCTCCCTCCTTCCATCTCTCCCCAGACAAAGGGCAAGGCTCCAAACAGAGCCAAACGTACTGTGTGTCCGTGTAGGTCAAGCAACAAGACCCGTCCCTCCCTCCCGTCCTCCCTCCCGCCCTCCCTCCACCCGCCCCAGGGAGAGAGAAGGTTTTGGCGGATGGCGTGTCTGGAGGAGGGGAGGGAGGGAGGGAGGGAGGGAAGGAGGGAGCAAGGAAGAGAGTGGCTTTGGCAGGATGGAGGGAGGGATGGAGAGAAGAAGGGAGGGAGGGAGGGAAGGAGAAGCCGAGAATTGAAAAAGGATGATGCGTATACAGAGTTGGTAGGACCGAGGGAGGAAGGGAGGGAGGGAGGGAGGGAGGGAATGAGGAATAGGTAGTCTGCGTACCTGTACAGAGACGGACCCAGAAGAGTAAGGACATCGTCAGGCAGGACGTGAAAGAGATCACGAAGCAGACGTTGTTCCTCTTCTTTCTTCCTTTTTGAGGAGGAGGAGGAAGAAGAGGGGGAGGGAGGGCTGGAGGGAGGGAAGGAGGGAGGGAGGAGGGCTTGGTCGAAATGGTAAAGAAGGACAGGCCACGTAGTGGAGGAGGAAGGGGGCGGGGAAGCGAGCGGGTTGAGACGTGCTTGTCTTTCAGAATGAGGTCTTGATGGTGCTGAGGGAGATGGTGGTTGTGGTGTAGATGCAGCAGCAGCAGCAGCAGGAGCAGCAGCAGGAGGAGGGGAGGGAGGAGGTCGAGCGTGACTGCTAAAAGACTGTCCTGCTGGTGGTGCTGCGAACCAAACCCGCCGCCGTCTCCGTAGGGCAGAAAACCACATCTCTTTACACCTGTTTTTATGCATGTGCGTGTGTGTGTGTTAGCTTTTAGATGGGAGGGAGGGAGTGTGCAATGCTAAAATAGCCCCAGCCGCGTGAACCGATTCGTCGTATGTTTCGTCTGTCCGCCCAACAGCAACACCAACAACAACCAGATTCTATTCACTTAACTTACCTCGCACACATCCACGCACACACACACAGAGGCTAATCACGTCTGTCTAGCGGGAGAGCGAGGCACGGAGGGCAGGCAGGACAGGCAGGCGGGGCACCAAGCGGCGCGTGTACCTCCCCTCCAAACGCAGGCGGCGGCAGTTCTCATTTCTCCTCTACAACGACCACACCCCCTACTACCACCATGCCTACCCCACCACCACCACCACATGAAAAAGAAATGCAAACGCCAGCAGAAGAAAAGGAGGAGCAGAAGAAGCAGCAGCAGGCCCGTCGTCAGTCTCGATCACGGAGGCTGTCAGGGAGCAACACACCCATCCCACCACCAGGAGGACGACTACTCCAAGCACAGGTAGTGCCGGTGCCCGCCGCTTTCTTGACAGAAGGGTTTTATAGCACTCTAATTCGAGCAACGATGAAGACGATAGAGACAGAAGAGGAAGGAAAGCAAAAGGAAGGCGGGAGGGAGGACGAGCCAGCAGCAGCAGCAGCAGCAGCAGCAGCAGTAGCACAACCAGTAGCAGCAGCAGAATCAGCAGCAGCAGCAGCCTCCTCCTCCTCCTCCTCCTTCTCCTCCTCCACAGCAGCAGCAGCACCACAAGCAGCAGCACCAGCAACAGCAGCAGCAGCAGCAGCAACACCCAAACTCAAAGTCCTGGTGTGCACGCTCAATGTAGGGAATAAAATGCCTCTAGATTTAAGTCATTGGTACGTCAGAGAGGGAGGGAGAAAGGAGGGAGGGAGGGAAGATTAAATCGAGGCCATTTCGAGTCTTTATTCGTCTAGACTCCTCACCCGCACTCTCTCCGTCCCTCCCTCCCTCCCTCCCTCCCTCCTCCCTCTCTCTCCCTTCTCCTTAGGATCCCACTCGGAGGTGGGCAGCATGACGTCATTGCCATCGGCCTACAGGAAAGCTGGTTTAGAATGAAGAAGAAGAAGTGGTGGAAGAAGGAGAGAGGGAGGGAGGGCGAGGTGGAAGTGGAGGAAGGAGGAGAAGCAGAGGAAGAGGAAGAGGAGGAGGAAGAGGAAGAGGACGAGGACGAGGACGAGGGGCCAGAGCAGCGTGTCCAGCGAGATGGTAGTGTCGAAGGCGGCCTATACTCCTCCTCTTCCTTAAACAACAACCCTTCCTCGTCCTCCCTCCCTCCCTCCCTCCCGCCTTCCCCCCGCCAGGTTGCCGCAGAGACGTACCACTTGGACAAGAAGAGGAAGGATGGGAGTGCGTATTTGAAGTTGTTGATCGCAAGGCAGTTAGGGCCTTCATACGTGTTGTTGTCCTCAGTGCGAAGGCTACAGATGAGACTCAGAGTGTTTATAAGGAGGGAATTCCTGCAGGAGGAGGAGGAGGAGGGCGAGGGCAGGAGGGAGGGCGGGAGAGAGAAAGGGGTGAAGGAGAAGGTTCCAGGGATATGGGAACGGCTCAACGGGAAGACGAAGAAGGAGGAGGAAGGGGGGAAGGGAGGGAAGGAGGGCGCAGGGCACTTTCAGGTGCATGGAAATAGAGGGGAAGGCAGGGAGGGAGGGAGGGGGGGTGGGGGGGTGCGGGATGTGAGGTGTGGGAAGAAAGGAGGAGGGAAGGAGGGAGGGAGGGAGGGAGGGAGGGTGCGGGACGTGCGATATGCAATGGAGAATACAGGCGTGATGCATCTATATCCGAACAAAGGAGGGTTGGCCGTGAGTCTGAGAATAAGAGCGACCACTCTTGTGTTTGTCGCGTGTCATCTAGCGGCGCACGAAGGGAGGAAGTATGAAAGGCACGGGCAAGTGAAGGAGATAGTTAAAGGGGCAAGGAGCGTAGGGCCGGAGGGAGGGAGGGAGGGAGGGAGGGTGGATTTGACGGAGGGCGGGGGGCATGTGTTTTGGTTTGGTGGTACGTAGCAGTGGAGGGAGGGAGGGAGGGAGGGGGGGAGGGAGGCGATATTTAGTCGTGCTTGTTATGTGTGTTTGGATCAACATTTCCCAGATCATTTATTTCACTCATTTCCTCCCTCCCTCCCTCCCTCCCTATTCCTCACAGATCTGAACTACCGGCTCGATCCCTCCCTCTCCCCCTCCCTCGCCTCCCTCACCTGGGAAGAGCAACATGCCCACCTCCTCTCCCTCATCGCTGCTCGCGACTCATCCCTCCCTCCTGACTTATTCTTGCTGCTGACCCCATCCCTCCCTCCCTCCCTCCCTCCCTCCTTCCCTTTCCTCACAGATCTGAACTATCGTCTCGCCCCCTCCCTCGCCCCCTCCCTCGCCTTCCTCACCTGGGAAGAGCAACATGCCCACCTCCTCTCCCTCATCGCTGCTCGCGACTCATCCCTCCCTCCCTCCCTCCCTCCCTCCCTCCCTCCCTCTTCCTCACAGATCTAAACTACAGGCTCGACCCCTCTCTCTCCCCCTACCTTGCTTCTTTCACCTGGGAAGAGCAGCACGCCCACCTCCTCTCCCTCATTGCTGCCAAAGACTATCCCTCCCTCCTTGCCCTCGACGAGCTGCAGCACTCCATAACTCTAGAACAGGTCCTAGTCGGGTTTCAGGACGCCCTCCCTCCCGCCTTCCCTCCTTCCTTCAAATTTCTGCGAGGGTCGGAAGGAGGGAAGGAGGGAGGGAAGGAAGGAGGGAAGGAAGGAGGGAAGGAGGGAGGGGTGCGTCGTCTTTCTCCTTCTTCTCTAGGAGGGGGAAAGCAGGGAGGGAGGGAGGAAGGGGTGTATCACCCTGAACGTCTTCCTTCTGATATGGATCGCATTCTGACGCGGTCTTTGCCTGGACTGAAGGAGGGAGGGAGGGAGGGAGGGAGGGAGGGAGGGGAATACCACCCTGAGCGGCTTCCTTCTTATACGGATAGGATTTTGACGCGGTCTTTGCCTGGGCTGAAAGAGGATCTAAAATGCGTATTATATGAAAGCTGTCCTTTATTTATAACAAGTGACCATAAGCCCGTGCGAGCTTCCTTTGAGATTGTGCCGACGGTGGACCCATCCCTCCCTCCCTCCCTCGAAGAAAGCTGTCCTTCCCTTCTTTTAACTAGTGGGCAGAAACCCGTGTGCCTTCCTGTTGACGAAGTCACACCCACGGCTGACTCCCCCCTCTCTCCCTCTCTCCCTCCTCTGCGGCCAAAAAGGAGAGGTTATGGTGGCAGAAGTAGCAACATCGATCCCTCCCTCCCTCCCTCCCTCCCTCCTCCTCGCAGTGGCCTCTTCCCGTCCTCCCCCTCCCGCTTTCCCTCCCTCCACCTCCCCTTCTCGCCCTCCCAAGCCCTCCCTCCCTCCATCCCTCCCTCCTTCCCTCGGCTCCTCTTCTTCGATTTACGAGGAATAGATTTACCAGTCATGGACGTGGAGGGAGCAGGAGGGTCTACGGACGCCTACCTGGTCTTCACCCCCCTCCCTCCCTCCCTCCCTCCCCTCAACAAGCACACGGTCCGCACCAAAGTGGTCAAAAAGAGTCTGAACCCGACCTGGCTTGTGAAGGAGGGCGGGAGGGGGGAAGGGGTGAGGGTGGGAGGGAAGAAGTGGGGGAGGAGGATGCGGAGGAAGAGTGAGGAGGTCTCCTTGTTGTTGGACATGCCGATGGGAGGGGGAGGGAGGGAGGGAGGGAGGGAGGACGGGGGGGAGGAAGGGCGGTGGAAGGCTGTGCATATTTGTATCACAGCGATGGATTGGGACCTTGCCAGTGCTGACGATCTGATCGGCTTTGCCGTCCTCCCCATCATTGACGTCTACCGGCACATGGCCCTCCCTCCCTCCCTCCCTCCCTCCCGCCCTCCCTTCTATGCGTTTGACCTGCCTTTGATGAAGAACGGGGTGGGAGGGCGAGGGCGGATTGTGGGGAAGCTTAGGTTGGAGTGGCCCGAGAGGGAAGGAGGGCACTTTCCTGACACGAGTAGGAGGGAGGGGTGGGGGTGTTGTTGCGTGATGTAGAGAGGTGGCTTTCCACTCATTCCCCCATTTCTCCTTGTCTATGTTAATAGATGAATTGGAAAAAACAAAGTTAAGGAAATAAAGAGGGCAGCAAATGCTTTGCACACCTTTTGCTCTCTCCCTCGTTCATTTTTTTTCTTTCTTTCCCTTTTCCTTTCTCTTCGACACCGACACGATCTTGCTCAGTCTGAAGAGCAGAGGAAGCCATCGCCGCGAAGCAAGGAAAACGGACCAAAGCGCCCTGTGTGCCAAAAACAGAAGGCATATACGCAAGCACGAGAAGCTGAAACTTCCAGAGATCAAGAATAAAAGACACGATGGCTTGGTGGACATTTCTCTCTTTTACGTGCATTCCGTTCTAGCTAATGCGTCTATGTGGTTGACTTCCCTCCCCTCCCTAAGCCACATGCCCGTGGGGAAGAACGAGGAGGAGGACGACCAAATGCAGAAGGAAGAAATGAAGGACGGGGGATCACATTATAGGAAACAGAGGAAACAACAGGTTAAGTGAACCGCTGTCTTGGTCTTTCTAGATCCTTTTTTGGTATGTTTTCTTCTTTCCTTCATGCTTCCTTTTCCTTGTCATTTTGACTTCTATAAGCGTACATACGCGTCCTTTATACTTACACAATTCAGTATGTCTCTTGCGGCCTTAGTGTCCCAGGCGATGTTTCTCTGGCTTTTGGTGGTGGTAAGCGGGCGCGGGGGCATCGCTTGGTCGCCTTTATACCTACACAATTCAGTTTGTCTCTTGCTCTTTCGTGTATGCTTTTCGTCCATTTCCTCCTTCTTTGTCTTTTCTTCCTTTGTTCTTCTCGAGCGCTTTAATTCTGATCTTCTCCTCTTTTATCCTCTTCATCGTCACGTTGGATTTTCATCGCGGTCACACCGACCACCATTCATAGAAAATACACACTCACACAAAATCAATCACGATGAGGACGAGGACGAGGACGAGGACGAGGAAGAAATGCAAAGCCTCCGATCTTATCAATTCGATTCGTCCACCACAGCTGCCGCTGCTGCGGCTCCAGCACTCTCCCCACCACCATTACCACCACTCCTCCCTCCCTCCACCTTCCCTTTCCCTACACCCACCCTCAACGACGAGGACGAGGAGGAGGATGAGGAGGAGGAAGAGGTGGTCGAAAAAGACGAAAGCAAAGCCTCAATATTCTCCAACGCCCTCCACACCCCTTCCACCATCAACCCCTCCCCCCCCCCCCCCCCCCCCCCCCCCCCCCCCCCCCCCCCCCCCCCCTCCCCCCCCCCCCCCCCCCCCCCCCCCCTCCTCTCCCCACCCCCCCTTTTCTTCCCCAGCCCCATCATTTGCCATACACCCCCACACCACAGTATCCCCACCCACAAGGACGAGGGAAGGAGGGGGGACAG
>Ga0105055_10006487_pt1 | contig 16023 bp, 19 predicted proteins | sample BON03_FD_78090 | JGI IMG/M metagenome (GOLD analysis project Ga0105055, IMG submission 78090) | Freshwater microbial communities from Lake Bonney liftoff mats and glacier meltwater in Antarctica - BON-03 | ecosystem: Environmental > Aquatic > Freshwater > Ice > Glacier meltwater | place: Lake...
GTCTGACTTACCGTGCCCCGGAACATCTCCACGTAGTCGAGCACGCGGTTTTGCGCATCCAGATGCACCACCGCAAACACCTCATGCGGCAGGTTGCCCAGCCGAGCGCGCAGGAAGTCCTTGACCACCGCAGGCGAGTCCATCAAGTCGCTGCCTCGCACCTGCGAGGCCAGCAGCCGCTGTGCCGCCAGCAACACCTCGTCGGCCTCGGCCGGACGGTACTTACCGGCCACGTCGCGGATGAGCAAGCCGCCCGAACCGGCGGGCACCGACAGGAAAGAATCGAGGGAACAAAACAGATCGTGTTGCATGACCAACTCCAGGGACTAGGGCGGGATTGCCCGAGACCGGAACCGGCACGCCGCAGCGCAGCAGTCACAGGTTCGAAGACGGCCGCATGGCCGCAAGCGCCCACAGGGCGCGCAGACCTTGACGGCAAGAACGGTGTGCAAGGATGAAGGGAACAGCAAGCCAGCCCCACCACAAAAGCAGGCATGGGAAAAGGCAAGCGCAGCGCGCAGGCCGGGGGACCACCGACGGCCGAAGGCGTCAGGGATCGAAGCCGCATGGCCGCGACCCGAAGGGGCGCGGGGCGCAGCCCGCAGAGCCCGACGGCGGTACGCCGGGACGCACTGTCGACAAACGACACACCGACATCCGCTGCTGCCAACGCCACCGAAGACAATCCCATCAAAGGAAACACCACCAGCCATGACCACAGCCGCCAGAACCGATGCCACGGCCTGGGCCTTCCGCAGCCGCTTTCGCCGAAATGCGTTCGGCTGGAGGGGCACCAAGCCGGCCATCGGCCGCATCAACGAGGCACTGGCGGAGATCCGCGCGGTGGCCCGCCACGACCCCGCCAGTGCGGCAGACGGCGCCGTGCTGCTGCTGGAGAAGCTCTCCCCTGCCCTGTGCCAGATCGACAGCTCGTCGGGCGCACTGGGTAACGCCACCTATGCCACTGTCCAGGACCTGGTGCCCCTGATCAGCAACGCACCTGTGAGCGCTGCTGTGCGCGAGAAATGGCTTGACCGCCTGTTCGACGCCATCCAGGAAGACGATCCTCCGTATATCGAATCCCTGGGCGATCACTGGGGCGAGCTGTGCGCAACGCCAGAGCTTGCCTCGGACTGGGCCGACCAGCTACTGCCCACCTTGAAGAACGTGCTGCGTGATCGCACAAGCGGCACCTTCGCGTTCTTCTCCGGAACCAGTCTCTGCTACAGCGCCCTGTTCAAGGCCGGCCGCCACGATCAAATCCTGGAGCTGCTGGCCATGGACCCCCGCCCGATCTGGCCCTAGCTGGTCTGGGGGACGCGGGTTCTCGCGGCCAGAGGACAGATCGACGACGCCATCGAATACGCACGCTAGCGCGCCGGCGGCACCACCAGCGAAACCACCATCGCCCTTTTCGCCGAAGAAGAACTGCTCGAGGCCGGTCGCCGCGCCGAAGCCTTCGATCAATACGCCCTGCTGGCCAACCAGGCAAACACCCACCTCTCCACCTTCAGGGCCCTCACCAAAAAGTAACCCGAGTTGGGAAAGAAGAAACTGCCCATGCATCTTGTCGCCCCCAGGCCCGGTGAGCCCGGCAAATGGTTCGCCACCACCAACGCTCGAAACCGCGCCCTCACAGCCAAAAAACCGCGCTTCTTGACAGCCGTTCACACCTTGTTGTCAGAACAAGATGAGGAGTGGATGATCGCAAAAATCTACTTGACCATGAAGCCCTGAGCACCGCCAACAACACACGCCCAGGACCAAATTTCGAAAATTTACAGAAAAGAAGTTGCTTTATCAAAAATCCAGCGTCAGCCGCTCTAAGCCCGACATGGACCCAACCGGAATCCGCAGGCTTTCGCCCTCGAGGACAAACACTGGATAGATTAAATCTTGCGGCGTCAACGCATGTTCGCGCACCATGTTGCGAACATGCGCAGTACGGCGCAAGCGGCGCGAGCGGTTGGCAGGAAAAGCGGAAAAACCGGTGGGGCGTGGGGAAAAGTCATGCGCAAACTGTGCCAAATGCTGGGGTGGGAAACACAGTGCCGCGTTCGCTGGAGCTGCTGTTGCAAAACCTGCCCAGCCCGAAAACCTGCTAATCAATCAATCAACACCCCGCCTTCGCGAAACCGGTACGGCCCGGCAAATGCGCCGACCACTGCGGTGTGGGTGACGAGTTGCGCTCCGTTCCACCAGTGCAATTGGTAGCCGGGCGGCTCCAGCACAAAGCAGTCCAGCCCGCCGGGGTTGAGATCGAGGGCGACCTGGTGTGCGGTGCTGGGGCAGGTGGATGCCAGCGTGCCACCAAAGCGTGCTTGGATCGAGCGGTGCAAATGGCCGCACAAAACCCGCTCTACCTGCGGATGCTTCAGCAGCACATGCGCCAGCGCATCCGCGCCTTCCAGGCCAATCGCGTCCATATGGGCAATTCCGGTTTTGAAAGGCGGATGGTGCATCAGGACGACTGTAGGTTTTCTGCTTTGCGACAGCGTCTCGTCCAGCCAGGCCAGCCGCTCTGCATCAACCCGGCCACCGCTTTCACCGAGGAGGTTGCTGTCCAGTGCAACCAGCCGCAAAATTCCCAAATCGACCGCATAGCTTAAATGCTGACTTACTTGCCGAAGATAGGTGTGTTCCGGGAAGCACTCACGCATCACACCCGGATGGTCGTGATTGCCCGCAATAAGGTACAAGGGTGTCTGCGTCCAAGCTCCCGATTGCAGCGGTGTCAGCAATTGCCGAAGCAGTTCGTACTCCTCCCGTGTGCCGTAATCCACCAGGTCGCCGGTGATGACAACCGCATCGGGCCGGGGGTTGTGCTGCAGCAGTTGAGCAATCGCAGCTTCCAGAAAGCCAGCGGTATCGACGATTCCATACGCTTTGCGGCGCTCGGCTTTGATGTGGAGATCGGTCAGTTGGGCAATGAGCATGGTTTTGAAGGGTAGCGCAGAAATCACGCCTAGGCAGACTCAACAAGGCCGAGTTCAATGGACAAGGTTACTGCGTCGCCCACCGCTACCAGGCTGCGCGGCGGCAGTTTGGCCACCACGGGGCGGGTTTGCCCCACATCGACGATGACCCGCACATGGTCGCCTAGGAAGACGCAGCTGCTGACCCGTCCATTGAGCTGCGCCGCTTCTCCTTGGGGCGCTGGTGCGGAGCCCGCCGCCCATAAGCGCACCTCTTCGGGACGAAATAAGTGCGTTTGGCCTGCAATCTCGGCGGTATTCGTGGTGCCAATAAAGCCCGCCACAAACGGTGTGGCGGGGTTGAAGTAAATGTCTTGCGGGGTGCCGATTTGCGCCAGCCGCCCGTTGTCCATCACTGCCACTCGGTCTCCCAAGACAAATGCTTCGGCCTGGTCATGCGTCACATACACCGCCGTGATGCCCAAGCTGCGCAAAAGGCGGCTGATTTCAATGCGCAAGGTGTCGCGCAAACGGGCGTCCAGCGCAGTGAGCGGCTCGTCCAGCAACAGCACGCGCGGACGCGGTGCAATGGCACGGGCCAACGCCACGCGCTGCCGCTGCCCGCCCGAGAGTTGGTCGATGCGCCGGTCTGCCAGTGCGCCCAGCTCCATCATCTCCAGCATCTCGCTGCTGCGCTGACTGCGGTCAGCGCTGGAATAGCGGCGAATCTTCAAACCATATTCGATGTTGCCGCGCACACTCATATTGGGAAACAGCGCATAACTTTGAAACACCATGCCCACGTTGCGTTGCTCAATCGGCAGTGCGGTCACATCGTCATTGCCGAAGCGCACAACGCCACCTGCGTCGGGCGACTCCAGCCCGGCAATGATGCGCAGTGTGGTGGTTTTGCCGCAACCTGAGGGGCCGAGCAACACCAGGGTTTCGCCAGCGTGAATCTTCAAGTCCAGCGGTTGCAGCACCACTTGGCCTGCGTTTGTCGCGTTCGCGTTACCAAAGGTTTTGCTGCATTGCATGAGCTCGATTGCCACACCGGCGGCTTGAGAAGTGTTTTTAGGGTTCATGGGGCTCAATGGCTGGCAATGCGGCGATTGGTCCACTGCACGGCAATCAGCAGCGGAATAATCATGACAAAGAAAATCACGGTGTAGGCGCTGGCGACTTCGATGCGCAGCGACGCATAGGCATCCGCCAAGCCCACTGGCAAGGTCGGGGTAAACGGTGTGTGCAGCAGCAAACTCATGTTGAACTCGCCAATCGACAGCGTCAGCACCATCAACGAACCCGCCACCACGCCCGACCAGCAGTTGGGTAGCACCACGCCAAAAAACCGCTGCCGGAAGTTGGCCCCCAGGCTGCGTGCGCCTTCTTCCAGGGTGTGCAAATCAACCGAAGCCATGACAGCCAACACACTGCGCACCATGAATGGCAGCGTGAACAGCACATGCCCCACCAGGATAAACGTCCAGTGGGTGCGAAAGTTGCCCACTGCGCCGTAGGTAACGATCAGCGCCAGCGCTGTGGCCAGGCCAGGCAGGGCTACCGGCATCATGAGCAATTCTTCCATTGCGCGCGCCCATTTGCCTTGGGCGCGTTGCAGCACATACGCCGCTGGAATACCCAGTACCAGCGTGCAAACCAGGCAAGCGCCCGCAATGCCGATCGAGCGCCAGATAGTGGCGTTGTATTCTGTCCAGACCTTGAGCACCCATTTCAAGGTCAGACCGCTGGACAGGCCGACAAAGTAGTTTTGCGTCAGCCCCGCAAGGATCGACAGGACAACCGGCAGAATCAAAAAAACCGCCACCAGCGTAGTGAACGCCAGCAAGGCGTAAAAAGAAGTGCGACGTTGCATGGGGCGTTTTGACGACGTTTTGTTAGAGTTTTGTTTTAGAGGCTTTGGTGGCTTTGGTGGGTTTTGCTCAAGCCGCAGCCGCTACGCTGGCACCGGTAATGCTGCGGGCTACCGCCAGCGCCGCCCAAGTGATGAATCCCAAAACGAACGACAACACCGCAGCCATGGCAATGTTCGCTTGCATGGTGAATTCGCTGTAGATCACCATCGGCAACACATTGATTTTGGTCGCCAGCGTGAAAGCGGTGCCAAACGCACCCATTGCCGTGGCAAAGCAAATTGCGCCTGCAGCCACCAGCGCCGGGCGCAGTGCGGGCACGATCACATCGGCCACCACGCGCCAGCTGGAGGCGCCAAGCGAACGCGCGGCTTCTTCCAGGCGCGGATCGAGCTTTTCAGCGGCTGCCATGACAGTAAGGATGGTGCGCGGAATCGAGAAATACACATAGCCCACAAACAGCCCGACGATCGAGTAGGCAAAAACCCAGCGCTCGCCAAGCAGCGCGTCGCTGAGGGCAGGCACCAGGCCTTGCCTGCCACCGAGCATGATGATCATGAAGCCAATCACCACACCGGGAAACGCCAAAGGCAGTGTCAACATCGAGGTAAGAACTGAGTGACCGATAAAGCGGGTGCGGGCCAAAAACACCCCGGCAATGCCGGAGATCACCAGGGTGACCGCCGTCACGCTGCCTGCCAGCAGCACCGTCGATGCCAGGCTGCGCCAATAGCGCGGCTCGGTCAACGCCACTGAATACGCTCCCCAGCCCAGTGGGCCAGCGCCGCTCATGACGAACAGCTTGCCCAGCGGCACGATGAAAAAAGCCACAAACACAATGGCCACAGGCGCTGCCAGGGCCAGCAAGGTGATGCGATCCGTTTTCATGCGGGCAACAAGCTTTCGTTCAAACCACTTCTTTTTGATAGCGCTCTGCAATGGTGCGCGAGGCCGAGGCCAGGCGCAACACGTCCAGTGCGCGGGTGCGTTGGTAGTCCGCTTCGGGCAAGAAGCGGCCGCGCACCTCGGCAGACATCGCTGCGGCAAACACCGGGCGCAAATAGGCATTGGCCCAATGGCGCTGGCCTTCGTCACTGAGCACGAAGTCCAGGATGCGTTTGCCCTGCTCGGGGTTCGGCCCACCTTTGACCAAGCCCATCACATACGGCAGTTGCTGCGTGCCTTCTTGCGGAATCACAAAACGCACCGGCGCACCGTCGCCGTATTGGCCGCGATAGGCATTAAAGTCATAGTCCAGCAAGATCGGGATTTCGCCGGAGAGCACGCGGGCATACGCGGTTTGCGTCGGCACAATCGGGTTGTTGGCTTGGAGTTGCTTGAAAAAGTTGATGCCGGGGTCCAGGTTCTCGTAGCTGCCGCCGAGCGCCAGGTTCACTGCAATCACGGCCACCTGGCCCACTGCTGCGCTACCGGGGTTGAGATAACCAATCAAGCCTTTGTATTCGGGCTTGAGCAGGTCGCGCCAGCTTTGCGGCACCGGCTTGCCTCGCAAAGCCGCTGTGTTGACAAACAAACCCAGCGTGCCGGAATGGATCGTGACCCAATGGCCGTCTGCGTCTTTCAAGGTTGCTGGCACATCGGCCCAGCGCTGCGGGCGGTACGGCTCCAGCACGTCTGCCGCACGGGCTTGCGGGCCTACTTGGCCGCCGAGGTACACCACGTCGGCCACGGGTTTGGCTTTTTCAGCGACCAGGGCGGCCAGCGACTGGCCCGAGTTTTTGTTGTCCGGTGGCACCTGGATATTGAGCTTTTGCCCGACCAGCTTGAGCATGCCGCCCCAGTCGGCCCATTCGGGCGGACAGTTGTAGCAAACCGCGCGCGCGCCGGTTTGGGCGAAGGCAGAGGTGAACGGGAAGGCGGACGCAGCAGCGACAGCACAGGCATTGGCGCTGAGCGCCAAAAGATCACGACGGTTCATGGCTTTCCTTTCAGGGGTGGTTGGGGAGCGACGGAGAAACTTTTGTGAGGTGCAGCGCTGCGGCGGGGCAAAGCTGGCTCAAGCGGTGAAGCGGGTGTGGAAAGTGAGTAAGGCGCGACCGTGCCGCCCAAACGCAGCGTGTGGTGCAAAAGGGCCGAGCCACGCGGTTGCTCGCCCAAGATCACACGCTGGAGCAAATCGAACGCGCACAAGCCCACTTCCGCACTGGGCTGCACCACGGTGGTCAGCGCCGGGCTCATCAATTCGCCAACTTGCACGCCGTCGAAGCCAGCAACCGACACGTCTTGCGGCACCCGCAAACCCATGGCCTGCAAGTCTCGAATCACCTGCATGGCAAGTTGATCGCTGGCGCAAAACAAGGCGGTTGGTCGCGGGTGGACATGCATCACATCCATCAAGACACTGCGGGTGTCTTGCACCATAAAGGCGAACTCGACCGCATCGGGCACGGGCAACTGCGCTTTGCGCAGAGCATCGCCATAGCCTTTGTAACGCAGCCGTGCCCGGTCAGACTGGCCAAACTGCCCTGTCAACATGCGAATCTGCTGGTGCCCCAGAGCGATCAGATGGGCGACCATGTCATGGGCGGCCTTGCGGTTGTCCACACTCACACAGGGTCGCGGCGCTTTGGCGGACTTGACTGGCTGCAACTGGTTATAAACCAGCACATAAGGCATGCCTTCGCGGTCCAGCTTGTCCAGCAAATGGCTGTGCGCAGCATTGGCTACCGTCAAAATCAAGCCATCCACCCGCTGCTGGAGGAGCAGCTCGCTGGCTTGCTCTTCGCGCGATGGGTCGTAGTTGGTGGTGGCAAACGTAACCGCATGGCCTGCATCTCGGGCTGCGCACTCGATTCTGTCCAGGCATTCCGCAAACACCGGGTGGCGCAGCGTGGGCAGCATCACGCCAATCGAGTTTGTGCGGCTGGCCCGCAGGTTGCGCCCCAGGCGATTGGGCCGAAAGTCCAGCGCGGCAGCAGCCGTCCGCACCACTTCGGCGGTGGCATCGCTCACCGCAGCCGAGCCGTTCAAAACCCGCGACACCGTCGCCAACGACACGCCAGCACGGACTGCAACGTCTTTGATGGTGTGGCGGGCGGCGCGAGAGGAAGGGATCATGGCAATGTCTATGTCTTTAAATGAAAACGTTTTCATTGTTTCGCACTTTTGTGAAATTTTGATGACAGATCAGCCTTGCGAGCCAAAAAATCAAAGCACTCATACCTTGACCACACTCGAAAAATGCTCTGGATCAAAGCTTTTCAGGTGATTGAGCTACGCCACAACCGGGGCGCGCGCGTGCCGATGCCCGATCTGGAAGACGCTGCCCACGTGTTCGAGGCGCGGCGGGTGGTGGAGTGCGAGGTGGCGCGGCGCCTGGGCGGCCGGCTGACGGCTGACCAGTTGCAAAGCCTGGACGCGATTGCCCAGGCCGAGATCGCCGCCGACCAGCGCGGTGACCGGGCCGAAGCCATCCGGCTCTCGGGCGAGTTCCACCAGGCACTAACGCGAATGCACGGCAACCCGGTGTTCGGCCGCCTGCTAAACGGCTTGTTGCCCACCACCTCGCTGCTGATGGCGCGCTTCAAGGTGTGTGGCGCACCGGCATGTGGACCTGATCAGCGCGCTGGCCCGCGGCGAGGCGCCCGAGGCCACCGAAATGCGCAAACATCTGGCCGAACTTGAGCGCTCGCTGGTCGACACATCGGTGCAAAGCCGCAGCCTGCGCGACGCGATCTCCCACTACCGCGAACCCTTGTCTCGGGAAATTCCATGATGTCCTTGTCCAAGACTTGCCCAGCGTCTTGTGGATCGCGTTGATGCCGCGCGCCGGCTTGCAGCAGTCACTTGGCATCGGTTGTATGAAGCAAGCCAGATCGTCTCGGGTGGGCCTAACTTTCATGCAACGAGGTCGCAGCACCCCTGATCATGAAAGACACGGTGAAGGTGTGGAGTCGCCCAAAGGCTGAGGTTGCGAAAACCTTAGATGGCATCAGACCGCGAAACCTATTGATCCGGCCCGTGAAGTCATGACTTTGCACGTTGGCAAAACTTTTGGCAACGCTGGGCTTCGACAGGCTCAGCCCGAACGGAACTTATGACTTCACAGGGCCGGAGCAATAGGTCACCGAGACCCCACCATCACGGCGCAGGCCACGAGTGGGGCAAGCGCTCCAGCATTCCGTTGAGACCAATTTTCCATCTGATGCTGCACAATCATTTGGAAACTCATCCGCTGGTCGTACAAGACTTTGGAAACTGCCGCCAGAAATAGAAGTACCGCATGACGCTGGCTTCTCGCTCCTTTGAACCGCCAAAAGACACTGAGCCGCTCCTGAAGGAGCTGCTAACTGTGCAGGTGCGGTTCATGTTGGTCGGTGGTCTGGCTGTGCAGCATTACTGCCCACAGAGAACAACGACTGATCTGGACATTCTCATTCAGTCTTGCGAGTCAAATGCAACTGGCGTCACCGAAGCCTTGGTCAGGATCGGCTTTGCTTTGGATGCTGAGATGGTGCGCATGCTTTTTGCACCCGGACCTGGACCGCAGCAGATTACACTTCACCCGACGATCCCCGCAGACATCCTCACCGAGGGCGAGGGATTTGACTTCATGGCGCACTGGGCACAATGCAACAGGACTCAAGCATTGGGCCTGCCCGTTCATGTTGCATCGCCTCAGCTTCTCATTGAAATGAAGTCCAGGTTCATACGGGAAGTGGACGCTCAAGATATCCTTTTGCTAAAGCGCTTCGTGGCCGGTCAGGCAGGACGCCCGAAAAGTGCTGCCGCGCTCCGCGATAGAGAGGCGTGAGCGTTTGTCTGTTGAGAAGCTGCCAAGAATATGCAGCGGTTGCGGGCTGGTTCTGCAATCGCAATGTCACACCAAGCTCGTACGATTCGCTTGCACCCGCTGGTCCTGACGGGTGAAAAATATCGGGACACCAAATTCCAGTTTCTCCCGGCAAGCTTTCCAAACAGTGGCTCCATCCTCAGCGCGGCCTTTCCCGAGTCGGTGAATGTCCTCGTCGCTCGCAGGTTCCTCAGCCGTCTTGAACAAGCCTCCTGCGCAAATTCGTGACTCGGCGGTTGGTGATGCCAGGCGATTTTTCCGCCTGCACTTGAGTCCCCCGGCTGGGCTCAGCGCAAACCGTAGGCGAGTGGGTAGCCGCAGTTGTGAGCTGACCAAAAGAAGCGGCTTGCCTGAAAAGGCGCCAGCAACAGGCCAATCGCTTCAGGTTTCACGTTCCGTGGCTCAAGAGGCGGTCAGTGACTATCGACGCGCTTGCCCAAGATCGGGGTGGACGTTGGTGAGAACGGCAGCGGTCCTCGCTGATCCGTGCCCATGTGCCGATCAGGCGCGGCGCAGCGCCCACACACCCGCTGCCAGCATCCACAACGACAGCAGGCTCACCGCTGCCGCCACCGGCACCAGCTCTGGGCCGCCAAATACCGGCAGCAGCAGGCCGGCCAACAACACCGTGCTGGCAAGTCTCAGCACGGCCAGCCAGCGTGGCATGCCGCCGCTGCGCAGCGCCGCAGCACACAGGGTGCCCAGCGACAAGGCCATGAACAACGACACGCCCAGCACCTCGCCTATGCCACCGCCATAGAGCGTGACGGCGTTGAACACCAGCTCAATTTGGCTCTGCTGCTCGGGGCCCGCCGCCGCGTGCGCTGCGGCCAGCGCTGGCATGACCGTGAGCCAGCGCAGGATGCCGATGGCGCGCGCCAATGCCGACAAGGCAGCGAAGGCTGCCACCGTGGCAGCCGCTGGCCGGTGCAGTCCGCCGAACACCTTGGCTGCCATGCCGATCCCACCGCCACCCGGCTGGCCATTGCCGAGGCCGCGCGGCAGATGGAAGAGGGCGCCAGTGCGTTGGCGCGCAGCCTGGCCAAGAGCCGCGACGCCACCACCGGCACTGTGCGTATCACCACCAGCCAGGTGGCGGCCACATGGCTGCTGCCACCGCTGCTAACGCGGCTGCAAGAGGCCGAGCCGGGCATTGCGGTGGAACTGGTGGCCAGCAACCAGCTGACCAACCTGCTGCGCCGCGAGGCCGATATTGCCGTGCGCATGGTGCGCCCCGCGCAGGGCTCTCTGGTGGCGCGCAAGCTGACCGAAATCGAAATCGTGGCCGCGGCCCACCAGCGCTATCTGGACCGCGCCGGCATACCACGCCAGCCTCAGGATCTGCTGTCCCATCGTCTCATCGGCTACGACTGTGACGAGACCATCGTGCGCGGATTCGTGGGGATGGGCATGCCTTTGCAGCGCGAGAGCTTTGCGCTGCGCACCGACGACCAGGTGGCCTACGGTCGGCTGGTGGCAACGGGTGCGGGCATCGGCTTCGTGGCGCGCTACAACATCCGCCACTGGCCTGGCGTGGTGGCACTGCTGCCGCAGCTGGGCATCCCGGCGCTGCCCTGCTGGCTGGCGGTCCACCGCGAGATCCGTGGCAATCGGCTGGTGCGAAGGGTGTACGACTTTCTGGCTGAAGCGATCCCCGGAGCGGTGGCAGACGGCTGAGCCGCCAATGCGATCGATGCATCAGGCACCGCGCGAAAAGTGCCCATGACCCGCCCTTTCATCGTATCCCGACACCCGACGATAAGAAGCCTGCTCCTTGTGTTCAAAGACGGTGGCAACAGTTTGCGCCCGTTTCGATCCATCGTCCGTCACCGCTGGCGCAACATGCCACATACGTTCCCGCCAACACAGAAAGCCGACGACCTGGCTGGGCTTGCGCTATGAGGTTTGGCAGGGGAGGTGGCCCTGAGCTCAACACGCACTGGCTGCTAACCAAGACCTCGCTAACGGTCCGCGCGAGGGCTCGCAATACCTGTTTCGTGGCAGTTTCGAGGCTCAAGCCTGGGCGGGGTGGGACGCCAAGCGCGACCGTTGCTTGGTCGATCAGGCCTGCGACAGCGTCGCAAAAAAATGCAGCCCGCTGCCCGCCATGACAAACAGATGCCACACCAGATGCGCGAAGCGCAGCCGTGAGCTGAGAAGGAACAGCGCAGCGCCTAGCGTGTAGGCAACGCCGCCAGCCAGCAGCAGCGTGACGCCTGTGGCAGATACCTGTCCGATCCACGGCAGAGCTGCCAGCAGCACCATCCATCCCATGGCGACATACAAACCGGTCGACAGCAGCGGTCGCTCGACCCGCTTTAAAAGGCTGTACACCACGCCCAGGACGGCCAGGGTCCAGACCAGGGCGAACATCAGCCAGGCATGTAAGCCCTGCAACGCTGACGCTGCAAACGGCGTGTAGCTGCCGGCGATGAAAAGGTAGATGGCTGCGTGATCCACTTTTTCGAAGAACAGCTTGCCGCGCCCCGGCGGCAGACCATGAAACAGAGCCGATGAGAGGTAGAGCAGCATCATGGTCGCCGCGAAGACGGCGACCGACAGGGTGTGCAGCGCGCCGCTGGCTTGCTCCATCGATCTGTGCACGAGGATCGGCAGTGCCGCTACGGCCAGCAGAAAGCCGATACCGTGACTGACGCTGTTGGCGACTTCCTCGGCGGGGCTTTGTTGGCGGGCTTGTGGAGCGTTCACGGGGCTGGAGGTCGGGCTTGCGTGGTGGCTGCCAGATTGCGGCAGCTCCAGTCTGCAATCTGGGCGGAAAGCCAGGGTCCGGCATCCAGCGGCAGATCGTGGCCTGCTTGCGGATGGCTGATTTGCGCGACTCTCCAGCGCAGGGCCAGTTCGCGTGAGCAGCTGGCGTCGACCAGCGCATCGCGTGCGCTGCTGACCACCAGCAAGGGCAGCGACGGCCACGGCCCCGGGTGGCGGTAGCGCACCGCCGCCAGCAGCTGACGCAAGGCGTTCGCGGCGGAAACCGGCCGCAGCTGGCGGATCGCAGCCCACGACTCGACGACACCCGCATGCTGCTGCGGGAAATTGCTGGTCAGTTGCAGCACAGCCTGCTCGGAAGACCGTGCGTCCCCAGGGGCCAGCAGCCGGAGCAAGGTCGGTAGCCGGGATGGCCGCAGCCGGTGGCGCGCCGGGCTGAACGGTCGCATGCTGGTATTGACCAGAACGCAGGCTGACAGCTCGCCAGGCCAGGCTGATGCCCAGGCGGCAGCGACCATGCCGCCAAGCGAAAGCCCGAGCAGTGCATATGGCGGGCGCAGCGCTTTTTCATGCAACTGACGGCGACAAGATTCGACCATCGCCTCGACCTGCGGGGGACAGGGCTCGCGCCACAAGCTGCCCGCACCAGGCAGGTCGATGGCGACGATGTGTGAGCCGGGCATGGCCTGCGCCAGCAGCGCCGGGAATTCGCCCCAATGCGCTGCTTCGCGCGTCAGACCGCGCAACAGAACCCAGGTTGTCATCGGCTTCCCTGCGGTGAGTACCAGTGGGCAAGGGCGCATGCGCGCTGCTCGTCACGGGAGATACCGCTAGGCAGCCAGCGTCGGTAACTGTAGGCTGCGCGCATCGCGAAGTCCAGCAGCGCGACGTGGCGGCGCAGCACGCGTTGCTGGCGGTGGCCGATCAACGGGTTGAAGAGGCCGAGCCGCGAGAAGAGCTGGCGCGGGTTCTTCTTGACCCACAGCCAGGAGCCCATTTCCAGCGTTAGCGGCAGGAATGTGCGCTGCGGCTCGGCTGCCGCGCGAAGGTAGAGGTGATCCCAAAGGTCGCCATGAGCAAGGTATTGTCGACTCTGTGGTTCGAACAGGTAGCGGTGGTGCAGCAAACTGTCGTCCAGCAAGCGACTCAGCGCATGCAGCTCCGGCAGGTGTTTGATCGGGCTTGTCGTGTGGGCATGCGGGAACCACAAGCGGTCGGCAAGGCCAAAACCCGAATGGCAGTCGATGCTGATCGCGAAATCGCGCATCAGCAACTCGGCAGCGACGAAGTCGCACAGCGCCTGGGCTTCTGGCTGCATGGGATTTCCAACCCCACCCCGGTACCAGGGTAGGCCCGCGCTCAGCCGCTGCCCGCCGAGCAGGAATGCAGCACCTTCTGTGCACTCAACAGGCGCGTTGCGCATCAGGTCGACACCCTGCGGGTTGGCGCGCGTACCGCGCCAAAGCCCGCCGGGGTTGACGAGCGGAACCAGCACGATGCGAATGCCTTCGAGGATCTGATGCAAGCTGGTGTCCCAGCGCAGACGGCGCACCAAGCTGCGCAGGCAGGCCAGCACGACCTCTGCGCCGATGCGCTCAAGACCGTGAACGCCGCCGAAGAAACCGACAGCAGGCAGCGCGGGGTCCGGATTGCCAAGCGTGATCGCATAGACGTCGAAGCTCCGCTCACCGGTGGTCACCTGGCATAGCGTGCGGCAGCACAGGTACTTGCCGCCTTCGTCGACGAGTTGCAGCAGTTCGTCGAGCTCGGGTAGGCCGACCGACCCCGGACCTGGCGCGCTGGCACCGGGGGCGATGTCATCGTTCATCACTTGCGGCGCAGCCGCGACCTGCCATCAACATGTCATATCTCCATCGCAAACTTCCGACAGCCGATAACGGTCACCATTGGGAGCGAACATGACATCCAAGCCAATTACCTTGACTGCCTTGCTCTTTATCGCTGCTGCCGCTGCGTATGGCGTGATCGAATGGCTGGCACTGTCACGGTCGCGTGCGCTGGATCGTCTGGCGGCCTGGCGGCGCACGATCAGCCGCCCATGAATCGCCTGCGATAGGCAGCAGGTAGATCGCTCAGATCCATCATCATCGGCAGGTCGGCGACTCCGAAATCGGGGTCCCAGGCCGGCGCGCCGAGAACCTTCGCACCGCACTTGAGATAGCCCTTGATCAGAGGCGGCGGCTCGACATCGAGCTCGCCGTCCAGGTCAGCGACCGGCAGGGCCAGCCGTGGCTGCACCGTGCGCTCAGGTGCGGCCAGGTGCTTCTGGCGCAACTGGTTCCACAGACTTGCAGCGAAATGTCCGCCGTCAAGCATCGGCACACTGGCGCAGCCGATCATCAGGTCGAGTCGATTGCGCTGCATGAACTCAGCCAGTGAAGCCCACAGCAGCAGGATCACGCCACCCTGTCGCCAGGCAGGTGCGGTGCATGATCGTCCGAGTTCAGCCATCCGTGGGCGCAGCGAATCGAGGCGCTGAAGATCGAACTCGGACTCGCTGTAGAGACCGCCAGTCATCCGCGAAGCGGCCGGCGTCAGCACCCTGTAGGTGCCGACCACCTGGGAGGCAGCGTCCGCAGTTCCTACCGTGCGAACGATCAGATGTTCACATGCGGCGTCGAAGCGGTCGACATCGAGACCAGCGGGCGTCCCCTTCGGTGGCGACAGGCGCGCACCCATCTCCTGGGCAAACACCTGGTAGCGCAGTCGCTGTGCCTCCACCACCTCGTCGGCATGCCGGGCCCAAACGACGTCGAGCGCAGCAGGACGTGCCACCGGCGGAGGGACCCCCGCAGGTGTGGCGAAATGTTCGTTTCCTTCGGCGGCGGGCGAGGCGAAAAGAGTGTTTCGGTCCATGCCCTGATGCTGTTCCAGTGAATTGACAGCGTCGTGACTGCCTCGCGGCAGTGTTGTGACATCGCGTGCTGGTGCGCGGATGGCAACAGTGCCTTTTCAGTCGCGTCTCCTGAATGCAAACCAGACCGCCAGCACCGTGAAGCTGACGACGATGACCGCGACGACGGCGAAGCCATAGGGACTGTCGGCAAGGGGTATACCGCCGACATTCATGCCGGGCAGGCCGGCGACGATGTTGATCGGCAGCGCCAGCACGGTCACGATGGTCAGCGTGAAGAGGCTGCGATTGGTTTGCTCGCCAAGTTGTGCAGCGATTTCCTCGTTCAGCAGTCTGATGCGCTCTTGCAGTTCCGCCAGATCGCGAATCACCAGCGTGAATTCCTCGGTCGATTGCCGCAGATCCTCAAGATCCGGGGCAGTGATCCAGGCCGGCGAAAGGCGGAGCAAACGGAACAATGCGCCGGGTTCGGGCGCCAGCAGCCGTTGCAGGCGGCCTAGTTCGACCCGCTTGTTCTACATGCGGCCAAGGAGCATGTTGACGCCAACCGAAAACTGACCCACGACGACCTCTTCCGCTGTATTGCTGACACTATTGATCCGGCCCCGTGAAGTCATGACTTTGCACGTTGGCAAACCTTTCGCCAACGCTGGGCTCCGACGCGGATCATCCGCGAGAAAGATGGGCGACAGCTAGTCTGACGCAGGGGGGACTTATAGATAAGGCCCAATAAAGTTTGAACTTTCCCTGATTTTTTAACTCAGAGAATCATGGAAAAAGAAAGCGCAAGAAATCAAACTCTCGAGCAGCTTCACGAAC
>Ga0105055_10006491_pt1 | contig 16020 bp, 5 predicted proteins | sample BON03_FD_78090 | JGI IMG/M metagenome (GOLD analysis project Ga0105055, IMG submission 78090) | Freshwater microbial communities from Lake Bonney liftoff mats and glacier meltwater in Antarctica - BON-03 | ecosystem: Environmental > Aquatic > Freshwater > Ice > Glacier meltwater | place: Lake...
AACAGCAATAAGTCGCAGTCCGTTGTTCAGCTTGCTTGCACTAGCTTCTGGCCCAGTGCGTTCAGTAGAGTCGCGCCGCTGTTCCGTGTGATCCCGAGAAATTTGCACCATACCCACGCGTGTGTGAGTTCGTGCGTGCGTGCGTGCGTGCGTGCGTGCGTGCGTGCGTGCGCGTTTGTTTGCGAGGAAGTCATTGTGTGTGTGGTGTTCTGATGCTGAGTGACGCGACAGGCAAATCATCTCTAAGCAACATGGGCGATGGTATCGAAGATGACATTCGCATTGGCTTATTTAAGCAAACTGTGTGCTCAATCCTATCGTAATTGTCCCTGATGCTGTCCCATTTTTTTTTTGTAATGCGCACCATTACGCATGATAGCACTGTGATGCAAAGGGGGTTGGAAAAAGAGGAGAGGTTCCTGTCTTTGGCAACTCGTGCATGCATGCCAGCGTGCAGGGTGGCCATGCTAGTGTGATGCGCGAGAGGTTTGTGGTTTGAACACAACGAACAGTGTGTGACACATCCCATCTATGACATGCCACATGGCACACGCTCTTTATGAATCCATCCCGACAAAAGCTGACCACACCCGCTTTCGTTTGGGGTCTGATCTGTTAATCACACAGGGTATCAGACGAGAGCTTCCAGTATCTGCTGGACAAACGAGAAAGCAGGCAGGCGATAAGTCACTTCCTTGATAATTCTAGATGCTGTCTGATCAATTTCTACTTGGAGGATGCACCTGCCCTTCCTGACGGTCCACTTCCAGGTGCGTCTGCTCCGACTGCCTTTTTTTTGGGGCGCGTGGCGGGGAGGCGCAACGCTCCGATGCTGCCGCGTGTCATTCTGGTCGGTCCATCCCCAGGAGGAAGAAACTTTGGTGGCCCTCATGATACACTCCCCTATGTAGGGTAGATGCACTCCCCCAATTTAGGTCCAATTTTTGTCCCGGGAATGGACCTACCCGAATGATGCGCGGCAGCTTCGACGCGTTGTCGCCGCTGTGCGCCCGCCCGACGCTGCCGCGCGCCATGCGAATCGGACCATCGACCTACAGACGCATAGGTGGGGTAGTGTAAATGGAAAATATGGCATGGTGTAGGATAGTGCCTTTTGCACTGCGGTGTAGAATATTGCCTTTTGCACTCGGCTTGCTCCAATCTTGTGTACCCTTATCTGCGCTTCCCTCCATAACTCGTGTGCATGATAGGGAAAGGGGCCGGCAAGATCAAGTGCAGCAATCAACTGCCGCCAGACAGCGTCTGCAAAAGAGGGTGCGTAGTCTACCTCAAAGAGAAACCCCACAGGGTGTCGCATGACGATGGTGGGGCGCACGTTATCATGATGCAACTCAAACGTGGTGCGATGCAGCACCTACGCAACGTGGCGCGCCACGCCCTCTTTCCGCTTCTTTCCATGTCGCAGAGTCGAAAGGGCTTGACCAACGCAGCAGTGGCTGACTTTTCATACGCTATTGAAGAGTTTGTGTGCGGTCTTGAAATCGTGTGCGGTAAAATGCAAGGCGAAGTGGTCCTCCCTGTACCCACAAGGTGTGTCAGCTGATTGCACACGATATGTACCACATGTGCCTTGTGGAAGAGTTGCACCTCGACTGTAGCAGCGAGCAGGCGTGTTTGAAAATTGCACATTACTGTGAGCGCATGTGACGGTTGTGGATGCGCAGTATCGAGGGACACGACGTCACTGCATTGGCGAAATCTCGCAATTCTCTTCGAATGCTTGAATTCAGTGTGTTGGCCTGGACCAAGCAGATACGGTATCATGTGGTATCATGTGCACCGCGGTACCTTGTTCTTGTTGTCCACCACACCATCTTGTTGTGCACCACGTTATCATGTGCTCCACTCTCTACCCTCTCTTGAATTGAGTCGGTATATCAGCTGAGACAGGTTGTTGGCATGTGGGCATGCAGGTGGTCAGTGATGAAAGAGGCTGAGGACCTCGTAGACAAGCAAGTCGATTATTGGCCATGCAAGGAACTTGACTTTTGGGCAGCTCGCGCCTTGGAGCTGCAAGGAATTCTCATGCAGCTGCAAGGCCCGGTGGCCACGAAAGTGATGGAGGCTCTCAGACTGAGCCAGTCAAGCTATTGCGAGCCGCTCAAGCGTGCCATCCACCAAGTCACAGAGGCGGCCAATGAGGCTCGCAGCAACACGTGCCACCTCGAAACCATTCGACACCACGTCCAAGTCCTCCAAGATTTTAACATTCCCTTTGCGCACAGCGCTGGCAGTGATGTGGAAAGGCAAGAGGAGTTGCAGGCTCTTGACGGTTCGCGCGTGTCAAGTGGTCTAGGCCGTGAAATGCAACCATGCGAGTCATGGCAACAACGCCTCCATCCAGTCATGCATATTCTCTACTTGATCTCGAAAACATCGCCCTACTACAGGACTTCAAACAGAGTCGGCTTTTTCGTACGGCTCCTCGAAAATTTGACGATTCAACGTGCTCGCGAATACGTCTACGACGGGCGTGGAAATAGTGTGTTCCTTGACCGCTCCAACGTGGCAGTAGCACGGCTCCAAGGTGCTATGCTCGCGTGCTCTGCTCTCAAAGACCTCTATCTCAAATACGAGGCTTTGTCACAGCAGGATTGTGTGGAGGCGGGGCAGGAGGCACAAGACTCGCCTTGGACGTCTACTGGTATGTTTGCGCGGCTCTATCTCTTTATCCAACGCTGCCAGGATGTGCTCTATTTCACAAAGTCAGCTTCAACGTTTGACGTGCTACAGACCGTCCATATTTGCGGCACCAATGGCTATAAATCAACTGCCAGAGCGCGCTCACTGCACGAGGATATTCATGCAGCCATTCAGCTGCTCACCCACGTTGATTATAGTCTACTTCTTGTTGAAGATGCCACGCCTTTCGAGGACGACTTCAGCCGGTTGTGCAACAGGCTGAAGGCACTGCAAGTAGGAGGCCTCTCTTTCCTCCAGCTTGCCTACGAAGATTGCCATAACCTGGAATGCGTCAGCGATCTCATCCTCAGTCTCAAAGATGTGCTACTGTTGCCTACCTTTTGTGCGCTCCTCGCGAAGATGCTCACCCGTGCTGTGCAGCTGTATTGTGCGCAGGTTGAGCACTCGCGCACAGCGCTAATTGCACAGCAGTCCAGCCAAACAGCGCGCTTTGGCGACAACTTCGCTGCAGTCTCGAGCAAGCTGTATGGGGCAAAGGCACTCCTGAATCGTCTTGGTGTTATGGATGCCAGGCTCCGCTCGCTAGCCCCACTGCTGCACACCTTGCAGGTTCAAGGGTACATGGAGGCCTTTGCCGATACCGAGAGCCTGCGCTGCGCAATCCTTCAAGTCGAGCGTGTCACGTATGGAGCGTGGGTAAAGAAAGTTGAGGAGGTCCCCGACGACGTCTTACATGAGCCTATCTTGATTGTGCGTCAGCGGCAGCGTCTTGATGCTGAGGATAGAGCCAACGCCCAAAGTGCTGACTGTGTGGAGCAGCGTGTACATGTTCAGGTCAATTTGGATGAGAGCGTGCTGGAGCACTTGCGTGAAGCTAAGTACCTCAGGGACCTGGGCTATCACTTGCCCAACACGGCCATGTATTTGTTTGAGCGCTCCGAAAAGATCCGCGGTTATCTTGCACACTTAAAGCTGATTGTGAATCAATACAATTATCTGTTTGGTCTTTGTGCGCAGCCCGAATGGCCACTGGTTGTGCAGACGCTAGACGGAGTGAGACAGATGGTGCTGCATGCCGCCTCATCCATCACCTGGAACAGCAATCGCATTCATGATTTCATAGTCAACATGAGCTGTCAGCTCCAGACAGGCATCAACACCATGGAGGCCTTGATGCGCCAGCGCGCTGCCGTGATGCTTATACTTGAGCAGTGGGGTCGGCACCCGCTGTTTCGGCGCAAGAAGACGCAGAGCTACAGCCTGTCTGCCTTTGACCACCTGCACTCCATTCACGTGACTGCGTGCTATCAGATGCTTCAAGAGGGCACTCACTCCATCCACCAACTCATCGACAAGAGCATGGCACTATGTGGCTGCAATTGGACAGTTGCGCATTGGATATGCTACGTGGAGCATCTACAAGGTCTTTGCGCCCAGTGTCTCAAGAAGTTTGTCGAGGACAATCTCTCGCAGCTCCTCCTGGAGCTGCACTGTCACGCCGGTGCCTTGACTCAGACAATTAGCGGAGAGGCTCACGACGAAATGTCGGCCGACCTCCCCTTGCTGGAGATCTCTATTGAGCTGTTGCATGGCAGTGTGATGCAGTATGTGCCGCCTGTATTGAGCACGCGCACTGGCACCCAAAGCATCCAGGCAAGTGTGCATGAATGGAAGCACTCCATTGTGGATGCGGTGAGTCATGCCACGTGCGACGCGCACACAGTGGACTATATGGCAGGTATCACGAACGATGGCAAGGTGCGCGACTTGCAGGAGGCTGTGCGGCAAAGCCTCCACAAGACTGTCCAACTGTGCTCTGACTATAAGGACTCATTCAAAGACTACGACTTTTTGTGGCTCCAGGCTGGAGAGGAGCACTTCCAGCACATTGTCGCCACCGTCATCATGGTGAAGGGGGCAGGTACGCCTGACATGCAGGCAGTGGCCAGAAATGTGGATGAACTATTGCACCTTGGGCAGCGTCTAGCGACGTACTTGGACTTGAAGCGGATGGACTGGGTGCGCGTAGATGCTCGGCCGCTCAAGTCAGCCATCTCAATGCTCCTTAGCGCCCGTCTAAACAGACACATTGTTTTCCTCCAGGACTATCTCGCCACAAATCTTGACAAGGTGAATCGGGAGCTTGTATGCACCACGCAAGAGCTGAGTCAAGCGAATGACTTGCGAACAGGGCACGAATTCATGCTGCCTTTGGTGCTACGAGCCGTGGTGTCAATCAAGGAGAGGCGCGACAAGCTTGAACATGACATGAATAGCCTAGAAAATGTTGCCTCGTTCCTGCGCGGGCACGGCTACGTGATAGAGGCACCTCGTGAGCAACACCTCATCACCATCTTTCAGCTCTGGACAGATGTTCAAAAGTTTGCTCTGCAGGTCAAGGACAAGTACTCGTCACTCATCGCAGCCGAGCAGGAACGCCTACGCAAGCGCGTCAACACTTTGCTGACCCACTGTCAGGATGCAAGGGGCAGATATGCAGACAGCTTCTTGTGGCTTCCGGCTGAGACCTCGCAGGCTTCTTATCGCCTCATTTCGGAAAATCACGCCGAGATTTGCTTGCTGTTGCGTGACGAGACTGAGGTGCTTGAGCTGCAACGTCTCCTTGACTTGCCGCACACGTCACACACCATGCCCATCATCAACGAGTGTTTTCTTCAAATCTATGCGGCCAAAAAGCTGTGGGATGTAAATGATCTGATTCAAACTCAGATCAATCAGATGAGCAGTTTAAAATGGTCCGAGGTGCAGGTGGCAGAGCTTTTGACAGGGGCACAAGATTTGATGCTTGAGCTCAAACGACTCACACATTCTAACGATCCAAAAACGCAAACTTTACTTGAGCACTACGTGGGGGGCAGCAAGGCGTACCGGAAGCTGGAGCAAGATGTCATCTACTTGCTCCTTTCCTTGCCACTGGCTGGCCTGCTGCAGCATCCTGCCATATGCCAGAGGCATCTCAGGAAGCTCATGTCCATTTCGGGTGAGGCGTTTGCTCTGGATGATAACGTGAGGCTGTCCAAGATGCTGTCGCTCGGGCTTCCTGTCTTGGCCGACCACATCCATACGCTCGTGGCTTCAGCAGAAAAGGAGGTGCAGATCGAGGAGGAGTTGAAGGCATTGCAAGACCGGTGGTCTGAGCACAAGCTCATTACTGTCAATCACTCAGATGCCGAAATGCTTGTTTTGTCATCACAGATGCAAAGTGTTGTGTCCAGCCTACTGGAAATTGAGGTGCAGGTCAGCCAGATGCTGCAAAAGAGGTTTGCACAAGTGTTTCGCGAAAGCGCATTTGTGCTCCAAAAGACACTGGCTCAATCTGTGGAATTGATCCAGTCGCTAATGGCTGCGCAAAATATTTGGTTGACGCTGATAGGTATCATGTATTACGATACAACAGGCATGATTGACATGGTGCCTGATCTAAAGCCCACCTTTCAGCAAGCAGACCAGGCCCTCCGCCAAGTGCTCAACGACACTCTCACACACGAGTGGATCAAAGACGTCATGCCCTCGATCCTAGACCTCACCAGTCGCACCAGCTCGCTGCTACATTCACTAGGCAGCTGCCAGCAAGTGCTGCGAACATGGCTAAACCAACGTCGAGCAGAGTACCCGCGCCTCTACTTGGTGTCAGACCAAGAGCTCATCAACCTTCTTTCCGAGGGCATGCACAGTCCACGTAAGCTTGTCAAATTTCTGCCGCGCATTTTGCACGGCATCCATTCGCTCGAGTTTGCCTCTGCCGTTCACTCCACCGGAAATGAGGTAGTTGCCGTTTTCAATCAGCAAAACGAACGTTTGCAATTCGATCAGGAGCTCAAGTTCAGCGCGCGTCACACGGTTATGGAAGACTGGTTGAGAGAATTAGAGTTGCGAGTCTCTCATGCGCTCAAAAGGGGCGTGGTCGATGGTGTGCGCAACATGGCGACGTACCAGCTGAAGCATTCGGCTGTGCTCCAGTGCGTGCAGGTTGTGGTGCTGTCCTTCAAGGTGCAGTGGACAGGGCTGGTCGAAAGAGCGTTGAGCTCAGCTGGTCCTGTAGACGCTGCCACTGCGCTCCAAGATCTCCATAAATGCAGCCAGCAAAATGTGCACAAGCTGGCCGTCTATCTCCGTGATATGACCCTAGATTCTCTCAAGCGCTCCAAGTACGCCATTCTCCTGGCCTCTGAGTTGTGGGGTAAAGATGCCATTGCCTATCTGGCCACGGCGCTCATCAAAACATCCTCTCCTCTCAAGAAAACATCCTCTCCCGACCTCGTTGACTCGACGCATATGTTTGAGTGGCAGCTACAAATGCGCTTTTACCTGCGCCATGCACAGTCGGACGAAGAGAGCGCGTGCCGCTTGAGAATCGGCGACTCTTCACTTGATTATGCCTTTGAGTTTATGGACTTGAAGGAACCCTTCTGCTTTAGCGTGGCCAGCACCAGGTCCTTGATGGGCTTTTGTATGGTGATGCAAAATCGCATGATTGTGGCGCTTGGTGCATCGAGGCCTGGGGCGCCGAGTTGTGTTGGCAAGACGGAAACTTTCAAGCAAATGGCGACTGCAGCAGGGCAGCAGATGCATGTCTTTAATACCTCGCCGCACCTTGTGCGCAACGTCGTGGCGGGGTCATTGCTGGGCCTGTCGCAAAGCGGTGCATGGGGGCTCTTTGAAAACTTTGACAAGGTGCCTGTTGATCTCATGTGCTACATTGCATGCCTAATCAAGTCGCTCATGAACGCACTCAGGAGCGGTGGTGACGCTGATGTTGATGGCATCCACCTAACGCCAAGCCCTGCCTTTGCTTTCTTCATCAGTCTAGGATCGCATCGCACTGTGGAGCTACAGGATGTGCCTCACGATCTTGCAGTGCTGCTTCGGCCAGTCGCAGTCTTGCCTCCAGACTTAAGGGCTCTTGCCCAGCTATTACTCATAGCGCGTGGCTTTGTCAACGCTTGCGAATTGTCGCTGAAGCTGTGTTTGCATTTACAGTTGTGCTCAAACATGATAGGACCAATCATGACAGGAACATTGAAAGCGCCGCTACAAGACATTTGGTGCAATCTTTCTACGCTTCGAACTATCATCCACGGTGCTGGCCTTGACAAGTTGGCGTATCATGACACCACTGACGAAGATGATAACGGCACTCAAGAACATGTCATTCTTGTGCACCGCATACTACGCTTCAACGCTGCCAGCATCTTGCCGGCGCAACTAGACTCGCTTTCACTCATCACACAGGCTGTCTTTGGCACAGCGCATCTTGAGCAGGCCGTTGCACAAGAGCACGTAGTGCCACCAACCGTCACGTCTCCACCCACCATCACAGGCGCACATGCACCAATACCGTATGCGTGGTGTCGTGTCCGCAAGACAAGTCTTAGCCGAGGAGTAGAAGTGGGACCGAAGATGACGGCCAAGATGAGCGACCTGCGCTCAATCTTGTCGATCCGCATGTCGACTTATCTTCTTGGAGCGCCAGGCGTAGGAAAGACCAAAACATGGCGCTCACTCGCTCACATGGGAATGGAAGACAGAAAAGTAGTGGTTCAAATCATGAATCCAAACGCGCTTGATGTCAGCATGTTTTGCGGCTGTTATGGCAGGCAGAGCAGCGAGTGGAGACCGGGAGCCTTTTCCAACTTGATGCGCAACACCCAACAATGTTCTCCTACTGCCGACGAGGCCGTTGATTTCAAATGGATCGTGCTTGACGGAGAGGTAGAGGCAGTGTGGCTAGAGCTCCTGGCATCCTGCTTTGACAGTCTTGAGCGCTTGGCACTCGATTCAGGGGAAGTGCTCCACATTGGGCCTGAGGTTCGGATTCTGATGGAGACTTGCTCTCTAGAACATGCACTGCCTTGTGCTGTTGCGCGCAGTGGAGTGTTGCACATCGGCGACACAGTGGTGTCGACTGAGGATCTCGTGAGTGCGTGGCTGGAGAATGTGGAGCGCGATTCAGTCAAGATCGAGATGCAGCTTCTCTTCTCCACAAAGCTGCCGCGTCTTCTAGAGTTTATGGAAAACAGCTCCACTCTTGAGTTTTTTGCGGCGGCGTCGAGCAGGTCGTGCTGCCTCTCAATGCTTCGGATCCTTGATGGGCTCATTACAGCTGAGGGACATGATTGGACTCCCGCGTCCAGGGCTGAAAAGTGTCTGTGGATGTTTGATTTTGCAGCTGTCTGGGGCTTTGGCGGGCCCTTGGCCGTGGACAAGGTGATTGATTGCCGCCGTATTTTCAGCGACTGGTGGAGGCAAACACTGGGACTCTTTGGCACCCACGAACTGCCCGTGACCGGCACCATTTTTGACTACACCTTCAATCCCTCGACATTTCAGATGTGCATGTGGAAGGATCTGGTTTCCTCCACCAAATACTTTACGCCGTCTGTAAGGGACGAAATAGTGGTCTCGTCGCCCTTGTCAGTGTGCATTGAGCGGCTCTTCGAGGTGACCACCCATGCCAAACACCGCCTGCTCCTTGTGGGTCAGGAGGGCGTCGGCAAAACATGCATGGTTCACGAGTTTTTGAAGGGACTGCCCATCCGCTACGTGGGTAGGCGAATGGCACTGCACAGTCATTCTACAGCAGATGAGCTGTTGATGCAAATCAAGCAACAACTGCGAAAAAAGGCAGGGCAGGTCTACGGTCCAGAAGGTGACAAAACCATTGTCTTTTTCGTCGATGATTTGTCCATGCCGCATCGCAACTGCAGCAACCTGCGTAGCACAGCTGCACTCCTGCACCAGCTCGTAGAGCACGAAATCTTTTACGATCTCAAAGAGCTTCGGTGCTGCGAAGTCGTAAACGCCCAGTATGTGGCTGCTATGTCGCCGCGGCTAGGTTGGAATGGGGTCGATGCGCGTTTGCTCAACAAGTTCTGTATCATCAGTGTACCTTCACCCAAGGCACATGCCATAGCATCCATCTTTTCGTCGATTCTGGCATCCTTTACCAGCCAATTTGATCCAGAAGTGAGAGAGATGGCCAAGATTCTCGGGCCCTTGATGGCTGACGTCCATGTTCGGGTGGCCAAGTACTTTTCGACGCCGCAGTACCCGTCACACTATCTCTTTTCACTGCACAATGTGACGCGAGTTTTGAATGCGGTGTGTTGCGCCAACGCAGAGGTGTACGCGACGCCTCTAGTCTACGTCAGTTTATGGGCATACCAACTCCATCGCGAATACTGCGACCGTTTGGAACACTTTTCAGACGTGCACGTATTCAAGTCGATTCTGCGCGAGGGCATGCACAAGCATTTGGACGCCGAGTTGGCCGACGATGCGCAAGTGTTTGACACCGCACACATTGCTCACTTCGCCTCTGGCACCGTCTCACCTTCTAGCGTCACTGCATCCCAGTGGTGTGACGTTATTAAAGAGCATTGGGTGCAGTACAACGACAGCTTTGCGCCAATGGAGATGATCATCTGGGACCGCGTGGTTGAGCACCTCTTGCGCATCACGCGGGTCTTGACACGCAATCGAGCCTGCCTTGTCCTCTTTGGGCAAGGTGGCTGTGTGGGACGAGAAAGCCTGGTGCGACTTGCTAGCTTTTGCTGCCAGGCTCAGTTGGTCACGCCATGCTTGCCTCCTCTCCACTCCCCAGCTAGTAGCTCCAAGGCACATGCGTTTGATTTCAGGGTAGAGATTGAATCATCGCTTATGACAGCGGGCCTATCGGGACGTGCCATCTGCTTCTTGCTCACAGAAACTTTGTTGCCGCATAGCCATCTGCTCATTCTCATCAACGAGATTTTCCAAGGAGATTTTGTGTACAGCGAAGAGGGAGAAAGCAGGCCAGAGCATTTGTTGTTTGGGTGCGAGACGAGAAACAAGATCATTGATGAGATGCGGGAGGCCGAGCAGATTGCACAAGAAGACGCAGGTCTGGTAACTCAAGTCACAGACAAAGACCTCTGGACACGTTTTATCGATTTGGCATTGTCAAACTTTCATGTTGTCTTCTGTCTGGAAACCCAAACAGGGCTGGGTTGTTTGGCTGAATTCCCAAGCATCGCTCAAAAGTGCTGCATAAGCGTGGTGGCGTCATGTGACGACGCCGATCGAATCCAAATCGTCTCGCGAAAGATGTGCACTCTGAAGTGCACGTTTGATGCAGATACGCGCGTCAATAACAAAATGGAGTACAACGTCGTGCATGTTATCGGCTCCATCTACACCTTGGCCCAGAAAGTAGGCCTTGAGTTTACGCACACATTTAATCACCAGTATGCTCTGGGCTTGTCGCACTACATGGATTTCATCAATGTCTTCCTGAAAACCATTGACTCTTCAACGCGGTACACGGCCAGGCGGATTGAGCAATTGGAAAAATGTACGTTGCGACTAGAGGTGCTCAAGGCAGATGCTGAACAGCTTATTGTAGATCGTGCCAAATGGACGCAACAGATCGAGGAGGCTGTTGCAGCAGTTCAAGATCTTGTCGTCATCATCGGCCAAAAAACCTCGGAGCTCGAAGCGATCCAAGAGAACATTCAAGATTCGCAAAACAAAGTGCGGAGTTGCAACGAGAACCTCAACCGTGTTAGCTCTGAATTGGCAGGCGCTCGCATGAGCGTAGTGCCGGGTTTCAAAGGCGCCTCCTCCGACCTGAAGTGAGTATATATGTCTACAAACTCTCTTTGTAATGATTTAGTCATTTAATACAACAATTAAACATAAACATAACGTAAATATTCAAAATGATAATATCTTGTCATATCTTGACATATTGGACATATATGAAAAATAAGGTATGAAAATCTATCTTGAGGAAGACTTCCCGGGAGGGTTGAAATCAACCAACCAACCAACACCCCACCATCACCACCTTCTTTTTTCAATATGAGTATATGTGTCTATAAACTCTCTTTTTAATGATATAATGATATGTATAATAATATGTAGATTGCTGGACCGCGTCTCGATGGGCGACGTCAAGTCCTACAACGTTCCACCTGCAGCGATCGAAAGAGTTATGACGATTGCTATCATCCTCTCAACGATACCGAGCAAGGCAGGCACGTGGGATATCAGCTGGCCACGCGCCAAGCGCACCATCTCCTGTGCCGATAGGTTTGTAATGGATCTTTTGCAAGTCAAACCAGAACAAGTGAGCGAGGAGCAGATGGAAGCTGTAAGGCCCTACCTCTTGGATGCCAATAAGTTCACACCAGTAATCCATGAGGTTTGTGAGGTGCTTGGCATAGTCTGGGATTGGATAGTCTGGCTTTTTGACTATATTGAGGTCTACCGAAAACAGATTGTGCCATTCGAGGAAGAAAAGGAGGAGCTTGAACAAGTGCTCCACCTCGCCAACCAAAAGCTTAGTCTTGACATACAGCAGGCATCACGAATCGACAAAGACATTGCATTGCTCACAGACAAGTTTGAGATTGTATCGTCGCGCAAGTCTATGTTGCAGGCCAAGGTCAAAGTCGGCACTGAGCGATACCACAATGCCATCTCTCTGATAGCACGCCTCCAAGGCGACGAGCCTTTCTGGAGGCAAGAGCGTGATGAGAAGCAAGTCGCACACCACAATGTATTGGGTGATTGCTTACTGGCCGCCATGCTGCTGACGTATTGCGCACCCCTCTCGCAAGCATATCGACGCAAGCTATTCAGTGAGTGCAAGGAACAGTTGCTTGGGCTTTGTATTCCCTTTTCATCTGGGTGTCAGCCAGCAGATATCTTGTTGCGGCCTGGCCAAGAATATGGATGGTATCAAGAAGGGCTGCCTATCCTCAACTTCGGCGTCCGTAACATGCACGCCCTAGAAAACTGTCTTGTTTCGAATCATGCAATGCGTGTGCCTCTATTGATAGACCCAGACTCGGTGGCGCTGAATTGGTGTCGCGCCCTCTCCAACGATAGCCGAGCAGACAAAATGCATCTGCTTGTTTGCGACGACACCTTGATGGATCGCCTAAAAAGCTGCATCACTCAGGGAGTGTCAGTAATGTGCACTATTGTGCCCCTCCGATGTGACCCGCTTATCCACTCGCTTTTGCAAATGCGAGTATTAAAAAAGGGCAAAGATAGATACTTGCAGATTGGTTCCGAAAATGTTGAGCTGGCAAGTGGGTTCAAATTGATGCTGCGCACGTGTGACAGGTCGCACTCGTTTCCCGCGCCTGTCACCACCAGAACTTCGATTATCAATTTCCAAGTAGATGCAGACGAATTTGAAGATTACTTGCTGACTATAATGGTGGCAGCTCATGAAGAGCGCGTGCAACACGAGCGCGACAATGTGTTGCGTACGCTGGTGGAGCGCACACTGAGAGTAGCTCATGACAAGCAAGCTGTAATCAGCATGCTCCTCGATATGACAGGCAATTTGTCTGATTCTGAAGAAGTTCAGAAAATCTCCCAGTTCAAGACAGAGGTTGATGCGCGTCGGGTTGCACTCGAGAATACTGTGGATGAAATGGACGTGTTGCGCGGTCTTGCTGCACCCTACTTGCATCTTTCCTCCATCCTGGCTGGTGTGCTCAAGCCTATTCGGAATCTGTGCCACCTGGATGTTGCTTACGTCTTCTCTGCGCAAGAGGTCCTGCATGTGCTCAATGCACATCTGCTGCACAAACGCAAGGCAGTCCAGACACATGTGGCCACATCACTCAACGACCAAGAGCGAGTGCACACACAAGGTATCGCACCAGCCATGGCTGCCATCTGTTTGCACGTGGCGCACGCAGTAGCGCAAGAGCATCGCGATGCCTTCCTGGTACACAGCTTTTTTGAACATCATGTAAGCCTGGGCAGCATCAGCAGAGAGGTAATGGCACAGGTCTTGAGCACCTCTTGCGACACCCAGCATAAAGTGCATTTGCTGCACAAGCACGTCGCGCCTTTCGAGCAGCTCCATGCTGAGTTGTCTCAAGTTGCTAGTGCCACTGCCACTCCATCAACAAGCACCTCCACCTCCGCGCAAAGCAAGGCTCATGTGTTCTGGCGTAGCTGGCTGGCCTCTGACAAGCCCGAGCTTTCTCCGCAAGGCGACTTGCCTTGGCACCACGCTGGTGAACACCGTGATAGTCTTGAGCTTGATGACTGGCAATGCATCTTGGTCTTGGCTGTCTTGCGCCCTGATCGATTGGCCCCTGCTATTCGACGCCTCCTGCTCCAGACTCTTGGCAGCAGGCAGCATATGAATGGGAGCCTGGAAGAAGTTGGAGGTGATACCCGCACAGTTGAAACCATGACACTTGGAGCCTTGCACCAAATGTTGCACCTCCACAACTCGCTGCAGCACGCAGTGTATGTGCCACAAAACATGCGCTACCAGCGCCCTGTCCCCATAATGTTATTGGGATCAAATCAGCTTGACGCTTGGAACGAGGTGTTGCACGTGGCCACAGAGTTAGAGCTGTTGGATAGCACACACCAGTCTCTCATACTGTCAGTCAACACCCCCAATCTGCGCATACTGCTCATGGAGGCTGCGCAAAAGGGCCGCTGGGTCCTACTGCGAGATCTGACACTCGCTGGTCATGTGCACCACTTTCTCGACTGTTGGCTCGACGGCGTCGCTCAAGAGCCTGGTAGCACTCTTAGCAATATGCACAAACCAGTCCGGTCTCCTGGATATGGACATGGTGTAGAGGCGGGCGACACTATACAGGTAGAGGCGCGTTACGGCGATGCTATCAAGCCGCCTTACCGTCACCCGCACCATAAGTTTCGGCTTTTTGTGTGTGCTGCTAGCGTTGAGTGCGCGCCGCACGCGTCTTTTTCGTTTGGGTGTGTGTGGAACAAGTGCCTGCAATTCAATTGCACGCAAGCAGCCGTTGGCATGAAGATGAGGTACCTCAAGCTGAGTAATGCCTTCCTGCGCGACACAAGTCAAGACGACAATGCCAACGACGAGAATGTCGACGACTTGGACCATCTATCCTTGGTGATGCGGAGAGTCTTTCTTTTGCACCTGGTCTTTAACAGCTTGTCGCTCGAGGGTGTCAGCGGCTGGAGGTTTAGCTATGAATTTAAGTTAGACGACATAATGTTTGCCAAAGAGCGCATTGTCCAAGTGCTTCTCGCCCGTCAGGTGCCTCCCATGCAACTACCTCACATCATCCGCATTCATGTTCACTGCTCATCCCGCGGCTCGTTGTCTTGTTTTGAGTGTTTGACTGTTGAGACACGGGAGGGTGTTGATGTGACACTTCATATGTTGGTGACACTTGATACACTTCATATGTTGGTCTATATCAACACTTCATATGTTGGTCTATATGAACACTTCATATGTTGGTCCAGAGCAAACAAACCATGCACCAGAAGCAACTGGAAAATACATTGAAAAGTTGCTCCTATATGGTGTCGCATCTGGTTCATGGTGGACGCATCCGAGATGTGTGGGGTAACTTGCATGCTTTTATTGTCTTTGCCACCGCCCTGCATGCACATGCTGGCATGCCAAATCCCATGCGAATGCCTCTTGCGAATGCCATGTTTTCCGGCTGTTTGACAAAGCATGGTCACTTGTGTGTGCGTTGTGGTGCAATGGTGGCGTTGGAGCAAACAGACCTGGGAGTTGCAGAGCATGTCGCAAGTAGTCTCTTCTTGAGTCTCAGTGCCCACGAAATGTCTGCAGCAACACAAGCACCACCGCTTCCACCACCCACTCTCGAGGTGACCCGCCCCTTGCTTATACACAAGTGTGCGCAGCAATGCGTGAGGGGCCATGAGCGTCACACACGAAGAGTGCTCATATTATGCAGCAAATGCACACGGAGCTTTAGCAACCTGGCACACCATGACAAGATGACGTAACCCCAAATGGCCTCTGATCGTTAGCCGTCAGTCAAGGCCAGAGAATCTCAAAAATAACAAGACTATTGCAAACGACAGGAACGTCTGGATCAATTTTACCTCGCACATGCGGCAGGCTCGGTAGCCGAAGCACATGAGGCGGCACACATGTTTGCAGACGATGAGAAGTCGCTGCAGGCCATGCTCATTAAAAAGTACGGCGTGGGCCTGTCAAGCACGCAAGATGATGCTTTCAGGCGGTGCGAGTCGAGCGGCAAGGGGCTGAACATGCTCATCCAACGTATTCACACCACTCTTGTGTCAGCGGATGAAATCGTTGACGATGGCAGGTCTTGTGAGAAGCACCTTGACACCCTTGTCAAGAAATATAATCCTGGTATTGATTTGAGTGCTGCTGCCAAGGGTGGAGGAGGAGGCAGAGGTTCGTTTGTCTCTGGGCAGCTGGACGAGATTCGCAATAAGACCGAGGCCATACTCCGCCGTCTGCCTCCCACTATACCGCTCCAGGCCCTCCAAGCTCTAGCTGTCCATAGCAATACATCGTCCAACCAGCAACAT
>Ga0105055_10006502_pt1 | contig 15996 bp, 13 predicted proteins | sample BON03_FD_78090 | JGI IMG/M metagenome (GOLD analysis project Ga0105055, IMG submission 78090) | Freshwater microbial communities from Lake Bonney liftoff mats and glacier meltwater in Antarctica - BON-03 | ecosystem: Environmental > Aquatic > Freshwater > Ice > Glacier meltwater | place: Lake...
CGCTTTAGCCCATCAATTTCGACTGCATTGGCCCAAGGTTGCTGCTTAAGCTTCTTCATGCAAATTAACTTTGTATTTGCTGCATGTGCCGATAAACATTGATAAGGTGATCCATCACTATGGGTTGGTCCTAAGGGTAACATCTGCCAAACGGAGACCTCCGCTTGCTCTAATAAATCAACAAATCGATAGGCATCTTCGCCTAATCTCGCAGAAGGTAGACTAGTAATATGGAGTAAGACACCGGTTCGTCTTTTTTGAAATACCTGTGCTTGTTTCATAAATTATCCGCCACGTCGCATAGTTCCGCCTTGCTCAATACCACCGCCGCCTTGTGAAACTGCTTCGGATAAAGTGTCAGGCACTTCTTCACCTAACATTTGGTAAAGATTGCATAAATGCAAGCGGAACAAACGTTCAAAATCACTGACACTATCTGCTGAGTTGTAATCGCCAAACCACCAGAACCAATCCGAACCTTCACAGATAGCCAATTGACGCTGCAAGGCATGTAATGTTTCTGGATCGAATTGCTCATTTGCTATGACTTTGTCGTAACATTGTTTTGCTTCGCTTAAAAGATCCCAGCCGCGGTTTTTATCTTTATCACCAATCCACGTTGAATATGTGCCATAAACCCAACTTCCACCGATCATTTTTGGTAACTCAGTTGCTTGCACACCATTTTTCAAACATTCAGAGAACGTAGTTAAATCAATTTCAGAATGTTCCGCTAAGCGGCTATAAAGCGTCTGTAAGAAATAATAGCCATTATAAGAATAATATTCCCATGCATTTTCACCATCTAGTATAACGGAGACAACGCGATCTTTATCGCCTTTTGAGTTAGATTTGATGGTTAATAAATGTTTAATGAAATCATCTACGGCATCATCAGCACCCCATTGGGTGTAAGTAAAACCGATTAAATCTGAGAGTCCATCATCACGATAAAAACAAGCTGGCGATGCGCCGGGTAATTTGTATGGCTTGTGAACACTAGCTCCCTCAATTCCAGACAAGTGCAAACTATTTCGCAATACATTTTCACCGGATGCCGCCCAATCAAAGCCATGTTGGGTGATTATTTTTAATGTTTCAGTTGAAACGGCACCTTCTGATGGCCAACAACCTTTAGGTTTAAAACCAAAAAATGATTCAAAAACGCGTAACCCTTCTTCTATATGCCAATGTACACGCTCTTCACCACCTGGATATTTTGTTATTTTAGGCAATGGAGCATCAGGCATTGCTTCATGTGTGGTGTTGATATCTAGCAATAACGGCACAATCGGGTGGGCATACGGCGTTACTGATAATTCAACACGACCTGTTTCAGCTAAACGACGATAACGTGGTATCAAATCACTGAGTAATTCGCCAATGACGGTCATTAATTGACGACGATCATGAAAGGTAAAATGTTTACCTTTCTTCATTAATTCTTGAATACGAACATCAGAACGTCTGACCGATTCCCCAATCCATGCCAAGTGATACCACACCACTAGATCAATCATAAACTGGTCGTTAATATAACTTAGCCTGCTGGGCTGTAGTAAAAACCATCGTGCCATTTTCACCAATTTTGCAAAGTGTGGAAATGGTGCAATCAGTTTTTCTTCATTGGCACGCAAACAATCATTAATCAACTTTTGACGATCTTCAATATGTACAGGTTGCACAGGTGAATCTAAGGCAATTAATAAGGGATCTTTCAATCGTCCCGTACCTTTAAATCGAGTTTTTAACTGCTTATCGTAATCATCAAGTTGCTCAATTAAGGTTGGCGCAAAGTTAACGACCGCTTTTGCCCCAGGTACATTTTCCAAATGCCATGCCATATCTACATAGTCTTTAATCGCATGTAAATATGTCCAAGGTAATTGGTACATTCCGCCCATTGGTTCACTATATTGTGGCTGGTGCATATGCCAGCATAAAACCACTTTTAACTTATCTGCCATTACGATTTCTCACTAATTATCTTTTGCATATTCCAAAATGAAACAACAGAATTATCTAACATAACGATAATTTTGTCCTAACATTTCAGGTGTAACTAATACCACCCCATTTGAAGATACCTCATATTTTTCTGCGTCTGCAATTGGATCTTCACCAATAATCGTACCATCGGGTACAACACAGCCTTTATCTAGGACGACTTTTGTTAAACGACAGTTTCGTCCAACTGTCACATCAGGTAAGACGACACAATCATTCAGTGTTGAATAACTTTGAATTACTACTTTAGAAAACAGCACCGAGTGTCTTACGACCGCACCAGAGATAATACAGCCACCAGAAACCATAGAATCAACAGCCATGCCTCGACGGTCGTCGTCATCAAATATAAATTTTGCCGGTGGTAATTGTGCTTGGTGGGTCCAAATTGGCCAATCATCATCATATAAATTCAATTCGGGCGTAATGCCTATCAGCTCTAAATTAGCAGACCAAAATGCATCAATAGTCCCGACGTCACGCCAATAACCGGGATCATTCCCTTGTACGTCCTTATATGGGAAAGCGAGTACTTTATATTTTTTAATCAATGATGGAATAATATCGTGTCCAAAATCATGTGTTGAATTTGGCATATCAGCATCTTTAATTAATTGTTCATAAAGAAATGCAGCATTAAACACATAGATACCCATTGAGGCCAACGCAGAGTCATCTCTACCCGGCATCGGATTAGGATTTTCAGGCTTTTCATCAAATGCAACGATGCGACGGTTAACATCAACAGACATTACACCAAAAGCTTTTGCTTCTTGCAAAGGTACTTCCAAACAACCGATTGTCATGTCAGCACCTTGCGCTACATGCTCAGCTATCATGTCACCGTAATCCATTTTGTAAATATGATCACCAGCTAGAATTAGTACATATTCTGGGCCATGATTTCTTAAAATATCGACATTTTGATAAACAGCATCAGCTGTCCCGGTATACCAACCTTGCTCAGTTCGTTGCGAGGCAGGTAATAACTCAACGAACTCACCCAGCTCACCACGCATAAAGCTCCAGCCTTGCTGAATATGGCGCATTAATGAATGCGCCTTATATTGTGTTAAAACACCGATTCTACGGATGCCTGAATTCACACAGTTTGATAAAGGAAAATCAATGATTCTAAACTTACCGCCAAATGGTACGCCTGGTTTCGCTCGCCAATCAGTTAACTGCTTCAATCTAGACCCTCTTCCTCCCGCCAGAACCAGCGCTAAAGTATCACGAGTAAGACGACTTACGAATCGCGTGCTATTATCTGCCATATAAGTTCTCCAGTGGGTGGGTAATCAAAGCGTTACCAACTGGCTATTAGCCTGCCACAAGCACTCAAATACGGCAACCAAAAAATAAACTTAGGGTCTAAAATCATGATTGTAGCCAAAACACTATCTAATGACTTAATTAAAATCATAGAAGCTAGTCACCATGATCCTTTCAGTATTCTAGGACCGCATCCCCATGGAGATACCACAATCGTTACGCTTTTCTTGCCTGATACAAATAAAGCATGGCTGAATAATGATCTTATTTTAAGTCGCATTGAAGGCACTGATCTCTTCCAATGGACTGGTGATACTAACGAACTGATAACGCCATATAAAGTGAATCGTCTGACGGGCAGTGGCATTCCAGTTAGTCAGGTCGATCCTTATTGCTTCCCACCTCAACTACCGGAATTTGATCTCCATTTATTTTCTGAAGGTAATCATTGGCATGCTTATCGTGTTTTAGGCGCCCATATACAACAGGTAGATGGTGTTGATGGGGTATTGTTTGCTACTTGGGCACCCAGTGCTCAACGGGTCAGCGTAGTCGGTGGTTTCAATAGTTGGGATGGCCGATGTCATCCTATGCGTGTACGTGGCGAAAGTGGCGTATGGGAATTATTCATACCAGGTCTTACTGCCGGCGATTTATATAAATTTGAAATTAAAAACCAACATGACGGTTCTCTACATTCCAAGATGGATCCTTACGCTCAGCAAGCAGAGTTAAGACCGGGAACCGCATCCGTTATAGCGACAACGAGCATTCATCATTGGCAGGATGCTGATTGGATGACAAAACGCCATGGTTCTGATTGGCTACATCAACCACATTCAGTTTATGAAGTTCATTTAGGTTCGTGGAAACGCAACGAATTGGGCGCGTTCCTCACCTATCGCGAATTAGCTGATCAATTGGTGCCCTATGTCAAAAAAATGGGCTTTACTCATATTGAACTATTACCCATCACCGAACATCCACTAGATATTTCTTGGGGCTATCAAACAACAGGTTATTTTTCGCCTACCAGTCGTTTCGGTACACCAGATGAGCTGCGTTATTTTATTGATCAATGTCATCAAAATAACATCGGTATCATTCTTGATTGGGTACCGGGACATTTTCCAAAAGACGCCCATGGTTTAGCTAAGTTTGATGGCAGCGCCTTATACGAACATGCCGATCCTCGCCAAGGTGAACATCAGGATTGGGGCACATTAATTTTTAACTATGGCCGAAGCGAGGTCACTAACTTCCTGTTATCTAGTGCTTTTTATTGGCTAGAGGAATTTCATATTGATGGTTTGCGTGTTGATGCTGTAGCATCAATGCTATATCTCGATTATTCGCGTGAAGATGGCCAATGGATACCCAATAAATTTGGCGGTCGTGAGAATCTTGAAGTGATCGATTTCTTAAAACACATGAACGCCGTGTTACACAAAGAACACCCTGGCTGTTTGATTGCTGCCGAAGAATCGACGTCCTACCCAATGGTCTCGCGTCCTGCACATATGGGTGGTCTTGGATTCTCAATGAAATGGAATATGGGTTGGATGCATGACATTCTTGAATATATGCAACAAGATGCTATCCATCGTCGTTACCATCATGAGTTACTTACATTCGGCTTATTGTATGCCTTCACCGAAAATTTTGTCTTACCATTCTCACATGACGAAGTCGTTCATGGCAAAAAATCAATGCTCAATAAAATGCCGGGGGATGATTGGCAGCGTTTCGCTAATTTACGACTACTTTATACCTTCATGTTTACCTATCCAGGCAAGAAACTATTATTTATGGGCTCAGAATTTGCTCAGGGTACAGAATGGAACTGTGAACAACCCTTAGACTGGTATGTGCTTGATTACCCATTTCATCAAGGTATGCAAACGTTAGTGGCGGACTTAAATAAAGCTTACACTGAAACACCCGCTTTACACGTGCATGATTTTGATCCGCATGGTTTTGAGTGGATCGACTGTAATGATCGTGAACAGTCTATACTCAGCTATCTTCGTAAAAACGGTAGTGAATTTGTCATTACTATCTTCAACTTCACGCCTGTACCCAGAAAAAATTACCGAATTGGTGTTCCAGAAGCAGGACGTTATGAAATCATGCTTAATTCAGATTCTGAATATTATGGTGGTAGTAACTTTGCTAACAAAGTTGAAATAGTCGCTGAACAACAACCTTGGTCAGATAGACCTTATTCTATTCAACTCAACCTTCCGCCTCTTGCAGGGTTGGTGTTACGGAAAATAGGCTAAGTTTTTATCTTATAACAAGATCAACTAAAAAATATTAACGGGAAAACCAAAAGCAGAAGCATTATTGGAGGTTCAAAGATTGGCTAAAAGCACTATGAATGAGCCCACATTAATTATCCAATCAGCCATCAATGTGCCTGTGAACTGCTACGCAGTAAAAGCTTGAACTTTGACACAAGAACGACCTATTCAATAGAATAAATAACATTTAATCTTGCCAGTTTACTGTTTGTCGGCGGGTGTCATTTCTCAAGCTAATATAACCCTTAATTATCAATGTGCTGCTAATAATTTAAATGAAGCTAACGCACGGTTACGGCCAAAATTCAAATCTACCATAGGCTCAGGATAACTTTTAGGTCTATTCATTTTTGTTGGCATATGAATTTCTTTATCAGATAAATGAGCTAGTTCGGGTAGGTAATGGCGAATAAATTTACCTTGCGGATCAAAACGCTTCGATTGTGTAACAGGATTGAAAATCCTGAAATAAGGCACAGAATCAGTACCCGTTGATGCTGACCATTGCCATCCGCCATTATTAGCAGCTAAATCACCATCAATAAGCTGCTGCATAAACCATTGCTCGCCTAAACGCCAATCTATCAATAAATGTTTACTCAAAAACATGGCCGTGACCATGCGTAATCTATTATGCATCCAACCGCGTGCCAATAATTGCCGCATTGCCGCATCAACCAAGGGAAAACCGGTTTGGCCTTGCTGCCACGCAGTTAATTCCTGCTCATCATGCCGCCACTCGATGTTATCTGTAAAAGGTTTCCACGGTTTATGTTGTGAAACTTGCGGATAATCAATTAAGACATGTTTGTAAAACTCTCGCCATAACAACTCATTTTGCCAAACATTTACGCTATCATTCGGTTCACAATATTGCCAAGAGACATTCCAACACTGTCGTACTGATATAATCCCGCTGGCTAGATACGGCGATAAGCGACTGGTGCCACCTAATGATGGAATATCACGACTCAGTTTATAATCACGAATCGATTTATGACAAAAGTTAGCAACTCTTGAAAAGGCCTGTTGCTCGCCTGCGGGCCAGAAGGCATGAAGATCTTCTGAGATAATTGGCCACGTAATATGTTCAAGATGACATTCTTCTGTTAACTCTGCCACATTGATGGTGGATTGTGACGTTGGATTAGGGTATAAATTTAACACTTGTTCCAGCTGTTGTTTTGCCTCTTTTGCAAAAGGTGTAAACACCTTAAATGGTGTGCCGGTTTTCGTTCTTATAGTAGCAGGTGGTAATAATAATTGATCATGATAGTTTTGATACTCAACACCCATTTTCCTACAACTATCAATTACATTTTCATCTCTTAGCCGTTCATTAATCGGGTATTCATGATTGAAATAAAGTCGTTCAATTTGCCACCGTTGGCATATAGTCTTAATTAGATCAGGGATCTGCTGATAACTATCTACTTGAAAAAAATGCAGCTCAATATTCAGTTTAGCGAGTGAGTTTTTTAAGCATATTAAGTTACGTCGCCAAAAATCAATTTTAACATCAGCATCATCATGTTCGTGCCATTGATCTGGACTAGCAATATATATTGCACTGACTGCTTTACCTTGTTGGCAGGCATGATAGAGTGCCGGATTCTCATTGACACGTAAATCATTACGAAACCAAACTAACTGATGTGACACTACTATTACCCTCTGCCAGCTAACCAAGCTTGGAATTTAGATGATTGCCAGCAATAACTCGCACTGCCACCCTTGAATTTAATGCCTAATTCAGTCAATTGCTCACTATGAATATCTGCCATCCGTCCTGCACAAAACGAGTCACCTAACCATGATGTTATAAGCTTGCCTAACTGCTTATTTTCATTAGTATTCAAACGTCGATCAGAAAATAGAATTATGGGAAGACCCGTTGTCTGATTCAATCGATTTAAACATGCTATATCTTGAATATTATTGATAGCATCCATTCGAACACCTGACTGCAGTAATAAGCCATATAATAACCAATAATCTAATGAGGGCAGTCCCGAGCCTAAATTGACTAAAATGCAATGGGCATTTGATTTTTGCTTGTCAGCTCGTAACGTCATCAAGGTGATCTGTCGCTGCCAACATTGCTGCCACAATTGTAGTTCTAATTCATGGCCATGCCCTTGTCCCAGCCAACGCACCTGCAATAAAATCTGTAACGGTTGATAGACGTTTTCACATAGGCTTATAAATGGTGTCGACTTATTGAGCAGATCAATCCGTTGATTCAAACTCCTTGGTTTAAGTTTGATCAGCTCAACCAGTATATCCTGTTGCATTTTAACCAGTGATTATCATTATCTGGTACAAGTGTAATTATTTCATTGCTCGCAAGTAATGCTGCCACTTTACTGATTGCCACACCACGATTAAGCCAAGATATAATTCTTCGAATATCATCAATGTTGGCCTGGTTATAGAACCGGTGCCCTTTCGGCGTTCTCTTTGGTTTAATTAAACCGTATCGACGTTCCCATGACCTTAAAGTGACGGCTGCTACACCAGTTTGTTGGCTGACATCACCTATGTTATATAGTCGCTCAGATTGCATTTCGTAAACTCAGATCTTCGGGATAAGGTTGTAAATATGCTTGGTTAGCGATATAGGGTTCGGGATGGTTATTAAAGTGATGTTTCAATATAGTGATCGGCACTATTAATGGAATTTGTGCAGTACGATATTGATCAATTATCTTGGATAGTTCTTGTTTATCTTGTGTTGATAACACTTTTTTCAAATAACCTTGTAAATGCATAAGTACGTTGGTGTGCGATTTTCGTGATGCTAAGCTACTCAACTCAGTCATCAATAATGTAAAATAACGTTTAGCCAAATCGTTCACATCATGTTTACCTGCATCAGCCAACATTCGCCCCAGCTCAACATAACGGGCAGGCGAATGTGCCATTAAACAATATTTATACCTAGCATGAAACTCAATAATGGCGCGATAACTCAATCCATGTTGTTTAAGTTTCTGCCAATTATGATAAGCAAAAACACGGGTAATAAAGTTTTCTCGTAAGGTTGCGTCGGCCAAACGACCGGATTCTTCAACAGGTAATAAAGGATTAGCTTCCATTACTGCTTTAGCATAGACGCCTCGACCAGGATCAGCGGCAGGATAGCCATTTTCTTGATAAACCTTAACCCGATACACGCCACAGCTCGGAGAATTTTTCATAAAAATATAGCCACAAAGGTCATCAAGCTGTTGCGCTTTTTCCTGACTAAATTTATTCATCTTAGTCGGTGAAATCAATTTTATTATCGTGGACTGCGACTACTTGTGGTGACCCAACATTACCAATCAAGCGTATCGGTTTTCGTGGAATTGTCATGCCTATACTTACCTCAGGACACTCTGTAACAAAGTCAAAATAGCGTGACAGTGTTTCGCTACATAGTCGTGACTGTTTGTGCCCACCATCAAAGCGGACTTCGTTACCGAGCAAACAACTGCTGATCCCTACTTTTATTTTCATTAGTGACGCCCTATTAATCTAGACACTAGATTACCAATACAAAAATACTTATACAATATTTTTATTTTGTATAGATATATGTCATGATACATTTAAACACGCTTAAGGTTACACTCAATGAAACATGTCTTAATAACAGGTGGCACTGGATTGATAGGGTCCCAGTTGTGTAAGCAACTTCTAGATCAACATTATCAAGTCACCGTACTCAGTCGAAATCCCAAAACTGTCGCCCAAAAATGCGGTCCGCAGATCAATGGCATAACATCGCTTTCGGAAATAAGAGATGATGATGTTATCAATGTGGTCATTAACTTAGCGGGGGAACCCATTGCTGATCAACTCTGGTCAAAAAATCGCAAAAAACAGTTAGAAAAAAGCAGAGTTGATTTAACGTATGAACTAGTCGAGTGGATGATTAAACGGCAGCATAAACCTGAGTGTTTAATCAGTGGTTCAGCGATGGGTTGGTATGGTGACGGTGGTGATGGGCTTTTAACGGAACAAAGCAAGTACCATGATGAATACACTCATCAACTTTGTGATGCTTGGGAAAAACAAGCGTCACACGCTGAACAGGCTGGTATACGAGTTTGTTTAGTCCGAACGGGTTTAGTGTTAGCAGCGAAAGGCGGTTTCATCCAAAAAATGCTACTACCCTTCAAAATGGGTGTAGGTGGTCGATTAGGTAATGGCGATCAATTTATGCCTTGGATCCATCTAACCGACATGGTGAACCTTGTCATTTTTCTTTTAGAAGACAGTCGAGCACATGGTGTATTCAATGGCTGCTCTCCTCAACCTGTCACGAATAAAAAATTCACTGCCGCGTTAGCCAAACAACTGCATCGTGTTGCATTTATACCTGTGCCAGCCTGGTTACTAAAGTGCTTACTAGGTGAAATGTCCCGCCTATTGCTGACAGGGCAAAATGCCATTCCTGAAAAAGCTCAGGCACTCGGCTTTCACTTTGTTTATACTGATGTTACGTTAGCATTAGCTAATATTTTACCCACCCATAAATGAATTAATATGACTAATCGCGCTGTTTTACTTGTTAATCTTGGTTCACCTGATAATGCTGATACGCCGTCAGTAAGACGCTACCTTAATCAATTCCTAATGGATCGCTATGTAATTCAATTACCTTGGTTATTACGCAGAATGATCGTGAGTTTATTTGTCTTGCCTAAACGACCTAAAGCATCTGCACAAGCCTATAAAAGTGTATGGATGAAAGAGGGATCGCCCTTAGTCGTGTTATCTGATCATTTAAAACAAGCCGTGCAAGCAAGTCTAAACATGCCTGTTTCAATGGCAATGCGTTATGGTAATCCAAATATAGAAAGTGAGTTAATTGCCTTAAGTCAGCAGCCAGGGATCAATGAGGTGTTATATCTGCCCTTATATCCTCACTATGCTGAAAGTACTGTCGCCACCTCAATCGAAGAAGCAAAACGCGTTATAGCTAAACATCACCTTAAAATCAGCTTAACGGTGATGCCACCATTTTATGATAATCCTGATTATATTGATGCTTTAGTTTTAAGTGCACAACCCTATTTAAAACAAGACTACGATCATATCCTGTTTAGTTACCACGGTTTACCAGAATCACATATCACTAAACTCGATACATCTGGCCAGCATTGTTTACAACAAACTAATTGTTGCCAACAAGCAAACGAAGCCCATAAAACCTGCTATCGCCATCAGGTTATGCGTACGACGCAATTGTTTGTAGAAAAATTAGGATTAGAGCAAGATAAATATTCAGTCGCATTTCAATCTCGTTTAGGTCGAGCGAAGTGGCTTGGGCCGAATACTGAAGATCGTTTACGCGAACTGGCCCAATCTAAGGTAAAAAATGTATTAGTGATCTGCCCAGCATTTGTTACCGATTGTTTGGAAACATTAGAAGAAATTGCGATTAGAGGACAAGAAGTATTTACTGAGGCTGGGGGTACGAAATTAACTTTAGTGCCCTGTCTAAATGATCACCCGGCTTGGGTTGACGTATTGGCCTCATGGTGTAAAACAACTTAGCCTCACCATAAGACCAAAGACTATGTTCACACACTAATAAAATACTCTTTGGTCATCTAAGAAATATCATTTCCGAAGCGATCGAATCAATTTAATCAAGTTGGTGGTCGAGCTATCGTGGGCTGAAATTTCAGCGCCATCTTTCAACTCAGGCACTATCGCTTTTGCTAATTGTTTACCTAGCTCTACACCCCACTGGTCAAACGAATTAATATTCCAAATGATACCCTGTACAAACACTTTGTGTTCATATAAAGCAACAAGCTGTCCTAACATTTCTGGCGTCAATTGCGAAAATAATAGCGTGTTACTTGGGCGATTCCCTGGAAATACCTTATGTGGCAATAAGGCTTCTAAGGCCTTACCTTCATAGCCTTCTGCTACCAATTCAGCCCGAACTTCTTCAGCATTTTTACCTTTCATCAATGCTTCTGATTGTGCCAGGCCATTTGCTAATAAAATTGATTGGTGATCACATTCGGGATAATGGCTATTAACAGGCAACACAAAATCAACCGGTATTAACTGCGTACCTTGATGAATGAGTTGAAAGTAAGCATGTTGGCCATTAGTACCTGGCGTTCCCCAAATAATAGGGCCCGTTTTATAACTAATGCGATGCCCCTCTCGATTAGTAACCTTACCGTTACTTTCCATATCCAATTGCTGCATGTGATTAGGAAAACGGGCAAGTGAGTGGTCATAAGGCACAATAGCTTGGGTTTGTGCACCATGGAAATTGATGTACCAGACACCTAATAGTCCCATAATGACAGGCATGTTTTCTGTTAATGGTTGAGTTCGGAAATGAATATCCATTTCATGACCACCATCCAGCATACGTTCAAAATTATCCATACCAATATAAAGTGCGATAGGTAAACCGATGGCACTCCACAAGGAATATCGACCACCTACCCAGTCCCAAATTTCAAACATATTCTCAGTATCAATACCGAACTCAGCTACCGCTTTAGCATTAGTCGAAACTGCCACGAAATGTTTAGCAACATCTTGTTGTTTTGCCGTTTTCAGAAACCACGATTTTGCTGATTGTGCATTAGTTATCGTTTCTTGAGTGGTAAATGTTTTAGATGCCACCACAAACAAGGTTGTTTCTTGGTTCAATTTTTCAAGTGTAGTGCTTAAATCAGCACCATCAACATTAGATACGAAATGTACACTCACACCTTCAATGCCATATGATTCTAAAGCATCACATATCATTGCAGGACCGAGATCAGAACCACCGATTCCAATATTAACAATATCAGTAATCCGCTTATCTGTATAACCCAACCATTCACCATTGTGAACTTGCTGACAGAATTTTTTCATTTGTGCTAACACTGCATTAACGACGAACATTACATCCTTACCATCAACCATCACGGGTGTATTACTGCGGTTTCTTAAAGCAGTATGCAATACTGCTCGTCCTTCTGTGTTATTAATGGCTTCGCCTGAGAACATACGTTCAATCCAGTCTGTCATATTGACAGATTCTGCCAAGGCGACTAGTTTTTCCATCGTTTCTTTGGTTATCCGATTTTTTGAATAATCTAAAAGTAGATCACCACTTTTTACTAAAAAATTTTGAGCACGATCGGAGTCTAGAGCAAACTGTTCACGCATTGATATATATTTCAGGTCAGAATAGTGACGAACTAAAGACTGCCATTCAGGTATATTTAAAGGGGTCATAATATTCTTCTATTTTTATTGTTGTAAATAATCAGCTAATGCATTCCATGCAATAGTTTCTTGCTCGCCCGTTTCCATTGTTTTCACACCGACCACTTTTTGCCTAATTTCATCGTCACCTAGAATGAAAGTCCAGCGGGCACCACTTCTATCAGCACGTTTAAATTGGTTTTTAAAACTACCACCACCGCAATGAGTAATCAGTTTCAAATCTGGGAGCTGATCGCGTAACTGTTCTGCTAATAATAACGAATGGCTAGCTGCCGCATCACCTACAGCAACCAAATATACATCGACCGCTTCTATTTCAGGTAGCGAGTCAGTTGTTTCTAATAGAGAAATTAAGCGTTCTAGTCCTATCGCAAAACCAATCGCTGTTGCACCTTTACCACCAAGTTGAGCAACCAAACTATCATATCGGCCACCAGCACAAATAGTACCTTGCGACCCTAACTGGTCAGTGACCCATTCAAACACTGTTTTGCCATAATAATCTAAGCCACGTACTAAGCGAGGATTGATCTCATAAACTAAACCTGCCTGATCAAGCATCTGACATAAGGTAGCAAATTCCTGTCTCGACTCATCATCAAGATGCTCAATTAACTTAGGAGCGGCATCATTCAATGCCTGCATTGCTGGATTTTTGCTATCCAAAATGCGTAATGGGTTAGTATAAAGTCGCCGTTGACTATCTTCATCTAACGCATCTTGATGCTGTTCAAAATAAGCCACTAATACATCACGGTAGGCTAAGCGTGCTTCAGTAGAGCCTAATGAATTTATTTGTAAACTAGCGCCTTTCAGGCCTAGTATTTTCCACAAACGCGCTGTCATCAGAATCATTTCAGCATCAATATCAGGGCCACTAAAGCCATACGCCTCAACACCGACTTGATGAAATTGTCGATAACGTCCCTTCTGTGGGCGCTCATGGCGAAACATAGGCCCCATATACCAAAGGCGTTGCGTTTGATTGAGCATACCATTCTGCATCGCTGCACGAACACAACCTGCCGTACCTTCTGGGCGCAAGGTCAAATTGTCACCATTACGATCAGCAAAGGTATACATTTCTTTTTCGACGATATCAGTCACTTCCCCGATAGAACGGCAAAATAACTCTGTTTTTTCAACTATAGGAAAACGAATTTCCTGATAACCATAACTCGTTAACACCTTTTTTAATGCAGACTCAACGGCCTGCCAATAGGGTGTAACCTCTGGGAGAATATCATTCATTCCCCGAATTGAACGGATAATTTCAGCCACGCTTAACTTAGTACCTTTATTGGAATAATTTTTTTTGGATGTGATACTTGTTGCTGTCGTGAAATTCGTTGTCGTATTTCACGTTCTAACTCATCAACAATCGATTTATTATCGACCTTATGACTAGGCTTGCCATCAACATAAAGTAAGTTTGGTTCCCCCCCCGCCAATCCAAAAGTAGCTTCCTTTGCTTCACCAGGACCGTTGACCACACAACCAATCACCGCCACGTCCATCGGTTCTAAAATATCTTCTAGTCGACGTTCCAGTTCATTGACCGTCGAAATAACATCAAATTGTTGACGTGAGCATGATGGGCAGGCAATTAAATTTATGCCCTTATTTCTAATTCTAAGGCTTTTCAAAATATCAAAGCCCACGCGAATTTCTTCAACCGGATCGGCCGCCAGCGAGACCCTAATAGTGTCACCAATTCCATCCGCTAGTAACATGCCCAAACCAATGGCAGATTTAACTGAGCCTGAACGCAAACCACCGGCTTCGGTAATGCCTAAATGCAAGGGCTGTTCAATTTGCGATGCCAATATCCGGTAGGCCTGTACCGTCATAAACACATCCGACGCTTTTAAGCTCACTTTAAACTCGGGGTAATTTAATCTGTCCAGAATATCAATATGCCGTAGTGCAGATTCCACTAAGGCATTTGGAGTTGGTTCACCATATTTTTTCTGTAAATCTTTTTCTAAAGAGCCTGCATTTACACCAATTCGAATCGGAATACCATGGTCTCGGGCACTATCTATAACCGAACGAACGCGATCTTCACGACCGATGTTACCGGGATTAATACGTAAACAATCAACACCTAATTCTGCTACTCGTAGTGCAATTTTATAGTCAAAATGAATGTCGGCAACTAGCGGTATATTGACTCTCTTTTTAATTTCACCAAATGCTTCCGCCGCATCCATGCTCGGTACAGAGACTCGTACAATATCTGCACCTACATTTTGCAATGCAATAATTTGTGCCACTGTCGCATTTACATCACACGTTTCTGTATTAGTCATGCTTTGAACAGCAATCGGAGCATCGCCACCCACTGGCACATTGCCGACCATAATCTGTCTAGATTTTCTACGAATAATATTGGTAGGTGATGCCATTAAGATTCTGCTCCTAAAGTAAATCGCGCTACATCTCGTTCTGTAAAGGCCGAAGGGTCAAATAATTCATCATTAAATCTTACTTGTGTAACGGATGTGCGACCAAGCATAACGGTTAATGGAGTGCGCCCCGTCAATATAATTGAATCATCTTTTGTCATTAGCTTCTTGAGCAAGACCTTATTACTTGCATCTTTCACTTCAACCCAACAATCATCACTAAAACGTAAATCAAGCACTCCGTCTGCTAAAGTCGTCGCGGTATTTTCGAGCATAATATCGTTATTGTTAGATTGTTGAGCAATGTTTTGTAATGCGATAGTGCCCAATTCTTGGACTGGGATTATTTCGGAATTGTCGCTAGTCGCATGATTATTTTGTTCGCCATTAATCGACAATTTTATATCGGGGCTTACGAGCTGTTCAGGCTCATTCATCTCTTGCTGGGAGCCTGGCACAATATTTTCATTTTCTTTACTAATTTCATCAATCGAAACAACGTTATTAGCTAGCGCATCGGGGGAGATAGACGATGCATCATTAATCACAACATCTGCCGTATTCTGTATTTGTTGATAAGCAAACCAAGCAATAACTGCCATTGTAATAAACAATAAACTGGGTAGCCACACAAATCTTTTATTGCTGATCTCAACATGATGCCGAGCAACCGATAATGTGGGTTCAGCTACAGTATATTCAATATTAAACGCCGCCAAAAATTCATCTTCTGGCAAGCCAAGAAATTTCACATAGTTAGA
>Ga0105055_10006504_pt1 | contig 15995 bp, 13 predicted proteins | sample BON03_FD_78090 | JGI IMG/M metagenome (GOLD analysis project Ga0105055, IMG submission 78090) | Freshwater microbial communities from Lake Bonney liftoff mats and glacier meltwater in Antarctica - BON-03 | ecosystem: Environmental > Aquatic > Freshwater > Ice > Glacier meltwater | place: Lake...
GATCGGCGCTAATCGGGACAGGGAGGTGGTGGGAGTGCGTTCATCCGGCAGCCAAAATCATTTTATGGGGCTGGTTTCGCAAAACCGTTTGCGACTCGTCACATCAACTACTTAGCCGCTCAGTTGAATTGGCGGTGCTTCGGGTATTCAACCCGCTCTAGCCCGATGCAACCCGCGATCGATCACAGCCACCATGGCCGGCAACGTTTCCGTCACATCCTCGCCCAAGAACTTCGCGATCTCGTGCGCCACTTGGTCCGGCTCCGCCAGACATCGCTGGTAGCTCATCTCTATGAGCTCCAACTCTCCGGCGGCAGCTTGACGGCGTAGCGCCTCCAGCACGGAGCCGTGATGCGATTCCAACATCGACTGTCGGTGAGCTCGCTCGCCCAGATCTCGTTCCGGATGCTGGTCGAGGATCATGCGCTCCTGCGACACCACAATCTCCTCCAAGGTTCGACTCATCCAAATCACCCGATAACGCCGATCGGCCGGCAGGTGCCCGATCTGGCTCGAAACCACTTTGACTACGTGCCCCGATGCTTGATCAATGCACGCCGGATCTTCCGACAAACGCTTGATCGGCTCCCACTCAAAGTAGCCTCGTGGGTTATGCTCATCACTCTCCCGGAGGTCATCCGTTTTCAAAGGCAATCCCGCGGCATCGAGCATCTGCATCATCAGGGATGTGCCGGAACGCGGCAGACCGGAGACCACGATGATCGGTTCCATCGGAGGCGCCGCTGTCGGAGTGGTGGGTTTGGTTTTGATGACGCGCTGGGGTCCGGTTTCTCCGCGAATCTTCTCGCGCGCATCCCACCACCTCGCCGAGCGCGCGGCGGATTCCGTGCGCAGCGCGGCCAAGCGTTCCTTATTTTCCCGCCCCAACTGTTCCGATCGAGTTTCCCCAGTAGAGAAGTCGAAGCCGGTCGGCGTGAAGGGAATAAATTCGCCCTGCGCTTGCGCAGAGGCCCGCTCCTGTTTGGTGAGATTAAAACTGGCGTTGAGAAACTGCGGATTGAGTTCCAGCGCCCGGGCGTAAGCCACCTTCGCCCCGTCGTGGTCCTTCTCAGCCTGCAACAGCTGCGCTTGAGTAAACCACACGTTGGCATCGTTGGGATGCTCGGCCACGAGTCGCTCTACCAACGGTTCGGCTTCGGCAAACTTTTCCTGCCGGGCCAAGGCCCGCACCAAACCCAGACTCAGCTCAAAGGAGGGAGCCCGTTCAGACAGTTCGCGGAAGATCGCTTCCGCGTCCTCGAATCGATCTTCCACCAATCGCAATAGGCCTTTTTGAGCGGAAATAAATTCAGGCGCCGTCCCCAGCGCCTGCGCCTTGTCCAGTTCCGCTTCACTGGCTGCATACTCGCGGCACTCCCGATATATTTCGGCCAGCAACAGTGGCACCTGCGGGTTCGTGTCTTCGAAATCACGGATCACTTCTGCGGTCTCCATCGCTTCCTTCAGCAGTCCCAACTTCGCTTGGCAGCGCGCGAGCGGCATCGCCAGATAAGCGTGCTCCGGACCATGAAACCAAGCCTCCTCCAACAGTGGCAACGCGTCGGTCAACCGGTCGACATTGAGTAAAGCCTGCCCGAGATTCCACGCATTCTCCCGCCGGGTGAGATCCTCGGCAGTCTCGAATGGATCGCCTTTCAAATCGATGTAGCCGAGATCGGCAAACTGTCGCAACAACTCGGCCGATTCTTGGGCCGACATAGCGCCCGCCTGGAACGTTTCGAGCGCCGGTCCACGTTTCTCCCAACTCTCGATCTCCGCCGTCTCCCGTGTCGTATCGGCAAACGCACCCCGCAAGACCTGCCCCACCATATCCCGCCCCACCGGCAGATGCATCGCGTGTAAAATCGTAGGCGTCACATCAAAGAGCCGCGCCCCATCTATCCGCGCGCCCAAGGCGATCCCGGGACCAGCTATCGTCACCAAACCTTGCGGCCGATGCCACGCCGCGATTCCGGCAGTGACATTCGGGGTTCGCTCCGGTCGGTCGTCCCCGGAAAGAAAGCCGTGATCACTCACAATCACACACACGGCGTCGCGCCCTACTCGGCCCAACAAGTCGCGCAGTAACAAATCCTGCAGTTCGTAGGCTTTTTCCACCACCCCCGAGTAAATCTCGAAATCCCAGTCCAGAATTTCCGGCCGTTGCGGCGCGCCATATTCCACGAAATCGTGGCAGATCCAGTCGATAAAGTGATAATAGATCGCGAGAAAATCACTGTCGGGTTCATCTTCCAATGTGGCGACTGCCGCATTGTGCAGTGTGTAAAGTTCGCTGAGATGTTTGAGTAGCTTCTTCGGCCGCGGGTCACGCTGCAGATCGACTTCATTGATCCGCGGAATGAAGAACTGGAGCAGATTGATATCCACCGCAGCCGGCGGAACCCGAACGTCCGCCAAGTCCGGACCCGCTGACTCCGGATGCACGCTGCCGGTTGGGATCTGATGCTCCTCACCGGGCTTGATGGCCTTAAATTTAGCAAACGTCTCCGCGACGCACACGCCGTTGATTTTCTCGGCGGGATGACTGGCGAACCAGCCGAAGACATGAGCGCGCTTGTCTTCCTGACTCAGGATATTCCACAGCGCCTTCACCCGCCGCCCCTGACTGCTCACCGGCTGGATACGCTGCGAAGCGACGTTGAACTCCGTGAAACCGATGATCCCGTGCTCAGCCGGATGGTGCCCGGTGGCGATCGTGTTCCACAGCATCGGGGACAAATACGGCGGCAGGCTTTCAATCGGCCCGGACGCGCCGTTTTTAACCATCTCCGCTAGTTGAGGCATCCGCCCCTGCTTGATGAGAGGATTAGCCAAATGCCAATCCGCACCATCCCAACCAACTAAGAGGACACGAGGTTTGGTCATCATACGACGCAGGGCTTAAACTGAATAAAGTAGAGCAAAGAAGTCACAGTGGGTCGAATAAACCGTAAGGGACAGAAAAATCAAGGCATGGACAACCCACTTGAGCCTAGCCTGAAAAATAACGATTCCCTCTTTCTGCTCAAGCAGCACTCGACGGCGCCTTGACGAAAAATCAATTTGTCTAATCCAATTCAACCCACTGCCATCACTCGAAATATGGCTAAGCCAGCAGCAATCACGGGAAGAGTGTTCTTCAATGCAAATGCCAACTCGGTCACCGAGTCGTCGGAAACCGGGCTCGCCAAGGTGGCCGTTTCGGATGGTCGCACGGTCGTCCTCACGGCCGAAGACGGCACCTAAACCCTTGCGGACCCTAGCGGACCTTTCGTCTTTATCTAGCTGCCTCGTGGCTATCGGTCGGTCGGACCGTTCTACGCCCGCACCGCGCCCGACGAGGTCATCAATTTTCCTCTTACTAAGTGGCTCGAGTCCAGCGGAGAGGTAGCACGCTTCGTGCAGATCACCGACATCCACATGGGCTTTACGTCGGATGCCGTATCCCCATTCAAGCACGATCTGGCGGAACTCGACGCTTTGGAACCCAAGCCATCATTCGTTCTCGCAACCGGCGATATCGTCCACGAGGGCAAGAAGAACATCCAATTCGATAATTATCGCGAAGGCATCGAGACGCTCGACCTTCCGCTAATCGACTTCTCAGGAAACCACGACGTGGAAAACGAGGAGCATTTCACTAATTACCACAACTGTCGCGGCCCTAATTATTACTCATTCAATTTCGCCGGCTGCCATTTCGTGCTGATCAATGGCTTCCCCTATGCTTACAAGCCGGAGGCCTATATAGATACGACACTACGGACGCAACCATCTTGGATATAGGTTCTTAGAGGACAATTGACAGGACTAAAGATGGCCATGTAGGCCTAGCCCAGTGAAATTGTCTCACTATAATTTCAGTCGTCAGAATCGCTTTCCTTCTATCAAGCCGATTTTAGCAAATGCGCAGCCTATTGTCGATCAATGACTGTCGAACGTCTCCCTCATTAAACCAAATTAATGAACCCTCCCCGCCGCAAGCAGCGGGGTATCCCGGAAGGGGCTTCGCCCCAATGACAGCGGGCGGCATCCATCCCCGAGGCAAGCCTCGCGGAATTGGTGCCGTCCCTATTAAAAGGATTTAATCCCACTCCGGCCCCGGACTGCAGATTGCGCGAAGTCCTGTTGGTCGCAAAAATTCGCGCCAGAATGACATGTGGCCCAAAATCCGAGGTTCTGGAACAGGCTCTAAGTAGGGTCAGTTATCCCTAACCGACCTCCGCGTTCAAAGCCCTGCGCCTTCATCGGCGTGGGGCTTTTTTATGCAGGTGCAGCTCCCATCAAATCGTCCGGCCAACCTTCCGCAGCGCAGGGAACTTCGGTGCGCCATCAGCCCGTAGTCCCCGTTAACCGAAAGCATTCTTGCGGAGCCCTCGCAGAGTGGTGATTTCAGTGAGCGACTCGATCATCGGCAGCGTCTGAGGTTCGGTGTGCTTTCGCCGTCCGGTGATCTTCTGATAGTGGTGCAAGTGCTGTTGCACGAAGGCGCGCGAACCGAGCACGGCACCGTCGCTAAAGTAACGCACCCGGCAACGCAGCACCGCCGTCAGCGGCAATTCCCCCTTGGCCTTCATAACTTCATCAAATTCCACCGTTGAGAGCGCCTGCCCTTTTGTCTGCGGGCCAGAACCGCGCCCAAAGAGCATCTGGCGATAGGCTCCTTGGCTTCGTTTCCAACTTTTGGCGCCCAACACATAGTTGAGTCCTTCGCGAGCGGCGGGGCTCCCAGCCACGGCCTCGCCGTATCCACAAAACCGATAGTCCTTCGGATCCTTCACCAGTCCCGCTCGCACGGCATTAAGATCGATATAGGCGGCCATCGCCGCGGTGACGCGTCCACCACCCTCCACCAGCACGCTTTTAAATCGCTCTGCCCACAGAGTGCCGAAGCGATTGTGTGAACGATTAAACCAGACTGAAAAGCGCTGTTTAACCAGTTTCATGAACTGCGAAACATCGCCCATCAGGGCGAGTTGGGGCGAACGTGGGTGGATGAGGGCGGTGACCTATGAACGATACGGCGATGCGGATGTTTTGATATTGCAGGACGTCGCGCGGCCGGAACCAGCCCCGGGGGAGGTGTTGATTCGGGTGCGAGCCGCGGAGGTGACGAAGGCGGATTGCGAGATGCGGAGTTTCAAGTTTGCCGTGAAGTGGTTCTGGTTACCCCTGCGATTAGCTTTTGGCGTGCGCCGACCTCGCCGAGCGGTGCTGGGATCCTATTTTGCGGGTGAAGTCGTTTCGTCGGCGGTGGAGCCTGCTCGCTTTCAAGTCGGGGAAGCGGTGTTTGGTTGCTCGCAATTGAGGTTGGGCGCGCATGCGGAGTATCTGGTGGTGCCGGAGTCGTACACGGTGATTTCAAAGCCGGGTAACCTGAGCTTTGCCGAGGCGGCGGCGGTGCCGCTCGGGGGCCTGAACGCGTTACACTTTCTCAACCGAGCGAAACTTTCCGCGGGGGAGAAGATTTTGATCATTGGGGGTGGCGGCAGTATTGGTTTGTTTGCGATTCAGATCGCAAAGGCGCGCGGGGCTATCGTCACGGTGGTGGACAAGACGAGTAAGGCGGCGGTGGTGAGTCAGGCTGGAGCAGATCACTTTATCGACTACACCCGGCAAGCGGATGGGGAAACGGGGCACGCGTATGATGTCGTTTTTACGATGGTGGCGGGTGGTTCGTATTCGCAGGACCTGCGCGGGTTAAAGGCCAACGGGCGCTACATTATGGGTAATCCCCGGATGATCGCCATGTTGCGGTCGGTCGCGACGGAGTTGTTTTCGCGGCGGAAGGTCTTTTTCGCGTTTGCGGGGGAGACCAAAGCGGAACTCGAGACGTTAAAGACGATGATCGAAGCAGGGCAGGTGAGGTCGATTGTGGATCGAGTCTTTGGAATGGAAGACGCGGCGGCGGCGCATCGGTGCGTGGAGGACGAACGGAGAAATGGGGCGATTGTTTTAGATATGGGGCGGGACGCGACAGAACACTAGCAGCCTGTCGGGTTGCGACGGTCGCGGTCGTCGGCGAGCAACGGCCCTACACGGAGAGGCAGGGGGAGCTAATCATAATTGTTTGATTGAAAAACAGACTCTTTGCCGTTGGGTTTACTTTGCGACGGATGAGCTCGGAGTCCAAATTCCGGGCTCGAGATCTTTGTCCGGGGTGTCAGGACTGCTTCGGCATAATCCCGCTTGCGGGAGCACCTATCTCATTGAGCCATCCGTCGCACCCTGGCGGGGCCTCCGGGCGCGGTAGGGAGGGCGGCGCGCGAGGGTGCGATGACTTACGGGCTATTTACCGGAACCGAGGGGCAGGGCACGCCGGCTGAAGCATGGCGCCACGATGGTGCCGGCGATAAAGCCAGCGAGATGAGCGAGCACGTCGACCGGGCCCACCCCAGCGCCATAGAGACTCAGCATGGTGGCACCGGCGAAGAGCGGAATTAGCAGGGTGCGCCAGCGCCAAGAGTGAGCGCGCCCAGTGCTCGGACGCATGGCTTGGCCGGTCAGGAGTCCGAGCCCGGCAAAGATGGCGGTGGAGGCTCCGATCGAACGATAGGGCTCGGGGTAGTGCACCCAGGCAACGGCGGTGTTGGCGAGGACGGTGGCGATCAGCAGGGCAGTCCACGCTCTGGCGGTGCCGAAGGTGATCACGATGGCGCGGGCGATGAATAGGCCGGCGATGGTGTTGGAGGTGAGGTGGCCGAGATCGGCGTGGAGGAAGGTGGCGGTGAGGGGGCGCCACAGCTGAGCTTGGTTGAAGAGAGCGAGGGAGTCGTTGGCGCCGAATTCGAGCCAAAGGGGCCAGTGGCCCTGGGCTTGGAACCCAGCGAGAAGCAACAAGGCCCAGCCGAGAGGGGTGAACCAGTCGCGGTTGAGGGGCGGAAGTGGCAGGGGCGCGGGATGGGGGCGGGGGTGGGCGTTTTCCCGGGTGAAACGACCGAGTTCGGCGCGGGCGATGACCGCGCCACCGGGTTCTACGAGCAGACGTTCGCCGGGCTGATCGTCTTCGCTGGGTTCGAGCCAGCAGGGCTCGCCCATGGCGAGGAGCACCACGCTGGACGCTAGGCCTTCATGCACCGACCGATAGCGGCCCACCTCGACGCGGTCGTCGGGGGTGGGATCAGGATCGATCGGAACAGTTGCGAGCGGGAGGGCCATGGGAGTGGATTGACGGCGGAATTCGGATGCCGGGCTGAAGCACTGAAGACTGGGCGCTTCTGGTTGAGAAGTGGTTTTACCGGTTATTTGCGGGGATGCAAGGGACGCCGACTGAAGCACGGCGCAACGACGGAGTGCATCTTGACTGGAGAATCGGCGGTTCTTATGGTCTTGTCGTGCCATCCTCAAACCTGATCCGAATCGTTACTTTCAGTCGTGCCGTCAAACTAATGGGAGGGGCTCTCGTCGTGTGGTGCCTCGGTCTGCTGGTCATGAGTCACGGGGCAGTGACGCGGGGGCCTTATTTACAGCTGTCGACGGATGAGTCGGTGGTGGTGGTGTGGCGAACGGATTTCGCGACGGCGCCAGTGGTGCGCTATGGGGAATCCTGGGAGAATCTAAATCAACGGGAAGCCAAGGATTTTGCGTTGAAAGTTGCCGCGCAGGTGGAAATCGATGCAACGATCATGCGTTACGCGCGGTTGCACAGTGCGCCGGAAGACACGCGGCAATATGAAATGAAGCTCAGCGGACTCAAGGCGGACTCACGCTACTACTACGCAATTTATGATGGTGACGAGAAGTTGGCGGGAGGGGATGCCGATCACTTTTTTCGCACCCATCCACGGCCCGGAACCGAGGCGCCGATTCGAATCTGGGCGGTGGGCGATTCGGGTAAAGGAGACGATGTGCAGAAAGGGGTTTATCAAGGAGCCCTGAAAGCGATGGCGGCAGACGGCAAGCCGCTGAGTATGTATTTACATGTTGGAGACATGGCGTATACCCACGGCCGCGAAGAAGAGTTTCAGCGCGCGTTCTTTGATATGTATCAAACGACCTTACAGCAGGCAGTCTGTTGGCCCTCGATGGGAAATCATGAAGGCAAGATGTCGGACGGCTTGATTCAAACGGGACCGTATTATGACGCCTACGTTTCTCCGGCGCGGGGCGAGGCGGGAGGGGTCGTTTCGGGGACCGAAGCCTACTATTCATTCGATTATGGGCGGGCCCATTTTATCTGCCTGAATTCCTATGATGTGGATCGCTCGGCGGAAGCGGCGATGGCGCGGTGGTTGAGGGCGGATTTGCAGGCGACCAACGCCGATTGGCTGGTGGTGTTTTTCCATCATCCGCCTTACACGAAAGGTTCGCACGACAGTGATCGAGAGATCGAACTCATCGAAATGCGCGAGCAAATCATGCCGATTCTAGAGGCTTATGGCGTGGATATGGTGCTGACCGGACACTCCCATATTTACGAACGCTCGATGTTGATTGATGGGGCTTACGCGACGCCAACGGTAGCGGACGGCGTGGTGCTCGATGATGGGGACGGTCATTTGCACGGTGACGGGGCTTACCATAAAAGCGCGGGACTGAATGCCCACGAAGGAGTGGCTCAATTGGTCATCGGCCATGGCGGGACCAACCTGAGTCGTAAGGGCGCAATGCCGATCATGCGACGGGTGCAAGTGGAGCATGGCTCGATGATTATCGATATCGAAGGCGATACGCTGACCTCGCGCATGATTAACAGTGCGGGGGAGACGACGGATACGTTTAACATCGTGAAGCGCGGTAAAGTGAATCCGCAGGTGGTGGTGAATCCGTGGACGCCGGTGGGACCGACAATTACGCCGGAGGACGGCGAGGTTGCGGGCCCGTTGCGGGTCACGATGAGCCCGAGTAAGTTTTGGGCAGACGGTTTGATTCGTTATACTTTGGACGGGAGCGAGCCGACCGAACGGTCGATGCGTTACGATGGTCCGATAGATTTACCGGCGTTGGCGAAGCCGCTTACGATCCGGGCCCGCTCCTACAAAGGAGCGGAGGTTGACCCATCGTTGGACACGGTGGTGAAGTTGTTCGCCGTCGGAGGTGCACCGAAGAAAAAGGAGAAGATGCCCGCCGGACCGAGTCCGAAGTTTTAGAGTTGGAAGAGAGCACCACGAAACACCCGGAAGGCCCGAAAATCGGGAATCCACTCGTTGATGTTTTACCCCTTGCCGAGCGAAGGGATCGATTCGTCGGCGGCCATTCGCCGCCGTTACGCATCGATTCTAAACGGTGAGTAGGGTATCCGATTTTTGAATTGGTCGGCTCCTGAAACGTGACACGTTGTAAATCATGATCCCGCCTGTCGCTTGAGGTAACGAATTTTCGTCGATCAGCAGCTTCATATCGGCGACGGGCGGACCAATCGACGCTCATGGTCGGCGGCAAAAGCCAAGCAGGCGCGAATTTCTTGGGATGTCAGGTCGGGGGAATCTGCCAAAATATCCGGCCCGCTCATCCCGCCGGCCAGGTAATCGATAACACCGTGGACGGAGGTTCTCAGGCCTCGGATACAGGGATTTCCGCTGCGTTTCTCGGGGGCAATCGTGATGCTGTCGCGATAGTTCACGTTGGGTAACGCCAGGCGAATGATCCGGCTGGGCAAGAGCCCCCGGCTACCTAGAGGGCAGACTTAGGGTGGAAGGAATCGGTGGAATGGCCGGGAACGATGTTGATTTCAACGACTACCAAAAGTGAGGGAAGAGATTATAAAACATTGGACTGAGCCTTTTCTTCCCTGCCGCAGGGAGGAGCCCCTGCGTCTTTGCCTCTCTGCGCGCAAATCTATTAGGCCTCACGATCCTTGCGCTCACCACGAGCGTTATCATCCTAATCTGGGTACCGAGTTCACGCCGATAAACCAACGACAAGCCAGCATGCGATCTACGTCATTCATTAAAGCCCTCTTACTCGCAGTCATATCAGCCTTGGTCAGCACGTTTGATTTGAGCGGAGCACCGCCGCATCCTCCCGTAATGGAAGGTGCGGACGAGATTATTTACAAAAGCGTGGATGGGATCGACTTGAAGCTCTGGGTATTCAGCCCCGAAGGAGACGAGAGCGACGCGGTGCCTGCCATGATTTTTTTCTTTGGTGGCGGCTGGAACGGTGGTTCGCCGGAACAATTCGTGCCGCAAAGCCAGTATCTGGCGCGGCGTGGGATGGTTGGGATCGTGGCGGATTACCGAGTGAAGTCGCGTCATGGCGTCCAGGCAAAGAGTTGTGTCGATGATGCCAGAGATGCGCTCCGCTACGTGACGCAGCATGCCGAAAGTATAGGGATCGATCCTAAACGCATCGGTGCCGGCGGTGGGAGCGCGGGTGGCCACTTGGCTGCGTGCCTTGGAACGATTTATGCGGAGGATGACACCGCTCCGCACGCAATGGCGCTGTACAATCCCGGCACGATTCTAGTCCCGTTTGATTTTGAGACCACAGACTACGGTCAACCTCCAACTGCGTTGGCCAAGGCGAATCAACTGCTGGAATCGCGACAGTCCGAACTGAGGAATCGGCTCGGCGTTCCTCCGATTGAGCTCTCGCCCTTCCACCACGTCACTGAACGGACGCCACCGACCATCATTTTTCACGGCACGAATGACACGACGGTGCCTTTCATGTCCGCAGTAATTTTCAGCCAGCGATTACAGGCCAATAAAGTAAATGTGGTTATGAAGGCCTATCAGGGATCTGGACATGGCTTCTTTAATAACGAGCCTTTTCAGAGCCAGACCACTGCAGCCCTCGACCACTTCCTCGTCTCGCTTGGGTGGCTAAACTGAGGCACGGGGCCTGAAAAGGGGTCAACCGCATAGGATAAAGACCGGTGGAGTCTGTTAGTTACTCACCACTTGTCCATCTGCCACGAGCGGTTGGCGGAGTATCTCGTCATCCACATCTTGCACGCGGATATTGTCGTCGCTCGCGAGGCAGGCGGCGGTCGCCGCGCTTGGGCCGAGGATAATGCACCCGGGCTCCATGCAGATCTAACCGAATGCGATGTGGGAGTTGGAGACGCAGACGGGTGCAAATAGATTTTGGCACGGTTCTTTTCGGGGAATGGGGGAGGCCGTACGCTCTGGTGCGCGAGCGGTCGGAGACGGCGCTCGAGTTTGAGGAACTACCCGGGTTTTTGCGCGAAAACCCAGAATGAAAGGCTTCGAGGAGAGTCGGTTATTTTGACGCGAGAGAAGGTCCTGAATCCCCCCCAAATTTATTATTTGCGTTTGCCCCCTATCCTTTCCGGCGTTTGACCCGTTTCGTTTCCGCACCTCAATGTGGAAGTCGGTGGACGCAGGTTGACGATCACCCACGGCCGGCTCCAGCGTGTGCTCGATTTTTACACTCTCACGATTTCCGATTCCGTTATCCCTTAGTCATCATTGTTATGAAAACCTTCCTCACCCTGATTACACTCATGGTCTCGACAACGATCTCAACGGCGGCACCGGGGTATGAGTTCTACGTCTGTGCCAAGGTTAATCGCGATTATGTGATCGGCTCAAAAGTAGAGACGGTTAACGGCGTCTTCAAACGGGCCGAGGACGGATCATGGGAGCACCAAGGTTACAACGACACCACGCTCACGGCGGTCGCGTTTGATCCCCGTGATCGCAACGTCGTTTATACTTCGGCCAACAACGGTCTTTGGCGATCATTGGATGGCGGCAAACACTGGCGCATTTGCAATGATTGGGATATGACGGAAGCCCGCCATGTCGCGGTTGATCCGAATGCTCCTGATCACGTTTACCTGTCTTTGCCCGATGGTATCGCGGTCTCCACGGATCGCGCTCAAACCCTCGTGCGTCGTGAAAACGGTCTGCCGGAGCGCGGCAAATACACGCAGCTAGTCACGATCGATCGCACCCAAGCAGGTCGCGCCTTCGCCGGTTGCGAGGTGGGGATTTTTATCACTGAAAACGGGGCCGAATCGTGGCGACGGGTTTTGGAGACCACGGATATGATCGATGATATCCAGCAGTCGCCACACCACTCTGATCATTGGTTGGCGGTCACGCAGGGTGCCGGCGCTTGGTCCTCGCATGATGGCGGCCTGACGTGGAGCCAGATCGATGGCGTGCCCACTGATCACGCGCTTTATAATATCACCTTTGATCCAACGGATCCCCTCCGACTTGCGATCGCGAGCTGGGGCCAGGGCGTGTTGACTTCGGAAGACGCCGGCAAGACCTGGCAGGATCGCAACGCCGGTCTGCCGGAACCGCACCGCGTGTGGCGAGTAGGAGTCGATCCGGATGGCCGTCTTTACGCCAGCGTCCACAAGCAAACGCTTTTCTATTCCGATGATTTTGGCCGCACTTGGCAGCCCGATACCTTACAAGGTTCTCTGGTTAATTATTTCCTCACCTTGCCTAAGGTGACGCCATAACCCCCGGATCTCCCCCTCTATGATATTCAGGAAATTTTTCGCCGTCATGCTGGCACTTTCATCAACAGGAACTGCCCTCGCGCAACCTGCCTACGAGGAGGGGCCGCCTGATCGCACCGTGATTGAGGATGCGGCCCAGAGAGAATCGGCGTATCTCGCCCGGGTGAATGAAGTGCTCAATTGGCGAGCGTCGGGAGCGACGGTGAAAACCGATGATCCCGGTAACTTGGGATTGGCGGCGGTCGCCTGCAAACTGGCGCTGGGAGAAGATCTCGAGGACTGTTCTCTCAGCGTAATCGAACTCATGAAAGATCCGGGCACCGGTCCGTTCTGGATGTTTCCCAATGTGTGCGTGGCTTTTCTGGGGCGCGATCTGCTTTTCCCCGAGGCGAAGGCAGCAATTCGCGATACCTGGCGCACCACGCGTCAGCTTCGTGGCGACACCGAAAATCACTGGGTGATGTATTACGCGTCGCTCTATCTCATGTCGGAACTGTATCCCAACGAACCCGCCGACAGTTGGTATAACGGACTGACCTCGGAGGAAAACCTCGCCGAAGCGCGCGCCTTTCTGATCGATTGGATCGATACGACCACCACGGTCGGGCAGGGGGAGTTCAATCCCACTCATTACATTGGAGAGTATGCTATTCCCATGCTCTTTCTGAAATCATGGGCCAAGGATCCCGAGATGCAGCAACGCGGTCAGATGGTGTTGGATTGGCTCTTCGCTGAGCTTGCCAGCACGACACTCAACGGAGTGTTACGCGGTCCCAATTCGCGCACCGATGAAGGTTCGGTGATCGAGCGCTGGAATTCACTCTCGTCGTATTTTAGCTGGGTCCTGTTTGGCAATACCCCGCCGACGATAGGTTATGGCGGTTGGGGAGTGTATTTCGCCACGGTGGCCAAAAATTATCAAGTGCCCGAAGTGATTTACCTCCTCGCGACCGATCGCAAAGATGACTACGAGCAACACGATCGCGCCCGCATCCGCCGTCGCTGGCGTTACAGCGAAGAGCTATCACCGCCGGTCTACAAAACGCAGTATCTGCGTGATGATTATGCGGTGGGTTCGACCACTGGTGGGCAACTCGATCCAATTCAAGCGCACGTTTGGGATGTTTCCTGGGATGAACCGGACCCGCGCGGTAAACATAATACGATGTTTTCCATGCACCCCCTTTCTTCTAGTCGAGCGATGCAGATGTATTTCACGGCCTATCCCGAACCGTGGATCGAGGGCGTGACGAAAGAAGGTAAGCCGTCTTACGATTCTCCGGATAAGGTTGTCGGTAGTTCGCCCTACGAACAGGTTTTCCAAAGCCTCGATACGGTGATCGCGCTTTACGATATCCCCGAGGGCACGCGATTCCCTCACATTAACGGCTTCTTCTCCAAGGATCTCGTCAATATCACTGAAGACGAGAGCGGCTGGATCTTTGCCCAGGGTGGACGCACCTATCTCGCTTACCGTCCGCTGGCCGGGTATCATTGGATTCCCTATCTCCACTACAATGGTGGCTGGGCGAAAGAGAAGCTCCCTCTTGGGGGACAATTGCTGACGAGTCCGCATCTGAAGAACGGCACAATCGTGCAAGCTGCCAGTGCCGCGGAATTTGAGAGCTTCGATGCGTTCAAGGCTGCGATTATCGGATTACCGCTGGAATTCAAACTCGAGCCGGTGCCGATGGTTAAAATGACCACTCTTCGCGGTAAGCAAGTTGCCATCACGTACGGCGAACCGCCCATCGCGGACGGTAAGCCCATCGATTACGCAAATTGGAAACTGTTTGAAGGTCCCCATCTCAACGCCGAGATCGGTGGCCGTAAATTGACGATCACGCATGGCCGACTCCAACGCGTGCTCGATTTCAACACGCTCACGATTTCCGATACGGTTAATTAATCCTGATTCCGCTCGTGGTTCACCGCGCGCAAATCCAGACCGGCACGGCTGAATCAGGTCCGGTCATTAGCCGGCATATTTTCGGTCACTTCGCGGAACATCTTGGTCGTGGCATTTACGATGGCTTGCGGGTTGGCCCGGGTTTGGCCGTGCCGAATGTGCGTGGTTGGCGCAGCGATTTGATCGAGGCCCCGCGCACGATCAAGATCCCCCATCGGCGTTGGCCTGGCGGGTGTCATGCGGATGATTATCACGGGCGCGATGGGACCGGCCCGCGCCAGCAACGGCCGGGTCGCATCAATGCGCATTGAGGTGGGGTGATCGACGACAATGCGGTGGGCACGCATGAGTTTCTCAATCTTTGGGTGCAACTCGGCTGGGAGCTCTGTTTTGCTGGGAATGTCGGCAGTGGCGCTGTGCGCGAGCTGCGCGACTGGGTTGAATATCTTTATACTCCCGAGGGCGCATTGGCCGATGAGGGATATGAAAAGGGGACATTGCTGGAATCGTGACAAACCTAGCTGCGATTGGGCTTGAGGAAATCCGTCAAGAACCAAGCAATGCCTCCTTTTAGGGAGCCTCTTCATAAATCGATCCACCTTTTTGATGAAAATCAGCCTATTTCTTTTTGCCGCCGCACTCTTAAGTTCCAGCTTCGTGGGCGCGCTCGAACCCACTGAAGAACGTCTCGGTTTTGTCGCTCTCTTTGACGGTAAATCCTTTGAGGGCTGGGAGCATGCGGGCAACTGGATCATTGCAGACGGTGCGTTTTACCGCAACGCAGCAGGAGGCTCCCTGACCTACGCCGCCACCACCGTTCCCGACGACTTTGAACTGCGATTCGAGTGGAAAGTCTCTAAGGGTTGCAACTCCGGGGTCTATTACCGTCCCGGTCAGGTCGAATATCAGATTCTCGACAACGTCGACAGTCCCTACGGCGAAAATGCGCGGCAGGCGGCAGCTTCGATCTTTTTTTGTATGGCACCAAAAAAGGATGCGACCCGATCGGTTGGCGATTGGAACACCGCGCGCATTTTATGTCAGAACACCGTGATCGAGCACTGGCTTAATGGCGATCGAGTGCTCTCTTTTGACTACACCGACCCCAAGTGGGCTAAGTATGTGGCGCTCCTCGGAATTCGTGGCGGCAACCTTACCGGCCGTAACGGCAAACTCTGGCTCCAGGATCACGGACAGGATGTCTGGTTCCGCAACCTTCGTTGGCGAGTCATCCCCGATGAAGAAGTGATCACTCCTGATCCCGATTTTGTCCCTATGCCAGTGACGGGTCAGGCCCTCGAAAAAGAACAGGCACGGGTAAAGCAGATGCTGGAGTCCAAAAAGAAAACCGGGGAGTAGGGACCGGGAACGATATTGATTTTACCGACTAGCAAAAGTAGGGGAAGAAGTCATGAAACATTGGACTGCCCATTTTTTTCGTTCTAGCAGGAAAAGATGTTCGCGAAATAATGGTTAGCAGATGGAGAGGTGAATTGATTGGAGGGCGATCGCCTCGCATCGAACTGGCCTCTGATTTACACTGGGGCGTTTACTTATTTTCTACCCCCACCATGAAGGCCATCCGACCAAAGCATCCCGCGCTCTGGCACCAAATTTGTCGCGCACCCGTGCAAACAAAAAGGAGTGAGGCGGACTACAAACCACAACGCCTGCCCCCTGCTCCCTAGCAGCCTGTCGGAC
>Ga0105055_10006513_pt1 | contig 15971 bp, 11 predicted proteins | sample BON03_FD_78090 | JGI IMG/M metagenome (GOLD analysis project Ga0105055, IMG submission 78090) | Freshwater microbial communities from Lake Bonney liftoff mats and glacier meltwater in Antarctica - BON-03 | ecosystem: Environmental > Aquatic > Freshwater > Ice > Glacier meltwater | place: Lake...
CAAGTCTTCCGCATTGCCGTGAGAGTACAGCACCAGTTTTCGCTCTGCCAGGGGTACGTCTGATCGATACCCGTGCTCAATCCTTGAAGGAATGCGTTTGCCGTCGGACCGCCACGGCTTGTCCACCCATTGGTTGACCAACTGATCAGAATATTTGTTTTTGGGTTCCTGAAACATGACAAAGTTCAGGGGTGAGTCATAGTCGGAGGTGCATTTGGCGGGAATGATACCCACAGCGAGCAACGCCATCACCACAAACACCAAAAACAGGATGAAGAGGACAAAGTACATTTGTTATTTTTACAGACAGAATTCGGTTCGGAGGTGGGTTTCAAAAAAAGTATTAACAACACTCGACATCCCACGTATTGCGTAGCGCGATAGGAACAATACTCAAAATGGCCACCAAGAATAAGACGGCGGCCACTCCGTAGACAATATGGGAAGATTTTGCCCCCCACCAGTTCGCTCTGCGCTGAGTAGCCACCAAAATCAGGGCTAAGAGAAGGTGAAAGACAATGACGCCCACGTGACCACAACAAATTGAGCTCGAGTTACGGTTTTGTCTGCCATGACGGGTTTATTGAAACGACGGAACAAATTTCACCGTACCTTTTCACAGAACATTACCAATTTATTTAACCGTCCCGGGTAATTAGAGAGGTCCCACAAAAATGGCCACTAGAGCCCACGGCCCACAAGAGCAATTCATGCCAGAGACGAGACATGAGGTGTCTCAAGTAAAAAACCTTCAAAAAGCGTAAGGGTGATGTCTCAAAAAAATTAAGCTGAAACGTTAAGCATTTTATGAAAAAAAATAACTTTGAATGCGTCACTTTCCGTTAGCCGATGCATTCATACTGGTCTCTGAGCTTTTCAGGCAATTGCAGGTGAATGTACAAGTAATCAAAGACAGGTTCGATATTCTCCATACCCAGGTTGGACAACAGGACCTTTTGTTGGTCGCTGTACACCACAGGATACCGGGCGAGCATACCTTCCTCAAAGTTCTCGTGGTGACCTTTTCCGAGGAGTTGGTAGTCGATCAGCTGGAACCAAAAGGCCAAATCGTCGCTTCCGAGATTGGGTGGGCCAGTGAGATGCACTGTCACGCTTTTGCCCTTTTCGTCAATTTCTTCGACATACTCGAATTCGTCGTTCTCAAACCACTTCCACCACTTGGCAGTGCGCTTCACCAAAAGTGGAGCCCGTTCTTTCATCAAGCTCCACAAACCTTCTTGCTCAATGTATCTCTGCTGGGTAGAGGGGCAAATAGGCTGAACACCTTCGTTGAAAAGACCCTCACAAACCTCCAGGGTGAGTGTCTGAGACATGATGGGTTTTTTGTGGTCTTTAAGGAAATGCTAATTTATGAATAATTTTATTTAATTTGGGAAAAGAAACGCAGCCTTCCCTCGCTCCCCCGATGGCGAGAGCTTTGTCGAGTCGATCCTATAAACCTTCGGATGCCTGTCGAAGACCCAGCGAATCATCAGTCGTTTCCCAAACTTGTCTGACGCTACAGTTCATGCGACAGCTGCTCAGAAACCTGCAAGGCCGAGTGGACCTTCCAGCGAAAGCCCTCCGACCTTACACCAAGCACGGCGGTCTGAACGGTGATCACGACCACAGAACCAAGACAGGGTTGCAAGCGACCTTGCGTCAAGTGTTTGCGGCTTACCCTTACGAGGCGGCGTGGGCCGACGAGGAGGCCAATCAGACGCCCCCCTTCAGCTACATGACTAAAGCCGAGCGTGATAAACTAAGGAGTTTTTTCAAACCGCTGTTGGGTGAACGCATCGCAGACGGCAAGGTCCGGTTCACCGACTTCGATACCGCGTGGGTCGACAGTAGAGAGCTAGATTTTGCGGTCAAACAGCAGCTTTCTAAAAGCCGCACCTTTCTAAACAGGACCAGCACTTGGCCTGTTCAGCTGATCAAAACTCTGAATCCCAAACAGTTCTACCGGTTCCAAGCGGGACTGCCCTCCTTGCGGGGCACCGGCTCCATTTGTAATGTTTCAAACGGTGGCGGTTGTCACTGGGTGGCAATTTTGATTCATCCTGCGACACGCACCATCGAGTTCTTCGATCCCTACGGAAAACCGCCGGCTCACTACCCGGATCTCAAGCCGGAAATGAAAAAGCTGCTGTCGGCTTGGATCCAAAGTCAGCAAAGCCGAAAAAAGGAGATAACCTGGGCCGTCCAGAGCAACAGCGTGATCGTGCAACGAGGTGCTGTGCAGTGTGGTATGTTTGCTCTGTATTATTTAATTAACCGCGCTAAGCACCGCAGTCGAAAAGCAGTGATCCGGTCTTTAGAACGGCTGGGAGATGAAGGCATGGAGCAATGGCGCTCGACAGTTTTTCGACGACCTCCTCCAGAGTATGCCGCATGGAGGAAACATCAGGAAGCGCACTGGAAAAAGCCCCACGTGGAACACGCTGTAGAAAAGGGGACTCGAGGACAATCTATTGTCGTCTTGGAGTAAACTCTGATGATGGAGCGAAAGTATGACGGATTAAAGAACCCTTGCCCTGTCCTCAACTTCGACACCTTAACACCAATAAATGTCCCAAAGTCATTGACGCTTTGATCGCCTTGGGATATCAACTTTTTTTTAACACCCCCGAGGTCTTTCATTTTTTTTTTAACAAAACAAACAAAACAAAAGTATGGTACATGAACTCACTCATCCCTGGTGGTGGTTAAGTGGAGCAGTAATCTGCGTGTTACTATCGCTTACGACATTGATTTTGACGTTGACATTGTTGAAGGCCGACAGTAATACGTCGGCAGTTGACAGAACCGTGGAGAATGCGCAGGCGGTTGATCGAGTCGAGCTGTACACTGTTGGTATGGGAGGCACCGGGGCCACCACGGCCGAGGGGGCACGGAAGAACTTGGAGCTTAACGACGAAGTGGTTACGGCCTCTGTACTACCAGTGAAATGGGGCGGTACCGGTGTCTCATCCGTCGAAGCACTGAAACCGAAACTGGGGTTGGGATCCATGGCATTTGCGAGTAGTTTACCCGTTACAGACCTGGTGGGCGAAGAAAAGCTACAACGTACTGCCAATGCCTTCTTACCCGTGTTTTACGACACCGCCGGCACTTTTATGTACAAAGTTCCGGCCGGGGTGACCCAGCTGCACGTTCGGTTAGCCGGTGGGGGAGGCGGAGGAGGCGGAGGAGGTGCTGGAGGGCGAGGCGTCAACACTAGCATCCCCAGCTATCTGGAGGCGGCGGGGGGCGTTAACCTTCGTAAACGTTTTCAAGATATGTCCGATATGGATCTCGCTGATCCTATAGTCAATAAGATGGTCAGCAGTGCCCAGAATTCCATCGATCTGTATGCCAGATCATCTGTTCTTGACACGATTGACTTGGAGGAACTTTATTCAAAGACCAAACCGCCAAACCAGGATCACTACCTCTTGCACACCTTTATATGGTTTTTGCAAGGCCTGTCTGAGATCGTGACTTCGGCTCAGGTTTACGATCTCACGTTCCTTCAAGATTTCGAGGACATTTTCTGGGTCATACCACGCGCCTGGGACTTGGAAGACCTGGGACGTATGGTGATGAGCTTTGACACGTTGTACCGCACTGGAGAAACGCTCGACAGGTGTTTGGTGGTGGCGCTGGTAAATGCATCGAAAAACATGAGGACTGGATCGTGGGTTGTGCGTTGCCGCGACACACAGAACAACCCGTTTGACGAGGCTGAGGGTGCTATTGCAGAACTGGGTTCGGCGGATGTGGCTCTCATGGTGGGCCTTGTGGCAGCCGTGGCTTCCGGAGCCAATGCGGCCGCTATTGTCACCTATTTGACAAACGCCAGCGATGAGACGTACGGGGCTGCACGCACCGGTGTCTTGGCTGCTTTTGCTGACGCAGAGACAAACTGGAAGCTCATTCGTCCTAGCTGGGGCGGTGATCTCTGGAAAGCGTTCCTCGTACAGCTGTGTGTGGCCATTTCGCGTTATGACACACTGGTTGTTGGAGCAGCCACAGGCACGGAGGTCGTAGAGGGAGTTTTATATTTCTATCCAGCAGGAGACTCGATCATGTTTTACACCACAGCCCGACACAGCGCTAGCGCGCTGTTCTCTGGAGGCAGAGGCGGAGGTGGCGCCAGTGGGGAATGTTCGGGCTACCTCACCATGGATTTGAACGTGACCAGCGCTGTCACACTCAGCGTCACGCCGGGAGAGCTTCTCGAGATACAGGTGGGCTACGGAGGTGCAGGGGGTGCAGGCGGCCAGGGGCCAAATACGTCCGCGGTTGCGGCAGAATACCAGCACGGCCAAGCAGGAAGCCCTGGGGGCCGCTCCTCCATCAAGCGTCAGGGGATTGGGCTGGCCAACTCTCCAGGAGGGCGCGGAGGCCTCGGGGCAGCGCCTGCCTTAGGCCGCGTGGGAGGAGCAGGAGCGCCATCGCGCTTTTACGGCCATCCGGGATCGGGAGGGGCAGCAGCAAACTCGTGGACAGATTACCCAGCAGCCCAGACAGGAGGAGCAGGAGGCGAGTACAGTGAGGCCTCTCACCCCTTCAATTCTTTGCCCGAAGCTAACTTTCCGACCTTGACCCGCACAGACGGTATGGCAGGGACCGACAGTGGGACCGCACCGCCAGCTAGAGAGGGACAAGCGGGAGGAGCACCAGGACCGGCAGTTTCAGGCTGGAAGAATACGTGGGGAGGTTCAGGTTCAGGAGGAAAGGGTGGCTTTCACGGAAGCAATGGGTGGACGGGCAGGAGAGGACAGCCCGGCTTGGTTCTGATCGAGCCAGTGGTTCTCAATTAGTTTGACCCTTTTACACCTTGATTTTAGTTTGCAGTATGAAATAAAAAATTGGGCAATGTCGCTTACCGTACCTTTCTCCGGGGCAGTGTCTCTAGCAGTTCTGGCGTTCTTGACGGGTCTGGTAGCTATAATATTAGTTTTTGCCGTACCTCCCAAAAAATCCGCGAGGAACAAAATTAACCACAAAAAGTCAATGAAGGAGAATACGGAAAGCGTGTTGGCTCTGGAGAACGGGGGGACTGCAGCGAGCACAGAGCACGGTGCCAGGCAATCCTTTCAGCTCAATGAAGACCTCGTGACACTGAGCGAACCGCTTTCTATTTTGAAAGGGGGCACAGGGACAGCGACCTTGGAGAGCTTTGTTACAGAAACGCTCCGCGCGGGTCAACTGGCCTTCAAGAACAATTTGTCGGTATCTGAGGTGTCTGGCATCAGCACTATATCAACCTTCAAGGAGGGATATCTAGATGTTGTGTTCGACGTGCCGGGGCTCCACTTGTTTCAGGTCCCACAGGGTGTGACGTCGATCAGGATTAAACTGGTGGGAGGGGGCGGAGGTGGTGGAGGTGGAGGTTCTGGGGCGTGGGGGTACGACTACTATAGACCTCCGCAAGGCTTTTCTCTCGGTGACGTGTACGACGCTGTAAAGGACGGATATGATTTTGTCGTAGACGCTGCGCATTTAGCGGCCGTATTGGCAAATGAGGCTGCTAAAGCCGCTAGAAAGGCTGCAGAGGCGTCCTACTATGTAAACATCGAGGCCGCCAACGCGATTTCGGCCCAAACCGCTGCAGCCTTGTCCACGGCACGCGACGCCGCATCCGACTTGGCGGATACCATCGGGGACGCAGCTTCCCTGGCCGCTTTGACCATCGCAGATTATTCTGTCGTCGCAGCCGATGCGACGGCTGATGGCGTAACAGATCACATCAATGCACAAATTGATGTCTGGAGCGAATACGGAGAGAGTATTGGTAACGCTGTGGCGGCCCAAGCACTTGCGGCTGTCGCCAAATCGGGTCCCCTCGGAGCCATATCAGTTTCGCTCTACATGTCAATTTCTGCGGGAGAAAGTCCTAAGTCCACTCTTTTTGCCGCTGTCATGTCCGGGGTAGACGCAACTGCCGTAGGCCACATTATGATTTCCAGCATTCAGGCAGGTTTGGACGGACGCAGCCCTTTAACAGGGGCGTATGAGGGGTTTGAAGATGTAACCCCAGGGGCCGTATTTGTGGCGACTCTAGCAGGCGGCGTTATAGCAGGCAGAAACTTCCAAGATACGCTGGGAGATGCAGCCAATGCCGAAGCCGCTAGATTCGGACCCAACGTTGCAGGCGCTACGGCCTTCATGGTCGAATTTGCCGACAGCGGAGACCCTCAAGCGGCCGCCGATGCCTACCTCGTGGCTTGGTTTACCAATGACTCCCAAGGCGGGTTTGGATCAGGGGGGAAAGATGCCTTTGTCCAAGCCATGGTGTTGGCTATTATTTCCCAGCAGGCCCAAAACAACACGAATGGCACCAACGACACCTTCACACCGTATCAACTGGAGCAACTACACATTCACATTAGCACAAAGCACACCGAATACGATGCTAATGTCCCCACCTGGACAGCATCTGACGAAACCTCGCAGAAGATCATCGCAAACACCCTTCTGGCTAGGACCAAGTGGGGAGGCGGAGGGGGCGGAGGATCCAGCGGCGAGCCGGGGCCGGCGTTGGGCTTTGATGCGGCACCCGTGGTGGTTGCTGTGACCCCCGGCACGGATCTCAGCGTCTACGTAGGGGCCGGAGGCCTCGGCGGGCGCGGCGGTATCAAGATTAAGGAGGAGCAAATAGTACGAGAAGAAGGCGTGTACGAAGGAAGGAACGGTTTGCCTGGCGAAAGCTCCTATGTCCAGCACGGAGAGACCGTGTTGGCCTCGAGACCCGGCGGCAGAGGAGGCTTTGGCGGATACGCTGGTCTCTACCAGGATTATTACGGTACCCCGTTGGATCTGGACGGTGGCGACGGAGGATCGGCTCTGTACTATGCAAGACCCGGAAGTGGAGGCAAAGGCAGCTTGTTTAAAAACACACCGCGACAAGGAGGCGCGGGAGGAACCTACCTTGAAGTAGCCCACCCTTTCAACCCGGTCGAGCTTCCCGAGGCGTGGTATCCGGCAATCACCCGCGTGCCAGCACCCGACGGACTGGTGGGCAACGATCCCTCATCAGTTTTCAGAGGGGGGTTGGGCGGCGCAACTGTTGAGGGGGTTCCTGTCACCGGGTGGGGCGGGTCTGGGGCGGGCGGAGACGGGGGCCCCGTGGCGGCCAGAGGCTTCTACGGAAGAAACGGCAAACGCGGAGCAGTGGTGCTTCAACTAAATTTCTCGACATAATCAATTTTCGACATTTAGACTCGCAGTGCAGCAAAAGAAATGTGTACAATAAAATAAATGGTAGAGTTTCAGTCCTCGTGGTGGTGGATTGTGTGGACGTTGTATGGCCTCGCGATTATTGTTTCCATCACGGCCGTTGTTGTACATTTCACTATAAACGAGAAGACTGCGAAGGACCCAGACGACCCAGACAACCCGGACGGTACGGACGACCCGGAACTTGGTGTGGTAGGCTTGGAAAGGGGAGGCACTGGATCCACCACCGCGCTGAAAGCACGCGCTGCCCTGGGTTTCAACGAAGACCTTGTGACCTTTGGGACCACGTCAAATATGACGCTAGATGAAAAAACAGTTCTACCATGGGAACTGGGAGGCCTGCCAGTGTCTGCGGATGCGGCCCGCACAGCCCTGGGCTTAGGCCCGTTCGCTGTGCTATCAAACGTCACTCTCGCAAACGTGACCGGATCCGAATTATTACAGCCGCGCGCCACCGCCTATCCCGCCTTGCACTTTTCTACGCCGGGCATCCACAAGTACCAAGTGCCCGACCAGGTAACCCAAATTCAGATTCGGGCCATCGGCGGAGGTGGAGGCGGCGGAGGCGGTGGTGGTGGCGGATACGGCGTGGCGGACAACCCCAACGGAAGCGTGTACGGCGCAGGCTCTCTGTACGGCGGCATCGACGGCACTGTGCTCACGACTGTTTTCTCCGAGATGAACAAGGTCAGAAACCTCGTGAAGATTGCCAAAGACTCGGGGGCCGCTGCCAGCAAGAGAGCGCTTAAGGAACAGGTGGCGGCCTCATCCCAGTCTCTGTCGAGCACTTTCGAGGATGCTCTTGCCGAGCTGACGTTGGGAACCGCCCTCTGTCAAGACCTGTACGAAGGCCGCGCCACCTTGAGCCGATACCCCGCGGCCGTCAAGTTTTATGTAGAGTTTGCACACCTGCTGTCTGTAGCGTACGGGGCCGTAACAGTCGCCGAGCTCGAGGGACCTCCCGGAGGGTGGAGCACCGGGCTGCTGGCCTACAACATAGTCCAGATGAAAATGGGGTTTCCGGGAACAGCCGGAGCCGTGGCTGCCCTAATAGCAGCTACGTACGATGTGCGGACGGGCTTCCTGGCTGTAGCCCTGCGAGATTTATCGGAGTACCAAGAGCAAGCCGGTACGTTGAACATGGCGGTGTATGCCGCTTCGTTCGAGGCTGAGTTAGGGCGGGACAAGGTTTGGTTGGCGTGGCATGCGGGGCGTACCCTGAGAAAGGGCATGTCTGGTGATGGCGTCACTGAGGGAACGCTATACCCGGGAAGTGACGAAGAGGTTGCGCTGGCTGCAGGATATGCTGATCCCGCCGACAGTTGGATTGAGCCTGCGGTCTACCTGAGCGCCTTGCCTGCGTCTGCACTCCAAGCTGACTCCACCGTTAGCCGTATTTACCTAGCCCAAGGTACCGCAAACACCTACCAGTTCGAACCTACTATAATAGAAGCATACGATGGAGGAGACCCGAACGCCACGCACCGAGTCATTATGAACGATTTCGCACATCTGTTCATTCAGTTTGATTTACCAGATGTGTTACTTGCCCAGGGTGTGACATCTGCGACGCTAACGTTTTACCAAAATCCTGGAGTGGGGGAGGAGGCTGCAACGGTTTTCGAGATCGCTAAAATAACACAGTCGTGGGATTATTCAACGACAAACTGGAACAATCGACCTTCCGTTGACGTCGGAAGTGCTTTTCAGTTCACAACGGCGGCCGGTTCTACCTTGCGAAAAACCACTGTGAACCTCTTGTCGTTTGCCAATGACTGGTTCACAACTCCGGGCCAAGGTTTCGGGGTTCGTATACGAGGTATCAGCGGTTCCACTGCTGAGTTTTGGATGGTAAGCCCAGAGACACAGGCACGACTCGATGTGCAGTACTATCCTTTCAATATGAAACTCGCACGGTACTCCACTGCCTTGTCAGCCATCGAGTTGCCAAGAAACCCAGACTCCGTGTATTCAACCTCCGAAAGCTTTCCCGCTAACACCCGTCAAGATGTTATGGCACCGAGGTGGGAAGCGCTGTTCCCAGGTGGCAACTTTGACAACGCAACAAACTATAACGCCACCACAGAGACCTTCATTAACCAGTTTATAGACCTGATTCACAACGGAGGAGCTGGCGGTGGCGGGAGCAGCGGAGAGCCCGCGCCAGTCTTAGGATACAACATAGCTCCGGTCACCATACCGGTGACTCCAGGAGAAACCTTGACCGTGGTGGTCGGACCCGGTGGCACTGGCGGCGTCGGAGGAACCAACACTTCGGCCATAGAACCGACTGGAAACCAGTACAAGGGAACGGACGGCACGAGCGGCAGCTCCTCGAGGGTGAACAGAGGAAGTACAACCCTCGTTTCTCGTCCCGGCGGTCGAGGTGGCTTAGGGGGTCACAACGGGTACCCGGGAAAGGTGGTGGCCGGCCTGGGCTCAACATATCAATCTCAAGGTGGGAATGGCGCTTCTGCGCTGTATTATTCCAATCCGGGCAGCGGAGGCCGGAATGGGCCTGTGTGGGTATACAATGCCATCACCCTCTACCCTACCCAAGACAGAGCTTTGGACCAGTTTCTTGTACATAGTTACACGGCTACCGAACTTCGTATCGATCAGGATACCCACGCCATGGCGTTTCTCCAATTCGATGTCAGCAACCTTGTGGACTCAACCCCGACAGCTACGTTGCGTCTGTATGCCACTTTTTATCTTCGAGATCTTGAGCACATACAGTTGTCGGTGCGTAACATCACTGCCTCCTGGATCGACAGTACTGTGACATACGCCACTGCCCTTGCAACTTTGGGGAGTCAGGTGGCAGGCTTTACCGCAACTGCTGCTGATCAATACTACGACATTAATATCACTAGCCTGGTTCAGGGCTGGATTGAAAACCCTGCCACGAACTTTGGCGTGGCCATTTACAGCAGTCAGAACCTGAATGAGAGCTCTTCCGTACGGTTCGGTAGCGTGGAGAATGCCACCGTGGCGTTTCGTCCCCAACTCATAATGACACCGACCGATCCAGCGGAAGAAAGTGTGGGAGGTACGTTTTCCGAAGCGTCGTACCCCTTCGACACCGAGACGATACCCGAGGCGTGGTTCGAGGATCACACCAGAACCAGTGGTGAGGATGGAATCTCTCGAAACAACACCACCTCCGTGGGCCTGTGGGGAGGTGTGGGTGGAGCTGGACGCCCCGGATTCATTGATGAGGGTCTGGGCGCACCGGGAGCTGGGGGTCGCGGGGGTCACCCAAACTACTCGGGGTTCCGCGGAAAGGATGGAACAGCCGGGTTGGTAAGTATTGTGCCTGTGATAGAACCCTAGAATTTTCTTATTTCACACCAAATCTTGCTGTGCTCAATTTTTGGCGAATAAAAAAAGATGGTAGCTCAATAAAATAAAACTTCAGTTGATATGGATCGTTTTCAAAAGTGGTACACTAAACATCACGAAAAACTTACGTGGTGGACCATTACGGACATCTTCGAAAAGAAAGGCATTCTGGTGTGTTTTACAGACGACGAGGACAATATGGATGGAGTGCAAGATGTGGTCGTGATACAGAAAGGACAAAGAATTCAGCATTTCCAGGCGGTGCTGAAGGGTCAGAAAGCCGAACGCCAGCGGCTCAAACAACACAATTTCAAGGGTCTAAAAAAATGGGACAACCATAGGGTCCAAGCTGTGCAAGATTGGACGCTGGAAAACAGTTAACGGAAGGGGCGACGTCTCTTTTTATCTCAGATTGGTCCATCCGCCATGAGTCTTGAGCGGCGGCAACAGCAAGCCCAACACACAAAGGTAGGCATGACAGACAACTGCGGACCGTGCCACAATATTCATGCTGTCGACCGTAACACTGAACAGATCGAAGTGCGCTGCGGCTGCACAAAAGTGTTTACCATCTGAAAAAAAGTTACGTTCGCTATCCGTTAGTGTATGGAGGCTTTCAGAACGTACGCCATTTTGCACCTTTTGGAGCATGCTCGATTAGATCCCCATTTCATAGAGAAACTCCGTCCCGTACTGGTCACACATCCAAATCCAAGACAATGGAGCGGCCGTGTGACCTCGCAGTTGTACATGATGCGAGGCTTGTCGTTTTTTGAACATTGTGATTTGCTGGAGACGCTGTATGCCAGAGCGAGAGAACGATGTCAACAGGGATTTGTCACACTCAACCAGGCTGACAAAGATTCTTTACAAAAGTTTTTCAGACTGTCATTGTGAAGGGTTATTTCTGAGGACTATGAATTTCTACATAAATAGTTGTTATGATCATGACGTTTTCAATGGATTGGACGCTGGAAAACAGTTAATGGAAGGGGCGACGTCTCCTTTTTTCTAAGGTTGGTCCATCCGCCATGAGCGTCGAATACGTAGAAAGAGAAATACGTTGAAGACTATTTTGATAATACAAATTTTCATATTGAAAACATCATTCATAGATTGGAGACCATAATGGTAGGCTGGTGAAAATCATAAGCTCGTCAAAAGACCAACTATGACTCCCAACGAAGCATCGACCATCGAAGCAACAACCGCTAGCCCTGCTTGCCAGCTGGAAGCAGCGAAAAGTCTTGTCGTGGAAGCAGCCGAAGAAAGTTTTGAGCTCAGCTGCCAAGTCCTTTATTGGGATTACAAAAACAGGTTGCCGAGCGAAGCTTCCCCCCTTGACCCTTGGAAGCATAAAGACGAATTAGTAATCAATGTTGGATGGGGCCTCGACACCGAAGTCCGCGACATGTGGACGCTCGTAGACGAAAAGGGAGAATTACTTACCCCGTACTACAGCTTTTTAATCTTGTCGGATGAGTTGAAAAGCATATATGAACCTTCCACTGTGCCGCCGATCCGAGACGGAACACCCTTGCTGGTAGTTGTTGGTGAAGGTGATGTACTCTACTTGCACAACTTTCGAAAAGTGTGAGGTGTGAATGCTCATAAAGTTTTTCAAAATTAAAAAGTTCCGAATTTGACGATGCTGGGTTGTGGTCCAAAGAGTTCGATGTGCGTTTACTTTAAAGAGTTAACCGATGTTCATAGAAAAGTGGCACATCATGGACAACGACTATGTCACGTTCAGTGAAGTCAGCGAGGACGATGCCACGATCAGTGAGTATACCACCATTGAAAACGGCCCATCCGAAACCAAACTGGCCACTGAGATAACTCCGGAAGTTCGGACCGCAGAAAAATTGAATCCTTATTTGGGAGAGCTCCCTGAATATCATCAGGCCTATCGTCATCCGTCACATTGTCATCCTTTACTGGCTGTGTTCAACCGGGAAGGTGATGGCGTTGAGTGTAATAACATGGCATGTGAGCGTCGTATTTCCCACAATACGACATGTTTTCATTGTCCGTTATGCGTCTTCGATCTGTGTGGGTGGTGTTTTCAGCTGGACTCGACGGGTAAAGATAAGAGCTTGCCTGTAAATCCGGATGCTCACAACCGAAAAATACCCATATTAGCTCCGTTATCCAACCCTTATGTGGCAGAGGTGCCTCAATATCATCAGGCCTATCGTCATCCGTCACATTGTCATCCTTTGCTGGTAGTGTTCAACCGGGAAGATGACATTGAGTGTAGTAACAAATCATGCGGCCGGTGTATTTCTCAGAATACCACTTGTTTTCATTGCCCGTTATGTGATTTCGATCTGTGTCAATGGTGTTTTCAACTGGACTATGCGGGTGAAGATAAGAGCTTGCCCGTGAATCAGTACAATTACAATCGAAGAATTCCCGTCCTGAAGCCGTTATCGGTAACAGTATGAGAAGAGACAGTGAGGTGACAAAAGGTCTAGTGAAGTTGCAACGTCTGGAATTCAGTTCGGCCCTCGTCTACTACTATCCCACGGTCACAAAATCCCTCTGGGTCACAGATCATACCGTGGCCTTCCACTCGTCGGGTATGTCCGTGGAAAATACCGCAGTGGCCAAGTCCATTACCATGATGAACTCATCAAACTCTTCTTGTGTTGTTTCGTTTTCTTTTGTGAGATCATACAGCTTCTTTGCAGTCAATTGACATCTGTAAATAAACCATCTGGGAAGACCGTACAATGCCTGCATGTCGTAATCCATTTTGTTTAGAGCGACACCCTCAGCAGCCACCCATTGAACGTCGTGGTCAATCTCGTCCATTGGGCAACGCTCCCCCGATGTAAGAACAAGGCCACATCGGGAACACGGTGTCTTGACAACTTCCATGGTAGATCGTAACTGTTTTTATTTTACGGCTAACAGTTCATTTTATCTGGAACGTCTGTTCCTTTTTCGTCTCTTGTGTTTTTTCGTCTCTGGTAGACTAATATCTGGTAGAATAATAACTCCTTCGGCGTCGTGAACATAATCTTCAAACACGCACCAGTGAAACTCTACGGCAGGATTTCCCCTGGACTCTGGAGTTAATGTCCATGGATATTCTTCGTTAAAGTTGCCGTGGATTCGAACGTTCTTTTCGTCGTCGACAAGAAAGCCCTTCAGTGTCGTGTTATGCACTAGGGTCACTTTACACTCATGTTTAAAGTGAAAGTTATCCATATAGCCGTACAAACCAAACAGAACACCGTTGTACGTGACTTGCCTCTTCTTGCGAATGTGAGCAGACAGAGCCTTCCAAGATCCTTCGTATCGAGGTATCGATATCGGACCGTACTTCTTTTTGTAACAGTCGGGGCATCGATCTTCTCTTTCGTCCTCTACATAACAACCACAGTCCCTACACCGCACATCCGGACCTTCACACGAACACCACTCTCCGAAACAACAACCACAAGCAAAGTCGTCGTCTGCGTCGGAGTCGGAACCCCAAGAGTCTAACTTCCGCTGCTGGGCTCTAAGCTTGGATTCTTCTTGAAGCTTGGCGGATTTAACTTTCCAGGCTTCAAACTCTGCTCGGGTTTTTCTTTGAAGGTCACGACTGTAACAGGACATAATTGAAGTATTGAGAAGACAATAATACACGCTAGAACAGAAAGAAATAAAAACCACATTCAAGACCAATTCAGTTCTGGAAAAATGCGAAGGTCAGCACAGTTTCGGTTAATCCAAAATGACAACAGCGAAGTCTATGCACCGATCTCAAGTTTAAAAATGATGAGAGGTTCCCTTTAGCTCAAACCGCGTTTATGCTCGGTGGAAAAATATTATAAAACAATAAAAAAGATACGAGAGGATATGGCAGAACAGCAGAATACATCCCAAAAAGTTAAGTCAAAATTTTCGGGTGGCGTACTAATTTTTACCTTTCTGTACACCATACTATTACTGCTCGGGTTGATTCTAAGTGTCTTCAATCGAATTGATTTGGCAGGCTTGACCAGCAAAAGTAATGCTTTAGTGGATAACGAAGGAGTCTTGGAAATTTCCGGACAAAAATTATTCAAAGTAAGATTGCCCTTTGCGAATAGATACGAGGAAAACCAACAACAACTCAGTGAAGCAGTGAGCGACTACGGTTTGGGTCCCACCGAGGACCAAGAGTACACGTTCGGCTTTGCCGACACCAGATGGAAAAAGGGCTTCATTGACGATTTGTCATCCGAATTCATTCGACTGGGTGATTCGGTATTACACTACGAAAAAGACCGTTTGGTGGTATCGAATGGCAAAGGAGGCGAATTGCTTAGTATCAGTGCCGAAGGTACCCTTTCCGTCGGAAATCCTGAGGAAACGCGAGATATACTCGGTCTCAAAACTATTAAAAATTCAGTCGTCGATCCTGACGAGAAGGACGACGTTACCAAAGGCTACGGTGAAGGATCGCTGTGGGTGCGGTCCGGGTACGACAGGGCCTTCATCTGTGTTAGCGCGAAAGATGGACAAGCCGTGTGGCTAAAGCTGGGCGGAGGACTGGACGGCACTCAAATCGAACCCAACCAATATATGGCTTGGAATTTGGTACCCGGCCTAGCAGACTTGCAAAACAACGACATGATGTTTATATACGACACCAGCGAAGCCAAACTAACCTTTATGCCTTACCTAGATTTTTACACTAAAGCAGGGGTCGACATAGGCACGGTCGGACCAGCTGGTCAAGCTTTTCGTGTGACTGTCACAGGAGACATTGACAACAACACTTTAACTTTTATCGAAGACAACAGTGGAGCTTCGGCCACAAACTTTTACGTGAGGGTGGTCGAAAGTGACCTACGGTTAGACCAGACTGACCCCGCCGAACTAAACGGCAATATGTCTCGTCATTGCATCATGTGGGACGGAACCACTTGGACCGACTATGGCCAGTTCACGGGACCACAGGGTGAACAGGGAGTTCAGGGTCCTCAAGGGAATCAGGGACCTCCAGGAGATACCCATGTCCCTGCGGCATCCACCGGTATGGAAGGGTACAGCATCAGGGTCAACGACTCGGGAGTCTACGAAGTAACTCAACTGAACCACACCGAGCTCAAGAATGCTGGAACGTATTCTCATACCCAACTGGACGCTCATGTGGATGCTGCCAACTCGCATATTGCCGCTACCAACAATCCTCACACTGTAACCAAGGCCCAAGTCGGACTAAGTAACGTACTGGATGTGGCCGTTCCGGATCCCGCTTTAGCTACAGAAGGACATGGTCTTCGAATTAATGATGCAGGAGCATATATGATTACTCAACTGGATCACACCGAGCTTAAGAATGCTGGAACGTATTCCCATACTCAACTGGACGATCATGTGGACGCTACAAACTTGCATATCGCGGCTACCAACAATCC
>Ga0105055_10006514_pt1 | contig 15969 bp, 4 predicted proteins | sample BON03_FD_78090 | JGI IMG/M metagenome (GOLD analysis project Ga0105055, IMG submission 78090) | Freshwater microbial communities from Lake Bonney liftoff mats and glacier meltwater in Antarctica - BON-03 | ecosystem: Environmental > Aquatic > Freshwater > Ice > Glacier meltwater | place: Lake...
GTCAATGAAAAGAAATTTCTTTTAGAAAACAAGGGAACTCGCGACCAGTTGCTCGTGTGGTCTAACAAGTCCCAATTGGAATTGGTGAATGCACAGAATATTGCGTTAGCAACACAACAAAAGATGCTGAAAGACAAGGATAAGGCAGTTCAGAAAAAAGCTGCCAAGATGGAAATACCTCAAATCCCTGAGGCTGCCTTTAGTGTCTATCCAGAATCGGTACTCTTGAAGCCACACATGGGATGCATGTTCACAATCAAAGCAGAAAGAAGTATTCCTGGATCCATAATCGAGAATTTTTCATTGCAGAGTAAAGTGGGCAAAGAGAAGAAGCCCATAACCGTGACAGAAGCTAAGTTTGAGGCAAACTTCACGAATCCGTTACTTCATGGCTCTGATGAACTTTTAGAATTCTGCTACACATGTTCTCCTGATGATCCTGTTGTCGACATACATAGTGTGCAGAAGCGACCCTTCCAACTGACCAACATCTCGAAGCTCCCTTTGAACTTTATACTTCGTACGCATGAACCTTTCTCAGTAGATACATGGGAGATTTCGTTGCAACCAGGAGAGACAGCTAATATCACCGTATTATTTGACCCATTTGTAAAAGACACTTTGAAGTGCCAAACCATCACGGGGAAACTGACCGCAATACATCAAGACCATCCTCAAAAAGATGTATTTGAACTACGAGCACAAATTAACTATCCTAATTTGGATTTCCAAGATTCCAGTGTCGAATTCGGATGTATACTCGATGATACTAGTAAAGTAAAAACGATGCAGATGACAAACAATTCAATTGTAGACGTTCGATATTCCTGGGTTTTCGCTGAGAATGAAGTAGATTCTATGAGTCCTGGTAAGATGTTTGATATTCGACCTTTAAGGGGGATTCTGCGTCCGGGTGAATCACAAGGGGTGGAAGTATGTTTGTTTGGTGGGTCTAGCTCCAAGTATAAAGCGATTGCCATATGCGATGTGCTAGGCGGTCCATCCTACGAGATCCCCCTTCTGGCCGAGACTTCCAACATCACATACAAAGTTGACACGGATTCATTTGACTTTGGAGAAATGATTCATGACAAAACAGAGGAGAAAGAATTCACCATCAGCAACACTGGCAAGGTGCCTTTTGAATTCCGGACATCGTTCAATTCCAAGGTAGTAAAATGTATTCCTGCAGAAGGAAGAATCATGGCGAAAGATACAGCTACGATTAAGGTGTTTTTTAGTCCTGTGGTTCCCGAATTGGTGGTTGAAGATATTCACTTGGAGGTGGCGCATTACGAGCCTACAACCATACAGGTAGTGGGGAAAGGAATATTCGCAAACGTTTGTTTGAATTTGCAGCGCGATGCTGATGAACAATGGCTCTCGTACTTGGATGCAGCTGCTAGTTTTCAGCGTGGAGTACCTGACTTGACAGGACAGCCAGTTATTGGAGGCACAGGCTTGATGGAATGCAAAGTCAGCGTTGCGGAAAGCCGAAGGTCCAAGATGTCCAAGGGCTCCATGATGAAATTCGACATGATGAAATTGCCAGCGGAGTCGGAAGCAAACAGGTTAAAGTTCGTGGACTTTTTGAAAAACCCTGTTGTGAATGATTCTATTTTTGCATTATCCACGTATGTCGTTGACTTTGGCAACGTGATCGTCGGAAAATCGAGGAAGAAGACGTTCCAGTTGATGAATACAAGCACAGTGCCTCTGAGCCTCTCTGTAGATCGTCAAAGCAACGGCAACCATATTTCTGTGGAACCATTGAAAGTGAACAAATTGCCTGAGGGAGAATCTATAGAATTCGCATTGCAATTGAATGCAAGTAAAGATGTGATGCTGGGTCCGTTAAACCAGAAACTGCTGTTAGACATTCGGTACGGCCCCCCAGTCCTGGTCCTCTTGAAGGCGAACATTACAGTACCAGATGTAGGATTCGTGAAAGATAGCGTCGATTTTGGTTCAGTTCTTGTTGGCCAGGAAAAGATTTCCGTTGTTCAAGTCCAAAATACATCTCCAGTGAATGTGGAATGGACTTGCGGAGGCAGCAGAGGATCGTTGTTGGATGGGACTGGGGATACTCGATCGTTTGAAATCGTTCCAAATTCAGGAATCTTGCAACCGAATCAGCGATGCAATTTAGAAATCACGTTCAAGCCTCATGACGATAGGAGTTATCAGGCAAAAATCCCATTTAAGATTGCAAACAATACCAAAATACGCCAACTGAATTTTATGGGTAGTGCGGACAAGCTGAAGGTGGACACAATCAAGGAAGTACTTGAATTGGCACCTATTCTTCCATTCACGGATGAATCGGAACCATCGACATTCAAGGAGTTTGAGATCACGAATCCCACCTCGCATGATGTTGAAGTTTATTCCCTGGATTTCGATCAGCAGTACTTGGACGAAGATGACACGATTAGACAGGTACTCGCTCATCAAGGGTCTACTCGTTTTCACGCAAGTTTGCGAATCCCTGGTGAGGGTCTTCAGGAGGAACTTATGAACATCTACAAGTCATTTCAACCCAAACCAGATGTTGAAGACTGTCAAGTTGAAGTAGGTGAGCTCGAGGTAGTAGCCACAGAAATAGCAACTTCGTATCGCGACCGTGGATTGGCATACGACTTTGTTCTTTTAGGTCAAATCAGCGAGTATGTGGTTGAGACCATTGTGGAGAGAATGGAATCAATTGATGTGTGTACTCTGAACGATGTCATTGTGCACGCTGCACAGGAAGGTAAAATGCCCATCGAGGTATGTGCTCATTATTCAATTGGGAATGTAGTCCCTCCGAAAAAAGGCAAGCAAGTAACTCTTCCGCTTACAGTCGAGGTTCTGAGTGAAGTTATTCGGTGGAAATTAAGTCAGAGTGGCAATGGAATAGTGCTATCTGACTTAAACAGCGAGATCGCATTAAAAGATCTTACTCTCGAGGATATCGCTACTAGTGTTAAGAATTCAATCGACACAAGCACCATGAAGACTATTTGGCTGGATAATGGTGATGACGCCTTCGAAAAGGTAGCCACTATTCTTGTTCCTGAATTTGAAGTTAAAACTGCAGATGAAGTTTTTGAATCCAAGGATGAACCAAAAGAGGTTGAAGAATTGGAAATTGATATTCCTAACCAATCAGATCGCATTCTTCGGATCAAGGACATTGAAAATGCTGTGGAAATCACATCATCTTGGCTCCCTCATCTCGGTACTCCAGTACCAGAACCCATCGACCCTTACTTCTTGGCCATGCCATCAGACAAAGTATATCACGTGATTGGAATCCCATCTCAACGACCTACATTGAAGGAAACGATCACCAAGTTTCGCCTACAGACCGTAGTAGAAGGTGAAGAAACAGACGATGACGCAGAATACAATCGCAGAGTGAACGCAACTCGATGGGTGATCAAGGCCGGAGAAGCAATCAAACTTCAAGTTCTCTTCAAATCGTCCCAAGTGGGCACATTTGAGCAGCAGCTGACCTTCAATATAGTTGGAGGTCAACGCCCAACTTGGATGGTGGCACGCGGGGTGTGTACTGTTCCGATGGTCAGCACCGATCCGCGTAATGTTTTCATGAACAGGATTAAATCAAGACCTCCAACAAGATTCGTCTCTAAAAAGTACGTCATGGGGTTCGATTGTTTTGAATTTGGTCCGTTGCTACTTGGAGTCGAACCATCAGAAAAGAATAGCGAGAGGTTTCGAATTTCGAATTCCGGTGTCTTGGCAGTTTCCAAGGTGTCTTTTGCTTTTATTCTTGAGTCAGATGATGGGGACATTGCTGAAATCTCTGATCCATCAATACTTCCATTTACCGTAGAACCGAGTGAATTGATTGACTTGGAAGTAGGCGAGACTCGGGATATCGTGGTTGCGGCTCTTCCAGTTGCAAAAGGTGAATTCCGTGCGAAGCTAGTATGCACCATTTTGGACAATCCGGACGCTTGTGGTTTCAACATCACTTGCATCGGTTCAGAGCCAACATTGTTATTGGAAGGTCCTTGGATGGATAATGCAAGTGTGGAATCCGAACCCTGCATCGATTTCGAAAGGCTGCTGTTGGGTAGGTACGAAGAAAAGCGATTCACTATCACCAACACATGCGAAGTTGCCTTGAAATGGAGTATCGCAGAGCCACAGGAGGCATTCACTTTCTCTGTCTTTGAAGGAGTGATAGCACCTTTTGCTAAGGCAGACATTAACGTGGGTTTCACAGCGAAAGAACCACAAAAGGTCGATCAAAGCATTGAAATCGTTTTTTCCGACGCGGAAGATGCGGGATCGTCCAGAATGTCTAAATTGCGTTTGAAAGCAGAAGCATACAGTATCCAAATTCAGCCGAGCTTTCTTCAAGAGGAAACTGGTGCTGTTAATTTGGGAACACTAAGGGTCTTTGAGGTCGGTAGTAAAGAAATTTCTCTGACAAATAGTGGGATATATCCAGTTGAATATTGTTTCGAGAATAGCAAGAATAGGACTAAAGACATATTGCGTGTGGAGCCGGCTACTGGGGTACTCGATCCATCAGAGAAGGCATTGGTGACTATCACCTTTCAATCTGACAAGGAAACTTCTTTGAGATTTAACAAGGATATAAAATGCAATATTCTAGAACCCCAAACAGGTGAAGTCGTTGAAACATTTGAAGTCCCTGTGAATGCTACTAGTGTTTTCTCATCTGTTCGTATTCAGCCAATGAAAGGTTTACATTTTGGGGCTCTCCAGTATGGATCGACGCCAACGAAAACATTCGAAATCAGGAATGATGGTGTATTTGCTTTTAGTTTTGAAGTTATATCGAGTTCGCAACTGAAAGAAAGACGTCAGCAACTCGAGGTGTCAAGATCGGATCACACTGATGAAGTTGAATCCTTCCAGAATATGATGCTACGGAAAATAGCATGTCCAAAGCAGGAAGGTTTGCAAGTAAATCAAGTTGAATTTGGAAATTTTGTCATGGTACCAGGAGGTGGCCTAGTTGCGCCTGGTGAATCAGTTTCAGTGCAAGTGACGTTCAATGCTACCGAGGAGCAAGCCTGTGTGGAGCAGCTGCATGTGGTAGTGAGTGGATCTTGTCCCGATGAGCAGCTGATTTCAGGATATCCGTTCGAGCTTGCAGGGGAGTCTCACATACCAGGTATCAGTACGGACACCTTCCAGTCGATTTTTGAGGAGCAATCCATAGCACGAAGCAATGATTTGTCTTTACCAGGCGTGTTTTCAACCTCGGAACGGGTGTTTTCCTATGGTCACTTAATACCATCATCATTGCCGGCTAATGGTGTTTGTCAGAGGTTCAAGATTTCGAACCCCAATAAAATCAAAGCAGTAGTGAACTGTTCAATCGAAGCGCGAAGTCTGATTAGCGAAAACGTCTTTTCTGTGCAACCAGCGCAGCTAGAACTCCCTGCCCACGAGTATGAGTTTGTTAGTGTGTACTTCAAACCAGCTGCCATGGCTAACTATGTCTCCAAGTTCAAAGCTCAAGTGGTGGATGGGAAGGACAGTCAAACCAACTTGCTTGAATTTGATCTGCAAGGAGAAGGAACGCTGCCTTGCATTACCGTCGTGTCCCCAGCGTCGTTGAGTACAGATGCCAAATATGATGTACATTTTGGCAAATTGCAAGTTGGTAGGAAATCCGAGCAGACGATCACCATTAGAAATGATGGTATAGTACCAGTGACGGTGCGCTTCGACATGACCATCCATGGTGCCTTCTCAACTCCCTTGAGAAACAGTTCCATCACTTTGCAGACCACACAAGTGGGATCTATACCGGTTTCCTTCTCACCAATGGAACCAGGAGACCAGGCAGCTACATTGCTGATGCGAGTGCTGCACAACGAATTTGAATTGTTTACTTTTGAATTAAACGGTTCTGGGTTCCAAGAAGATATCAGTTTCGATGAATTGAATGATGATATGACGTTGCAATTTGGGGACCTTCCATTACTTGGAGAATTGGCCGAAAAGACAACCAATTTCTCGTTGAAGAATAATTGTAACCATGTGATAAGATTCGAGTGGAAGAATGACCAAACACCTCAAGTATGTTTTAACCCGTCGGCTGGCCATATTGCTCCGTATGGATCGATTCCTGTACTTGCCTCGTTGTCCAGTCAAGAGCCTATTTCCCTGAATGCATCTCCAGTTAATGTAGTGATTCAAAAAATTTCATATACCGAGGAAGCTTATGAAGCAGCCGCCGGAAAAACAATTGAGTGGACTAGTGATTCAGAAGTCGAACCATCATTCATTCAAGACAGCACCTCTCGTGACATTCTATTGCCATGCTTTGCTGAAGTAGACACTGTTGCGTACTCGGTTGAATCGCGCGATGTTCACTTCAAGCCTACAATGATGTTTCAGTCACGTGCATTCAAGCTTCCAGTAATGAATCCAGGCAGAACCTCGTTGGTATTGGACTGGAACATTGCCCCGGAAGAAGGGAATACAACAAATCAGAGACCTTTCTCGATCACCCCAGCGTCCACCATCATAGCTCCGGATTCTGAAGAGACTTTCACAATTCGATTCGCACCAACTGAGACGGACATTGGGGCATTCATTGCACAAGCAGCTATTCAAAATGGGGATGATTCATTGAAGCTGAAGCTCTCTGGAGTGGCACAGCGACCAGTTTGTCACTTGGAGATGGAACCTTCAACATATCTTGAACGTAGAGGCGGGCTCCTACCCGACTTGACCGAGTTGGGTTTTCGCGATGCATCTGAAATCCGAGTGCTTGAATTTGAATCTTTGGGCACCAAGGTAAAGAACACCAAGCGATTTTCTGTGGTGAATCCGATGAACATCCCGTATGAATTCCATCTGTCTCAAGTGACCGGTGTACCAACAGCTTTCAAATGCAACAGTACCAGAGGACTGATACTACCTGGCAAACGTTACGATGTGGCCATCTCATTCACTCCCGAAGACACTGATATTCATGAGGCATGCTGGAGGTTTGAAATACCAGAGCAGCATGTGAGCTTGGAATTGCTTTTGGTAGGTAGTGTTTTGGAACCACGAGTCGAGCTAGAAAAGTCCCATATCAATTTTCATTCGGTGCTAATTGATGGTAAATCAGAGGAAAGACTAATGATGGTGAATCATGAATGTATACCTTTTGCATTCTCGTTTGATCCAGGATCGTTTGTAGATCAAGTTAATGATTTTGAAGGAGCTGACGGAAAAAAACAAAGAGTGCTCGCCGTGGAGCCAATGACAGGTACTATCGGTGCCAATGGTACTTTCCCATTAATCATAACGTTTGCACCCCAAACAGAAAAGTCTCACAATTTCAATTTGAAATGTCAAATACATCGCAAGCCAGGGTTGTTATCTCTAAATGTCAAAGGTGAAGGTAGCGCTATACATGATCAGGTAGTACTTGTGCCTACCGAAAAAGGAGACTTTCAGCATCCAATGATTTTGAAGCATGGAGACAAAACGAGCAACGAGATCTCGTTCGGTCAAGTGCATATCAATGACAGTGGTACTCGAACAATTCAAATTCACAACCGAGGTAAATTCAACTTTGATTTTGTGTGGAGTAATACTGGAGAAGCCAAGTCGGTATCATTGATTCCTATGAAAGGAACTGTTCCATGTGGTCAAAGTACCACCTGCGTTTTCAAATTTAGTCCTCATGAAGAAACCTTCTTGGACAATCTCGTCTTTAGATGTGTCGTCGCAGGGGCTCGGAACTACAAAGTATGTATTAGTGGTGTTGGTACAAAGCCGCCTGTCACTTTTTCGTGTACGAAGCTCGATTTCGGTCCATGCTTCATGGTAGAACGAGGAAGTACCTGTCGAGCCGAGGAGAAGATATTCACGATAACCAATAGCGGATCAGAAAACGATATTTCCCTCGATTGCCTCCATGAGAAAACAGAAGCTTTGAATGTCACATTCGAACGCGTAATTCTGAAACCAGGAATGCAAGTGCAAGTGCCTGTGAAATTTACCCCTCGTGAAATTCGAACATACAATGGAATTATCCCATTTGAGATAAACGGCATATATCCAGTAAACATCTATTTTGCTGGTGAGGGAACTCCGATGAATTTAGTTCTCGAGGAACCTGAGGACTCAAATGTTAGTTTTGGGAGTTTGAGAGTGGGACAAAGGGTCACCAAGACAGTTCGAATCGTCAACAGATCAAAACGAGCGGTTTCTTTCTTACTTACGGACAAAGATAATGCACTTTCATCCGAAAGTGTTTCTTTCACTCGTTGCAGCAACGTTGCAAGTGTTCTTCGTCCTCGAGAATCATGCGAGATTGAATTAACCTTCGCACCTCAACATCGCATATCGCACTTTTCAGCGCAAGTTCACATGGAGGTGAATGGAGAAGAGAAACAACTACTGGTGGTAAGTGGCTCCTGTCAAGCCATGGATGTTAAACTTGAACTGTCCAACATGAACTTTGCACCAGTCAGTGAATCATGTCGTATCACTAGAAAGTTGCAGGTCCATAACGCAGGAGATCTGGGTGCAAAGTTTCGGTGGGAGTCGCCTTCGAAAGAAAACTTTTCCATCTTCCCTATGGATGGATATCTACCAGCATATGCCCAGCTAATGGTAGATGTGACATTTCATCCTACGCATATTGCCCAAGAGATCATTGGCGAGGCTGTTTTAATAGTGGAAGGCAATGAGACTCCTTTGTTCCCGCTATCACTCTCTGGTTCATGTACACCTCAACCTGAAGGCGGAGTTCAAGAGCTGTCTTTTCAGTGCACAGTTAGAACAGAGCAGAGCAAACTTATTCAAATTCAAAATACTACCAAGCAGCCGTGGAGTTTGGAACCAGTGATCAAGAATTTGTTCTGGACGGGGAAACATCGCGTCGATATTGCAGCTGGCGCAACTGTCGATTATGAATTGATATTTGCTCCGCTTGCCATGACATTGAATGATGCACCATCGCATGAAGGAACGGTGTTCTTTGCTCTTCCAAATGGCACTTCACTTCTATATCGACTTATTGGTACAGCAGGAGAACCACAAGAAGAAGCGACCATCACTGAAGAGTCGCCATCTAAGAAGCGTCTTATTGTCCCTATTCCGGTTCAAAATTGGATCAGAAATGCTATTCATCTTCAAGTGACAATCGAGAAGCTGGAAGGAACAGATGACCACTTCTACAACGGAGCACGAACTATGGAGATCCCTGCAAGCAGCCTACGTGAATATAAGCTCACGTTCATAGGCCACATTGTGGGATATAGCAAGGCTAAAGTGACTTTCACGGACTCATCTAGTGGTGAATATATGCTCTTTATTATCAACATGAAGTGCACAGAACCAGAGCCTATTAGTGAGCTGGCTCTCCAGTCATCTGTGAGACATTCAACTTGTAAAAGAATCTCGCTGGAAAATCCATTCTACGGCTCTCAAACGAAAGTAATGTTTGAGAATTCTTGGTGGGAGTGTGATCATCCATGCATTAAAGTAAAGCTTCTCAACAACATCTCTGAAAGCCGCGAGGGTGTATTTGAAGTGGAGTACCGGCCGCTGCTATCCGGCGAATCTCTCGTCACCAAGCTGACATTGAAGAGTCCTCAACTTGGGACCTATCCTTATAACCTTCAACTGTCTTCCACATCAGCCGTCTCCGACAGATCCATTCAATTCCACACGACGCTGGGTTCAACTCATGAGCAAGTATTCAGGTTCACGAACTATTGTTCCAAAGCCACCCAGTACACTTGCAAAGTATCTCAGCCTCTTTTCTTCAATATTCAATCACCTTCCATCAAATTGGAAGCTGTATCCGCATGGGGAGGCACTGAAGTTGCTGTCAAGGTGTCATTTGAGCCACAGGCATTAGGCGAAGTGAAAGACATGCTTGTGCTCTCGTCCTCCGATGGTGGCGAGTACACGTGTTCATTATACGGAAAATGTGACCCCCCACGTCCACAAGGTCCTTTCGTTATCCATGATGCTGCTAAAGGCGTCAGTATCGAGTTCAAAAACATATTTGACCAACCAAAGGAATTCCGGTTTCTCGTCGATAATACGAACTTTAGTGTTAATGGTGCTCAGTATCAACAGGTCAAAATTGATGCTGGAAAAACGACATCCGTGATTGTCAAAGGCAATGGGAAAACATCCACAGGAAAATTACTAGTAAGCTGCGTTGACTTGGTCGAGCTGCCCCCTTGGACATTCTATATGAAACAATGAACTTATGATTTCGTTAAACAAATAAACTATAACAACTGTTCATTGGCTTGGAGCATTCAATTTAATCATATGAGATATATATAAACAACTCCAATATGCAAATGTATATTTCGAAGATATCTATATGGCAGAATAAAGGGACAACATGCAAAAAGTCAATATGGAAGATTAAAATATCCTCTGAATGAAATTGAAATTTCAATTGGTCTTTGGACAGAGTAAAGTACTTGTGCGTCGCTTCATGAATTTATGCATCGTTTTATCTCCTACATGTTGAACAATGCACCCTGATGGTATTGTCAAGTGCTAATACAGCGCTTAATCGCATTATTAAGACTATCCTATTTGCTAGCAAAGGTCTTTTAATCACTACGATTGGGGCTACTATTCGGACCCCCCAAAACGCCAAACAAATAGCAAAGACAAGTGAGGGGACCTTTCCGCGGGTGTCCTGTTGTAAATTTGAGTTGAGAATTACTTGTTCGTTCTTAAAACTTCCTTCTATGGATAAAATACTCGTTGCTGATTCAACCATACAACGTTATTAGGCAGGTCCGTTTTAAAGTCGTTATTAGTAAATAATTAGTCGTTATTCGTTCTTAGTCGTTACATTCAAAATCAATTCAGCAGCAAAATTCTTCGTATCCATGAAATATCCAGAAGTTTCAGTTATATTCCAGGAAAAAAGTGATGGAGCCAGATTTGTTTGCTCGTTGTTCATTTTGAATAGCATTTACTATAGTACTGTGTAGGGTGAAACTAGAGGGTGAAACTCGAAAAAACAATTCCTGGAATCTGAGGCCGTTGGAATTTTCATTTCAAAACTGTTATTCGGCATATATGTTTCGAAGCGTAACTTCATCTTCAAGAAATATCATCCAACGATTTCAATCTACAATGGCAAGCAAAGTAGTCACCGTCGCACCTGATGCGAAACTCACCCCAGAAGTAATTAGAGTCATTAAGGCAACCGCTCCGGTAGTGGCAGAACATGTGGAGCAAATCACCAGTACCTTTTATAAAAACATGTTCCACAATAATCCTGAGGTTCTCAAATACTTCAACCAAACCCATCAAAAAGATGGGCTACAACAACGTGCACTTGCAGATGCTGTTGTCGCCTACGCGCTTAACATTGACAACTTGGGCGTTCTAGGAGACGCCGTTGCACGTATTGCCCACAGACATGTTGCTCTTGCAATCCTTCCAGCGCAATACCCTGTGGTTCATGACAACTTGATGCTTTCAGTTGGTCAAGTTCTCGGTGATGCAGTTACTCCTGAAATTGCAAACGCCTGGTCCCAGAGTGTACTTGTTCTCGCCAACATTTGTGTTGACGCAGAAGAGAAGCTATACGAAAAGGTTGCGTCCCGAGCTGGAGGCTGGAGAGGTGAAATGCCACTGGTTTTAGTGAGTAAGAAAGAGGTAGCACAAGGTGTAGTTCAATTGAACTTTAAACGACAAGACTACGATGGTCCATTTGAATTTGATGCTGGTCAATACCTCACTCTTCGATGTGCTGATGTAAGTGCTCCTCGCCATTACACTGTTACTTGTCCTCCAGGATCGACAACATTTCAAATTACCACTCGAAAGATCGGTGAGATGACTGCATATCTTCATGATAAGATGCAAGTAGGTGACGTCATTAGCGCGACTGCTCCATGCGGGGTTTTTCTTCCTAATGCAGAAGCTACCAAGAACGTTTTGATCTCAGCAGGCATTGGAGCAACTCCTATGTGGGCTATGTTGCAGAGTCTCGGAGCCCCAAAGGTTGTAGGATTGTATCACGTAGAGCACAATGAGGCTAGACATGCACTCAAGGCCGAGTATGCAAACAGCGGAGTAGCTGATTCCAAGGTAATATACACTGAAACTTCAGGTGGAAGACCTAACCTAGATACCGATATGAAAGAGTTGGTCGCCAAACATGGTACTGATGCAACCTACTACATTTGCGCTCCAACACCATTCATTCAAGATGCAGAGGCTGCTCTAAAGAGTTGCGGTGCGAACGATGTTAGATCTGAAATGTTCGGAACAGGAACAGTAGCAGCTAAGAAGTGTCCAATGCATTAAGTATAATTAATATTAGATCAAACGACATATTTCTTCATACGTGTGTGAGTTACGACGGACTTTTTTTAATGTAGGTACAGGCTGGTCTGCCTTAAGAGCTATGGTGCTAATTCGGCCGACGATATCTCTACGAATAATTCCTCTCGCTCTTAATTAAAGAAATATAACGACGTTTAGACGGTCTAGACCAGCTTGTATACATTGTTAATTACTGTTTTTTTTATTTTATGGACGCTATTGATCATGTTCTTCTTGTATATGTCTCACGGAGGCCTTACAGGGCACTTATGATAGCATTGGCAATTCTTAACATCTCTATGGCATTGTATAACCTGCCTATGCTGATCAACTTCAAGGAACTTGCCTTCAATCCAATAAAATCGAAAGAAACAATTGTGGAGGATGATCATCGTGTTGAAATGTTTTATGAGGCTGAGCGTTTCGCTGCACAGTACGAGCCTTCATGTGATGATGAAGAGGACCATGCTTTTAACGAGTGGCATGAGTACGCTGGGTCAGTTGACTTGGAGGAAGGAACATCCCTACAGCGCGGTGACAACGGTCAAGTGGTTTTGCTGACGTACATAGATGAGCACTTTTCTCGTGATACTATTGGCTTCATCATGAACAATCCTCTCAATCCCGATGAAGACCTGAAAGCTAGAAAATCTCTGAGGGAAATTGATAATGAATCGTCCGAGTCACGCGGTCAGATCTTAAAAGATGTTTTAATAGATCCCACTAGAGTGTGGCTTGGTCAAGGAGGGAAGCAAAGAGATATTGGTGAGTCGTGGATCCATTTTCACAACTGCTCCCATATTGAAAATGTATCGGTCCTCGGAACATCATTGGTGTTCGTGGGAGGAGACCTTTTTCAGGCTTTATTGGACAAAAATTGTTTCATTAAACTAGTTTATGGTTTCACTTCTTGGGTTCCGGGTCAACTTGAAGCTGAAATTCAAGCTAACATTTGGAATCTCATCCTTTGAAATTTGAAAGAACTGCGTTTTTTACCCCTTTGTTTTGTGTAGGAGCTCTAATCATTTGAATGGCCCCGCCATGTGACGATTTCAGAGTAGATGTGACTGCCAGCTCGTTTGGTGTGTGTAAATGTGGCTTCAGCAAATCACAGCATGCTCCTACTCATCCGCGCTCGCCATCTCCTTCCTCTTCAAACCAGACGACTAAAAAGCCAACAGCTCCATCACGGCCAGTATGCCGACCAATCAGCAAGAGCGATGCATGTGGTTGTTACAAGGTCGACATGTCTGCGACCGTGTTTGGTACTTGCACTTGTGGCCAACCAAAATCTACTCATGATGCTGCTGCCATCAGCTTCGGGTTGACCAAATCTAGGTCCCCATCATCTGCTGTCCTAACTCCTCCCGTGAAAAAAGCAGTATGCAGTACTACTGCACTAAAATCAGTTACTTCAATGGATAAAGAATATAAAGTGAACAAAACGGCGCCGAGCCCTCCTGCGGTAAAATCCCCTCCTTCCTTGGAAAAGGAGTACAAAGTGAAGGCTCTGTATGACTTCACTCCTGTACAAGCAGAAGACCTTGGTTTCTCGCGAGGTGATTATCTTATTGTTTCGAAACACTTGGATCAAGATTGGTGCCAAGGCAGAAATGTTGCTGGTGTTTCTGGCGTATTTCCTCGGAATTATGTCGATGAGGTTCGCGATATGCGGGAAAAGAAAATCTCGCAACATACATTTGAACCAAGACCACCTGCTGTGCCTTCCATTCAGGAACGGGCAGCTGGGTTAAATTTACACGAGACTCTCGGCAATAAACGATATGCGAAGGCATTAGATTCCTTCCCAGGAGAGGAACCCGGAGATCTTTCTTTTGTTATGGGGGATATACTATGCATTGTAGAAGACATCGATTCCAATTGGATGAAGGGTTATGCCGTCAAAGAAGAAGCTGTGTTGGGGATCTTCCCAGCTACTTTTGTGAAGGTTTTGAAACCATATGAAGTTCCTAAAGATGTTGCGGCTGTCACGTCTTTCAAAAAGGCTGCAGTGACGGTTCGAGCTTCAAATGCCTTTACTGGACCGCCTCCACCACCAAGACGTAATTCTTCGTTCAAGCTTCAAAACGGAAACTCTGATTCTGGAATAATTCAATATCCTTTGGTTCCGTCGAATACCGCGCCACCCAGTCCGTATTCTTATTCGGCATCATCTCAAGTAGTAGCGCCTCCGCCATCAAGTCCTTATTCAGCTTTTTCTGAAGTAATAGCACCTCCACCGCCTAGTCCATACTCAGCTTCTTCTCAAGTAGTAGCACCTCCTCCACCAAGTCCTTATTCAGCTTCTTCTGAAGTAATAGCACCTCCACCGCCTAGTCCTTACTCAGCTTCTTCTCAAGTAGTAGCACCTCCACCGCCTAGTCCTTACTCAGCTCCTTCTCAAGTAGTGCCACCTCCTCCACCACCGCCGCCAAGCTCGCATTCATCTCCTTCTCAAATAGCACCGCCGCCACCACCGCCTAGTCCTTATTCTTCGGCACCTGCTGACGGATTGGCTTATGGTTTCTCACGCGGTGAACTGGTACGACCTTTCAGTCTCGTGTTGTCGAAAGAGCCACCTGCACCATGGTATGTAAAGGGACAAGACAATTACGAGAGCAGTGTGTCGACATCTACTGGTGGTATGATGACTTCCGGAGCGGTGATGAAAACTGAAAAATTCACAATCAGAAAGAAAGATCGCACTTTAATTGTCTTAGAAATCTCCCAAGGTACTAACGACACCATTGCAAGGTATCAAGTAGACGTGAAAGCATTCGTTCCCCCTCCGATGCCATTGTTGGAGCTGTCTGCTAACAAATTTGGGCCTCTGATAGTGCAGTACTGTGAGAAGTACTTCGGTCGTCGAGTTGGTAATGGTGAATGCTGGACTCTTGGAGCGGAGAGTGTGAAATCATCCAAATGCCAAGAACCTGTAGGGACCAATTTCGGAGTGATCATTGAGTATTCTCACGTTCGACCAGGAGATATTCTACAGTTTGAAAGCGCAGTTTTCAAAACGAGCACGTATGAAATGAGAGCTGGTAGTCCGGATCATACCGCTGTAGTCCACTCTGTTATTTCCCCAAATAGGTTCAAAGTTCTAGAACAGAATCCAGATCCTGTTAAATATGGGGAATACGATATGAGCACTCTTAGAAGTGGCACGTGTGTCGCCTACCGCCCTTTGCCTCCCGCTGGAATTAAACTTGAAGACTTGTACGAACTTTGATTGGTGGTTATCTAGCGCCCCCCGCGCATGAAACAAGCATTCAATGTGAAAAGTATTCGTTCATGTCATAGTTTCCCCCGTAAATTCAAAATTTCTAAATTAGCACCTAAAAACTTTCCGTGGTTCTATTGCAGTTAGTGGGTCCAGACGGGACATCAATTTAGGTATAGATGTATCATTTGTTGATCCATTTGCGAAATCTTATGAAAGTTTATCACCTGACGAAGTTTTATTTTCTAAGAAGTTGAAGAATCAAATTTTTGCGACAGGTTCTGGTCATATTTTGATTTCTTTCATTATTGGTATTGAGTTAGATGGTATAGTAATATCTATATATTGGATATTATGTAAATATTCACTTAACATCAATGAATGGTTCTGGATGTTGGGACCATTCATTTAGAATTCACATTTGTCTAGTTTAA
>Ga0105055_10006519_pt1 | contig 15960 bp, 13 predicted proteins | sample BON03_FD_78090 | JGI IMG/M metagenome (GOLD analysis project Ga0105055, IMG submission 78090) | Freshwater microbial communities from Lake Bonney liftoff mats and glacier meltwater in Antarctica - BON-03 | ecosystem: Environmental > Aquatic > Freshwater > Ice > Glacier meltwater | place: Lake...
GGAGGTACCTTCGAAAGGATGTGGCAAATTCAAATGGTGACCCAATTCGTGGGGGAAAGTGGTATTACCCACGCCACTGCAACCTGGGCTTAAATATACTGCGCCTTGACGCGTGGTGGAGCTTGGAGAGCCTGTGCCAGGGAAATTGCCAAACCCGCACAAGCCAATCGAAGTCATGTTTACGTAATAAACATTCACCACGTTGGCAACATTGTGGATAGGGTTAATCGTGTTTTCGTCACCCCGCTGAAAGCCGCTCGACCAAGTTGTGTTGTCGATATAGTTCACAGCGCCACGAAGGAAAAACTGGAGTCCGTAGGGACGATACCAATCATTTAACTCACATATATTGCGAAGCGCATCAGAGAACTGAAAGCTACTTACGCCTTGGCTGTTACGAATGATGTGGATTTTCATGGGTATGAAAATGGTTTCATTCACCACGCGGGCATCCATATATCCATTTTGATGCAACTGTTCTAAAAAAGCCAGATTGGCTTCGGTTGGCGCCTCAGTGCCACAAGCACCATTGCTTTGCTGTGCTTGCACACCCAGATGCAGCAGCAGAAAGGACAGAAGTAAAAAAAATTTATTCATAGAAGTGTTTAATAGGACGTGTAAGCAACAAAATCAGAACCACGTGGGTTCTAAGAAAAAATAAAATTAATGTTTTTGAAGCAAATTTTGAATTTGACAGAAGATTAAAATCCATGTGTTGTGGGAGATATTATCAAGAAGTGCCGAAAGGAACACCTTGCCGAATCCCCTCAAATTCTGATTTTTAGTTGCTAATGACTATTTTTTCAAAGTGTTGATAGCCAAAACGCCCAGCAGAAAGTAAATAAACACCAGGTGTATTAATGTCCAATGGCCATTCGATTGGCACCTGGTCTTCAATAAATACTTTTGTTGATTGCAACAAACGGCCATTTAAATCCCAGAGCTGTAGTTGAAATTCTCCTGAACTGTTGGACGGAAATTGGAGACGTACCGCTTCCCCTCGGGTTAATGGGGTAGGATAAGCTTTGAAACGGAGCCCCTCCAATTGTTCGATGCCCACACCATTCGCTACGGTGGTGAAATTGCGATCGGTTGTCCAGTTGATACAGGTAACCTTATGGTTAATAGCCGCCACCGACCAGCGGTACTGTACGCCACCATTTAATTTGGCACCCGTATAGAGATAACCTGTGTCGCTCACCAAAATTTCTTCCAAAGTGCTAAAATTGAAGCGCAAACGCAATAGGTACATGCTTGCGCCAGGAACCGCATTCCACTTAAAGTAGGCCCAGTTGTTCGGGATACCCGTGGCATTGAGTGCGGGCTCAAGGGGTGTTGGTTTGCTGGTAATGGTATCGTAAGAACCCATTGGTGGCACCATCAAATAACGGCGCGGCCCCGAAACTCCATTCACAATGGTAACTGTGGCACGCATTGCCGCCGATTGTTCGGCACTGAAACGTTCATGACAGTTGTCGTTGGCATAGCCCATAATCAGGGTTTCGTCGGGTTGGTAAATGTCTCCGTTGATGTCTACTTGGGTATGTGTACGTGGGCAGTTCCAGCGGGTAGCGATATAGTCGGATGGTGTGTCGCAAAAGCGGTCGCCGGCACTGATACAATTAGAGGAGAGGCGCGGAAACACCTCATTGGCATTTCGCGTAACGCGCTCGGCCAGCGGACCTGCTGGTAAATCGGAATTTCCCTGAAATGGATGAGGTAAATTCAAGAAATGGCCCATTTCGTGAGCAAAAGTGGAATTTCCAATACCGCTACATGCTGGCGATAAATAAATCGCCCCTTGTCGGGAGGTGGTCGCAGGGGAACCTGTGCCAGGGAAATTGGCGAAACCACATAGGCCGATAGTAGAGAGGCTTACGTAATATACATTCACACAATTGGCGACGTTGTGGATGGGGTTAATCACATCGTTGTCGCCAGACTGAAAATTGCTAAACCATGCGGTGTTGTCGATGAAATTTACATCTCCCCGAACAAAAAACTGAATACCATGGGCCTTATACCAATCGTTGAGTTCGCAAATATTGCGTAGCGCATCCGAAATTTGGAAGCCGGCATTGCCTTGATTGTTGCGAACGATGTGAATTTTGATTGGGATAAAAACCGTTTCATTTTCGATACGGGCTTCTTTATATCCGTTCTCATGGAGTTGCTCCAGAAAACGGAGATTAGCGGCTGTTGGTGCTGATGTACCACACCAATTGGCAGTTACTTGTGCTTGACTAAATGTTGGAGCGAAGGCTCCTAAAGCGAGCAAAAAGACGAAAAAGTGTTTTGTTTGACGCATTCCAAGTGATTTGTGATTTTAAAGTGTGCTTTAGTTAAGGATAACCATCCATAAAGTTATGAAAGTAAAGCCGATACTGTATTTTTGCAATGTCATAAAAACTCAATTTATCATGAAAATTACCGTCGTAGGAGCAGGCAACGTAGGGGCAACCTGTGCCGATGTTATCGCCCATAAGGAATTAGCCAATGAAGTGGTACTTGTTGATATCAAGGAAAACTTTGCTGAAGGAAAAGCGCTAGACATCTGGCAAACCGCGCCGGTGAATATGTACGATACCCGGATAACAGGTTCAACCAATGATTATAGTAAGACGGCGGGTTCAGAAGTGGTTGTAATTACCTCCGGTTTACCCCGTAAACCCGGTATGACCCGTGATGATTTGATTCAAACCAATGCCGGCATTGTTAAAAGTGTAACCGAAAACGTATTGAAATACTCGCCCAATGCCATTATTATCATCGTGTCTAACCCACTAGATGTAATGACCTATTGTGCGTATCTCGCTGCTAAAATCGACTCAAGTCGTGTGTTTGGTATGGCTGGTGTACTCGATACTGCCCGTTACCGTGCATTTTTAGCCGAAGCATTGGATTGTTCTCCCAAGGATATTCAAGCGGTGCTTATGGGTGGCCACGGCGACACGATGGTGCCTTTGCCACGGTATACTACCGTGGGTGGTATACCGGTCACCGAATTGATCTCAGAAGATAAATTGAACGCTATCATCGACCGCACCAAAAAAGGAGGAGGGGAGCTTGTTAACTTGCTCGGCACTTCTGCTTGGTATGCACCTGGCGCTGCCGCTGCACAGATGGTTGAAGCCATTGTGCGTGACCAAAAACGTATTTTCCCAGTGTGTGCTATGCTCAACGGAGAATATGGTCTTAAAAACGTTTGCATGGGCGTACCTGTAAAGCTGGGCAAAAACGGTATCGAACAAATTATTGAGCTGAAGTTGAACGCTGAAGAAATGAAGTTGGTAAACCAAAGCGCTGTTGCTGTTAAAGAGGTAATGGACGTACTCGACAAGATGCAAGCGAATTAATTTTCAAAACCTTATTTTGGAAGACGATGCACGCGCATCGTCTTTCTTTTTTTAGATGAAGTACAAAATTAAACTCAAATACATCGAACTCGAAGCCGACGGGTGTCATTTGCTCCTCGAAGCCAAAATCGGTAAAGAGAAGTTGTGTTTGGTCGTGGATACCGGGGCCAGCAAAACCGCACTCGACACCGATTGGCTTCGGGCTATTTTACCTGGGCTGGACTTCGAAAAACAAGAACAAGCTTCAGCAGGGTTAGGCACTACTACTATGGAAAGTGCTTTGGCCGTCTTACCGCAGCTTAAGTTAGGGAAACTACAACTCCGCCATTTGACCGTTGCTGTGCTTGATTTAAGTCATATCCGGGAGTCGTACCGCCAACTGGGCTTAGGCGAATTACACGGTGTTCTGGGGGGAGATATTCTTCAGCTTTATAAGGCGCGCATTAGTTATCCTAAAAACCGGCTAACCCTCTATGATGCCTCTTGATTCCTTAGAACAACAGCTCCAAGTGCAGCTCTCCCAAATGGGTGTAGGACCAGGGAGTCGTTTGTTGGTGGGCATCAGTGGGGGGATAGATTCGGTGGTTTTGGCATATGCGTTATTGAAGTTGGGCTACAAACAACAGTTGGCTCATGTGAATTATCATTTGCGTGAGGAGGAGTCGGATAGGGACGAAGCTTTTGTACGACAATTTGCGGCTTCCCACCAATTGCCTTTGTTATGTTTCGACAGGCCAATTGAATCTGAAGAAAAAAAAGGCCGTTCTCTGCAGGAATTAACCCGCGAAATCCGCTACCGCTGGTTCGCCAGTTTACAAGAGAGCTTACAACTGGACTATCTCGCCACCGCGCACCAGGCCGACGACCAGGCGGAGACCCTGTTGATGCAAATGGGGCGTAGTGCCGGAATTTTGGGATTGAGTGGCATGTCGAAGCTTGCCCAGCGCCATATCCGGCCCATGTTGCACATAGAGAGAACTGTTTTGGAGATTTATGCGCAAAAGCAAGGACTTATGTGGGTAGAGGACCGCTCTAATGCAAGCGACCATTATTTACGTAATCGCGTTCGCCACCATGTGCTGCCTGCTTTACGCGAAGCCATACCCGGTATCGTGCCTGCCATGGTAAAAAGTGCTGATCATTTGCGTGAGGCCAGTTATTGGTTGGAAAAGGCATGGTGGCCAACGCTGGAAGCCTGTATTCAACAGGAAGCGAATGGCTGGCTGATTCATTTGAGGTCACCCCTGATCTCCCCGGAATCGGCTACCCTTTGGCATATGTTGTTGCATCGTTTGGAATTACCCATGTTACTGCTGCAGGGATGTATGATATTACGCAACAAACAAAAGGGAAAAACCTTCGAAACTGCCCATTGGCGGATTATTAGAGAACAAAATGCACTGCGTATAGTCTCAATTGAAGATCGAAACACACAAAGTTTATTGCAGCTCACAGCAGTTGGGCGCTATGCTTTTGGGGCTGGTATTTTAGACATAAGCGCGGTCACCGGATTCAACACCGTGCCGCATGCTTTCGAAATTTATGTGGATGCAGCTGAAATTAGCCTGCCGCTATTGCTAAGGAACTGGGAAAAAGGAGATCAACTTAGTCCTTTTGGCATGAATGGACACAAAAAAGTAAGCGACATTTATACCGATGCTCATTTAGGCAGGGTCGAACGGGAGAAGTTTCCCGTTCTTTGCACCGCAGAAGAAATTTTATGGGTATGTGGATTGCGACGTTCGATAGTCGCGCCGATTGCTGCAAATACCCGCAACATCTGGAAAATAACATGGCAACAGGGGTAGAAGAAGAGGATTGGCTGGCCGAAGAAAACGCAGCCCAAGACGAATTATACGAGCACCACCGTTTGGTTGTAGATAAAGGCCAAACCCAACTCCGTTTGGATAAATTTCTATTCGACCGATTGCCAAAAGTTTCGCGTAATCGGATGCAGAACGCCATCAAAGCTGGTTCTGTGAAAGTGAACGGGCAGGTGGTAAAGGTGAGTTATAAGGTCAAACCCGACGATGTAATTCAAATCATCCTAGCCTTCCCGCCGCGTGATACGACCATCTATCCCGAAGATATACCACTGAATATTTTATATGAAGACGATGAGCTACTTATCGTGAACAAAGATCCTGGCATGGTGGTACATCCCGGCCATGGCCATAGCAGTGGCACCTTGGTTAATGCCTTGGTGCATCATTTTGCAGGCTTACCCACGCACCACAACGGCGAAATTCGGCCAGGTTTGGTACACCGCATCGACAAAGACACCAGTGGCATTTTGGTCATTGCGAAAACCGAATACAGCATGACCCACCTCGCGCAGCAGTTCTTTGATCACAGCATCGAACGAACGTATAATGCTTTGGTTTGGGGCGATTTTGAGGAAGAAAGTGGCACGATAACCGGAAACATCGACCGCAGTTTACAGGACAGAATGGTACAGGCTGTTTTTGCCGATGGAAGCAGGGGAAAGCACGCTACCACCCATTACCAGGTGCTTGAACGATTTGGCTATGTGAGCCTACTTGCCTTTACCCTCGAAACAGGTCGCACCCACCAAATTCGGGTACATTCCAAACATATTGGTCATCCCATTTTTAACGACAGTACCTATGGAGGCAACAAAGTATTGCGTGGAACCACCTTTACCCGATATAAGCAGTTTGTCGAAAATTGCTTTCAATTGATGCCTCGCATGGCTTTACATGCACGTTCGCTTGGGTTTACCCATCCTACCAGTGGCGAAAGGCTCTTTTTTGAGTCGGTTTTACCCGAAGATTTTGCCGGCGTTTTAGAAAAATGGCGCGACTACGCCCGCTACAAACCTGTGGAAGAAGAATGAACGAAAAACAGCTCTATATTATCCGCCATGGCGAGACCGATTTTAACCGCAAGGGTATAGTTCAAGGGAGAGGTATGGATACTGCGCTCAACGCAACTGGTCGCGAGCAGGCAGCGGCTTTTTATGCTGCTTATCGCCATATTCCTTTCGATCAGGTGTATACCTCAGCGCTTGTGCGTACAGCACAAACGGTTCAATCGTTTATCGAAGCAGGCTTGCCGGTTCAGAAAATGGCCGGCCTAGATGAATTTAATTGGGGTTTGTTCGAAGGACGCGCTTTTGGTGAATTTCATCAGGATTATAATCGACTGGTTCATAGTTGGAAACAAGGAGAATATGCTACCAGTCCACCCCAAGGTGAAAGCCCTTTGGAAGTCGCAGCGCGTCAAAAACCGGTTATACAGCTGTTAGAAAATAACCCAGCGAAAACGTTGTTGGTTTGTATGCACGGTCGGGCCATGCGGCTGTTGTTGTGTTTATTATTGGGCCGCCCTTATGCCGAAATGGACCAATTCGAACACAGTAATCTGAGTCTGTATCAACTCAGCTATTCGGCAGGACAATGGACACTGCTGAAAGCCAACGATACTGCACATCTCAGCTTGTTGTAAACCGCTCCAACATGGTGCGTATCATGCGGTCGATGCTGGCTGCTGGCCTGTTGCTAAAAATGCCTAGTGGTCGGTTGGCGATAATGGCATTTACCGACAACGCTTCATGCCCTAGCAAATGAGCTAAGCCATAAATACCGGCTGTTTCCATCTCAAAGTTTGTGATACGGTGCCCATCTGCCACAACTGCAGCCGCATCTTCGAGCAATGCTCGATATTTTGCTTTATAACGCAGTTCACGACCTTGCGGAGCATAAAAGCCGGGGCTCGTGAGGGTAATGCCCGTCATCTCAGTCTTCACCAGCTGTTTCAGGAGTAAGTCGGAACCTGCTGTGAGATAAGGAATGGCTACCTCCGTTAGTTTTGGGAGCGCACTTTTGATGGCTTGCAGCATTTTAAGCGTTACCTCCGTTTCGGTGGCTTCATAAAAGGGCATGAGTCCGTCGATGCCCAAACCATGCGAAGAAGCGAGTAGGCTATCGACAGCAATATCTTTTTGTAAAGCACCAGAAGTGCCCAGCCGCAACAATTGAAGAGAAGTATGGTCGCTTTTTTCGGTCCGACTGATGAGGTTGATATTCACCAGAGCATCCAATTCGTTGATGACGATATCGATATTATCGGTTCCGATACCTGTGCTTACCACAGTGATAGCTGTATTTCCAACACGCCCGGTATGGGTTATAAACTCCCGGTGCTGCACCTTATAATAAATCTGATCAAAATAATTGGAAACAGCCGTTACCCGATCGGGGTCACCGACGAGAATAACTTTTGTAGCCAATTGCTCCGGTAATAAATTGAGATGGTAAACCGCGCCGGCAGGGGTGAGTATCAGTTCCGACGCAGTAAAAGGTGCCTTCAAAGGTATTTGGCTTTGATAACGTTCATATGGTGGATCTCGTGACCCACACAAACCCGGCCTATAGATCCCACCGTTACCTGGCTTTTATTAGCTATGCCTTCTTTTTCGAGCATGGCGGGAGTAAAGCTTTCGAAAAGGGCAATAGTGGCATTGCGCACCATGGCAAATTCGTGGGCCAAATCAGCCATAGTCCTGCGGTTACCCTCTGCTACAGCAGCGTAGTCGTCTTGCTCAAAACCGCTCAATTCCGAGGCATCTTGACGCGCAAAACGTAAGGCGCGATACGTATAAATACGCTCCGAGTCAATGAGGTGTTGAACAATTTCTTTGATGGTCCACTTCCCAAGCGCATAACTGTGCATGGCTTGTTTTTCGCTGATACGGGTGAGTATGACTTGGGTGGTATCGTGTGCTTTAATTAAACTATCCACCAACTCGCCTTCCGACAACTCTATATAGTAGTTGTAATAGGCAGGAAATGATTTGGGTGCTGTTTTGTTCATGTTCCAAAGCTAATCAGCTGGCAGAAATAGCGTGTGAGAAATTAGCTTTTTTTATCCGCAGTGTAGGGCAGGCGCTTACGCACAGCGGCCGCTATGGCAGCGGTATCCTGTTGCTGCATACATTTAAAATGACCTTTTGGACAGGCTGAGTAGCCAATTTTACTGCATGGCCTGCATTCCAACGTTTGCTCGAAACTCAAAAAATCTTGATTATCGGGTAAATAAGGGTACATCCCAAACGCTGGTACAGTATTGCCCCAAATCACGATGATTTTTTGTCTAAAAGCGGCTGCTATGTGCATTAAGCCCGTGTCGTGGGTGAGTATGAGCTGAGCTTTACGCAAAAGGTCGACCGACTCGTTGAGTTTAAAACTTCCAGAGGCATTGAATATTTTGCCATTGCCCTGGGCTGCTATCCAATCGCCTTTTAGTTTGTCTTCGGGGCCACCTAGCAGAACTACTGGTGTTTGAATGGCTTGGCAAATCGCTAGGATTTTTTCACGGGGCAGCATTTTGGTTTCATGCTGACCACCAATGACAAAAGCAACATAACCCGCTCGATATACTGGAGCAAGTTGATTTTCGGGTAGCTGACTGTTTTCGGGTATAAAATAATCTAGGCCTTGGCCATCGTTTTTTATGCCAAGAAACAAAAGCGTAGCCATATATCTATCTACGATATGGTGGTCGGGCAGCAGGTTGATTTTGAGCTTGACCAGCAACCATTTTGCCCAGTTTAATTTGTCAAACGACCGACTTCTCACGCCCAGCGCGAGCTTAAAGCGCAGGCTTCTTATATTGTGATGAAGATCGATGATGTAATCGTAACCTTCTCCCTTGAGCGTTTGAAGGAGTGGTTTTTCGTTTTTATCGAGCAAATGTAATTTGTCGATATAAGGGTTAGCCGCCAAAACTTCTTTGTAGCTGGCTTTGGTGAGATAATGCACTTCTACCCCAATACATTGCTGCTTTAAACAACGAACTACCGGCGTGGTGAGCACGATATCTCCAATTGAGCTAAAACGAATAATTAATATTTTCAAGGCAATTTGCTGCAATACTGAGGCACAAAGATAAACGGGCAACAGCTCCCTTAGGTGCTGTTGCCCGTTAACATGCCCTCAAAAGGGTAAAAATACCCTGTTTAGTGTACTTCTGGCATTAGCTCCATGCGGGTCTGAATGCGGTCGTTTTCGAGTATTCCTTTTACCGTTTTCCATTGTTGATAAGGCAAACCCAATTCTTTCTCGAGGCTGCGGGCTTGCATGCCGGTAATATTTTTCAGTATTTCGTCGATTGGGTTTTTTAACTCCGGCAACTCTTTTAATCGGTAGTTTTCCAATTTCGCCATTCGAGCGGCAGTAGCTATGGCATCATCTAGGTTGCCGAGGCGGTCGACCAAGCCGATTTCAAGTGCTTGGGCACCCGTGTATACGCGCCCTTGGGCCATGGCTTGTACCGAATCTAAGGACAACTTCCTATGCGTAGCCACTTTGGTAGTGAAATCTTCGTACGTATTATTTACCATACGCTGAATGATGGTTTCTTCTTCCATAGTCATGGAACGGGTGACTGTGCCCAAATCTGCGTACTTACCAGTGGTAACCCGGTCGAAGGTAAGACCAAGTTTATCTTTCATAAAGGGAGATATATTTGGCAGCAAGCCAAATACACCGATAGAACCCGTAAGTGTGGTTGGCTCAGCATAAATAGTATCGGCTACTACAGCGATATAATAACCGCCCGAAGCCGCCAATCCACCCATCGAGACAACGACTGGTTTTTCTTTTTTGAGCAGGGTCATCTCACGCCAGATAACATCGGAAGCCAAGGCGCTGCCTCCTGGAGAATTTACGCGAAGGACTACGGCTTTCACATTGTCGTCGAGACGGGCATCACGTAATGCTTTCGAAATGCGGTCGCTGCCTATCGACAAATCATTGCCTTCGCCACTGCCTATTTCACCGATGGCATAAACCACGGCAATACGGTCTTTTTCCGTCAATTTCCCTTTGGGGATAGCCGACATATAATCCTTTACAGAAACCAGTTCCAAGTCTTTGAGCTTTTTGGTTTCAGTTTTGTCCATGAGCAAGTCTAAGATTTCGTCGCGGTAGGCGAGTTTATCTACCAGCCCTTGTTCAACAGCATTTTGTGCATTTTCAACCCGCAATTCATTGGCGATAGCACGTAAGGTATCGGTAGCGATGTTCCTGCCGCTGGAAACATCGTTTAGGAAGCTGGTGTACAAACTATTCAGGAAAGTGCTCATTTGATAGCGGTTTTCTTCACTCAGATTTTCGCGGATGAAAGGTTCACCGGCACTTTTGTACTTGCCTACGCGTATAAGTTTTACTTCAATGCCCAGTTTGTCGAGCATGCCTTTAAAAAAAATTGGCTCACTGGCATAACCCATAAACATCAAATCGCCTTCAGGGTAAAGGAAAATGCTGTCGGCGAGTGAAGCGAGGTGGTAGGTGCTCTGACTATACATTTCGCTGTAGGCATAAATAAATTTGCCCGACACTTTAAAATCAACCAAAGCATTGCGAATTTCTTGGCGTATGGCCATATCCGCTTGAACGCTACTCAGGTCGAGGAAGATACCTTTGATGTTGTCGTCATCTGCAGCAGCTCTTATGGCACGCGTATAATCACGGAAGCCGGTGGCCAGGTTGTTTTCGAAACTCATAAAGTCGAAGCCGCTCAACGGATCCTCTGAACCGCGATCGGCAATAAGCGCGCTAAAGTCGAGGTGCAGGATACTGTTCTTTTTGATGACAGCAGTTTTGTCGCCATTACGCATTAATCCAGCAATTAAAACGCTGAACAGAAGGAAGATGACCACAAGAGCCAAGATAAAGCCTGTCAATGAGGCAAGGGTAAATTTCAGAAACTGACGCATAAGGGATATGTTTGCATTCCAAAAATACATTTCTGTGCGAAAGCAGCACGACCTTTTCTTATTAACTGGTGCCAATATGGGGCAACGTTACCAAAACTTAACAGTAGCAGCCCAAAAACTCACGACACAACTGGGTGAATTGGTTGCCAGCTCTGCCATTTATGAAACCGCCGCTTGGGGCAGTGGCTCTGCTTTGGCGTATCTAAACCAAGCATTGTGGCTGCGTACTTCTGCGGAACCACTGGAGGTACTCGCCATTGCGCTGCAAATCGAAAAAGAAGCCGGTCGGGAAAGGACGGGCCTGTGGGCCGACCGTACCCTCGATATAGATATATTGTTGTACGACCAACGCGTATTGACTGAAGCGCAGCTTCAAATTCCACATCCTCAATTACAAAATCGCAGCTTTGCTTTGGTGCCTTTGGCCGAAATTGCGGGGGATTATAATCATCCTGTTTTTGAAAAAACCATAACTGCGCTACGCAATAGTTGTCCAGATACTTTGGCGGTGAAGCGGTGGGAGGATAACCTATGAAGCGGTACCTGGTGATAGAAGGAAATATTGGCGTCGGCAAAACCACGCTCAGCAACCGCTTGGCCGAACATTGGCAAGTGCCAGTTTTGTTGGAGAAGTTTATGGAGAACCCCTTTCTGCCTAAATTTTATGCCCACCCTGAACGTTATGGTTTTTCGGTAGAGACAGCCTTCCTCGCCGAACGTTACCGACAGATGCACGATGAATTTGCTAGCGTCGACCTACGCCAACAAGCCCTCGTGGCCGATTACAGCTTTTACAAATCCCTCATTTTTGCTGGAAAAACGCTGAAAGGCGACGAATATTTACTTTTCAAAGAAATTTTCGGCATCATCAATAGCAAACTGCCCCAGCCGCATTTGTTCGTATACCTCAAAGCCAGCGTTCCCAAATTATTGCGGCAGATTGAACAACGTGGCCGCGACTTTGAACAACAAATTACGGCCGATTATCTCGAACAAATTGACGAGGCCTACCTCCGATTTATGGAGCAAGCAAGCGGTTTGCGCTGTGTATTAATTGAAACAGATGAAGTAGATTATCTCAATAATCCAACAGACTTCGAGCGCATGGTAGAACTGCTGAATGGGCATTATCCCTATGGACTTACGCGTATTACGCCTTGATGTGCTAAGGCTTGCATGTTTTAGGGTTATCCCTTCGCAAAAAAAAAGCTGACAGTTTATGGTCTTTTTTCTATTTGATAACACGCAAGCCCTGAGTTGCTTAGCATAAGGTTTCCTATGCACTTGGTAACTAATTTAGGCGCGAGCAGATACGCGCAGATCTGGCTTACAACCGACCTTGATAACTTCATATAATCTTAAAGCATTCTGATTTTTGCTTTTGATTTATACCCCTTACTTTTGACGGTCTTAAAGTCCCCTTGTTTGAAGCAGTTTTTACTGTCCTTTTTATTCGTTCTGACCAGCCTCGGCGCGCTGGCACAAAAAGCATCTATCAGTGGTGTGGTTACCGATGCAGGCGATAAAATGCCGCTGATTGGCGTGAATGTGGTTATTAAAGGAACTTCTCTGGGGGCTTCTACCGATTTCGATGGTAAATACAAGATTGATAACATCAATTCAGGCGTCTACAATATCGAAGTCAGTTACCTCGGTTACGAGAAAAAAGTCTTTACCGGTATCAAAGTAGAAAAAGGTGAAAACCGGAAGTTGAACATACCGCTCGGACGTTCGTCACTCACCTTCGACCAAGAAGTGGTTATTGTAGGCGATAAGCCGTTGGTAGATATTGAACAAACCAAAACCGAACAAAGGATTTCTCAAGAAGCCATCGAAGCAGCGCCGGTCCGTCAGTTGCAGGGTGTTTTGAATACCCAAGCGGGGGTAGTGCTCAATCCCGAAGGTATTTCGATACGTGGTGGACGTACCTACGAAACCTCCTTCATCATCGATGGGGTTTCGGCAAGCGATCCGCTGGCTGGTACCGGCTTTGGCATCGACCTCGGCACCAATTCTATCGAAAGTATCGACATCACCACTGGTGGAGGTGACGTGGCTTTTGGCGATGGCACATCGGGTATCGTAAAAACGAAAACACGTTCAGGTGGCGACAAATGGGAGTTCTCGCTCGGACACCGCCGCGACAATATGGGCTTTAACAACGACTGGCAAAGTGTTTGGAACAACAGCGTATACGAAGCCACAATGGGTGGGTCCATCAAAGGTGTGCTGCCCAAACCGCTACGTATATTTTCGTCCTTCAAAGGCAGTTTCGACGACCAATATTTCCGCAACCCAGCCGATCAGGTGGTTTCATCGCTTTACCCGAATACCCAATGGAGTCCGTTTCAGGATAACCGTTGGGCAGGCATGTTGAAACTCGATTATGAGTTTAATCCGGCTATGCGTTTATCGTTCACCTATTTGCGGTCGATTACCATCAACCAGGACGTGAATATGTTGCGTATCATCGGTAACGATGCGCCCTTTCTGCCGGGCTTCCAGTACAACTTCTCCCTCCAACCCGACAACGCCAATACCTATACCCACGATACCAATCTCGAAACCCTCAACTGGTCGCATACACCAAGTAATAAGTTTTCGTATGCGGTAACGGGTTCGCGTATGTTCGTACGTTTGCGTGCCGATGCCAATGGTCGCGACTGGCGTCCGGAGAATGTAGATTCGGAATTTGATCCAGATATCATCGTGAGTTATCCGGCTACCTATTTTAATCCGGGCGATTCTGCAGTATTTGTAAGTCCTGGCCCTGGTTTGTTCAATAACGGCGGTATTGGTACCCTTTGGCACGATCACTATGTGTTAGAATACAGTTTACGCTATACCGGAAATTACTATTATAACTCCCGAGGCGATCGTTTTAGCTTCGGAACTGAGGTAAAAGTCCAGGAAATGCAGTGGATCGACATCATCCGCCCTTGGATTGGTGCACCTATTCCCTTGCCGAATGGCGAATCGAGCCAAAGTTTCCGTTTGGGCGATTATTCCGATGTGTGGAAGGTCAACCCAACCCGTGGTGCCTTTTATGCCTCTAACAAACTCAAATACCGCGGTTTGATCGCTGAAATTGGTGGCCGTTTAGAATATTGGTTCCCGGGTGCTTTTGTAGACAATGCGGTACAAGATGCACGTTCGCCTATTCGTGACGAGATACGCGAAGATTATATGCAGAATACCATCGGTATTTTTGGCTCGCGTATGAAAATGCGTTTGTTACCTAAAATATCAGCTTCGTTTCCAATTAAGGATAACCAAGTGATGTTTTTTAACTATAACCACTCCATGATTTTGCCGCATCCATCGTGGGTGTATCAAGGGTTAAATCCGCTCTATCAGGATAGGTCAACCTTGGCACGCGTTGGTAATCCCGACCTGAATCCAGAGGTAGATATATCCTATGAACTAGGTATTCGTTCGCAAATTACGTCCAATGACGCCTTGACTGTATCGGCTTATTGGAAGGATAAATATGACTTTATTACTTCTGCTTCGGTGCAGGTGCGCGACTTAACCGGTCGGGAAAACACCCGCACTATCCGTATCAATTCCGATTATGCACGGGTTCGGGGGGTTGAGGTTACTTATTTAAAACGTATCGGCAAATGGTTTAGTGGTCAGGCCTCGGCGAGTTATATGGTGGCCACCGGTCAAAGCTCATCAGCCAACGAAGCGTTAAATCAAATCCTCAATACTGGCAACCGGGAGGACACCAAAGAAACCTATCTCGCCTGGGATTCTCCTTTCGATATCAAAGCCAATATCACCCTTACCCAAAATAATAAAAAGGGTTTATTCAACATCAAAGCACTCGATCGGATTAGCTTTTACACCGAAGCCATTTATCGCTCAGGTCGCAGATATACCCCATTTATTTACCAAGGTGTGGAGCCGATTACTGGCCGTCCGATTTACGAACAAGACCCCAATCCAACCGCTTTGTGGTCGAAATTGGGTGAATCAATGTTCTGGATAGATATCAACATACGTAAGTGGTGGCAGCTAAAAGGTTTGCGCATAGAAGGTTCGATGCAAATCACCAACGTATTAAATACCCTAAATGCAATCATTCCCAATCCAATAACCGGTCGTGCCTGGGAGCCCGGCGATCCCGTACCTTCCAATCAGCGCGACCCTGCTTTCCTCGATCCCCGCGACTTCCGCAGTCGGGGCACCCCACCCGACAACCCAGCGCGTTATATGATGCCGCGCCATGTGATGTTTGGGGTTACGGTGAAGTTTTGAGCCATAAACAAATTCTTAGGCAGAATTTATTGAGAAGCCCAATTTTAAAATTGCATTTATTTCTCTTTCTTTTTTTTGAATTGTTGCTTCAAATATTGGCAATACATTAAATTATAGTATTCAAAAAAAAGAAGTTAGGCTTCGCTGACAGCGAACAACACGCGGACTTTAAAATATTGACTGAGAAAAAGAACGACGCGATGACAAGGACGGACAAAGCCCAACTACCGCCAACATCACCTATACGCAAGCAGGGGTTTCCTGCTTCGTAGCAAAGGAAAGTGCAAAATTTAAAGGTCAGTTCTTTGCAGGAAGTTCAGTGGTTAAAATCCCTGCCCGCGTATAGCTGAGAACCGCAGGCAGATAGCTGCTGCCCAGCATACCAAAAAACGATGCTGATATCCATTTTGTTAAGGGGATTACTTACGCGAGATGAAATCAGAATCAATTTGTTCGGGAAGTTCCCCATTATCCAGGCAAGTTAGAAAAGCTAACGTCTTATTTTGGAGACAGGATTTCTACCATTGAAAAACAAGGCACTAAATAATCAACCTGTTTGATTACATTCAACCTAAAATAATGGTTAAACTAGCGTAAACA
>Ga0105055_10006520_pt1 | contig 15959 bp, 18 predicted proteins | sample BON03_FD_78090 | JGI IMG/M metagenome (GOLD analysis project Ga0105055, IMG submission 78090) | Freshwater microbial communities from Lake Bonney liftoff mats and glacier meltwater in Antarctica - BON-03 | ecosystem: Environmental > Aquatic > Freshwater > Ice > Glacier meltwater | place: Lake...
TTATCCACTACTAGTAGTGCTTTAAAAAAATCGATTTTTGTTGTATTAACTAAAATACAACCACAATTCTTGTCCAATAGGTTTTAAAAAATAGAAGTCGATCAAAAGCGATACAATGTGAATTCACTCAATTCAGTGATTTCTCATAATGTTTCTGATTACCTCACGGATTGTCATCAGGCTTTTTTCTTTCAACAAGATACTCTTTTTTCAAGAAAGTAGCTTTTGATGGCTTATATTCACTACCTGCAGTGAATAAAGCAATCAATGTTTGTTGTTTTTCAAGATATATGTATGTTATTTATTTATTAATTAACAGCGTAATCGATTATTTTAGAATACTTCAAGTAGTGGATAGAAGTGTCAAATGCTAATTTCTCAAAAACAAAATTGATTGCATAAAATTCAATGGTATACTTTACAACCCAAAACACTGAAAAAAGTCTTCGTTTTCTTGAAAACACTTCATGACTCTTTCTTTTTCGTCTTCATCAAGTAAATCATGTTGGCTTGGCTCAATGTTGTGAGCTTTAAAATAAAGTTGTTTATCAGAGGAGGGCGATTTTGTTTCTGCAATTGCTCCAAGCCATCGATGATCGACATACTTCGATTTGATATGTTGTTCGATCTCTTTACGAGACTCTAGTTTTTCTTCCTTCCATTCAGCCAAGTATATTTTATTAACTCGATCATTTCCCATTAGTCGCATGGCATCAATTTCATCTTCGTACCAAATATATGTCCCAGTTGACATACTCTTCACCTGGCTTATATGTCGACCAATACCCCTGTGAACTTGCGCGCAATCAATGCATAGGAAAACACCATGCGGTAGAGCTGCCCATCCTGGATTCCTTGCTCCACAATCTCCACAATGTTTGTTTCCTTCTTGGTTCCTGAGCGCCTTCAGTATTAGGTGAGAAACTTTATGTTGCTCGTCAGCATACTTTTTTTCTTCCGGCGTCCTCGAATTCAAACTGCGAATAAATGGCAGATCCAACGAATGACTCATTTTAAAATAGGCCAAAAAAAGTTCGTGAATAAACTAGGAGTTCAAAGCAAATGCTGATTCTCGTTTTGGACCAAAATTCAATTGAAGTTGAATTTCGGAATGACTCATTACGGAAAACTCCTAACCACAAAAAGAAAGTTCTGGGGATAACCCCCCACATTGTATCGGAGTATCTAAGTCACTATGACAATGGTGGCAGAGCAATTAAGTTGCATGGACAAGGTTTATGGCTGCTTGTCTCGGCTCCTTGAACTAATTCGCCCGTCGCCTCAGAAGACCTTCACCCCTATGAGCGTGGTTTTGAATTCCAGCATGAAGGGTAGCAAAGCGGACATCAGCCGCTATTGTCTTTCAGGTACTGGGTCTGCATTAGCTACCGTTTGCATTGACCAAGAGTGTGCGTATTGGGAAGTGGAAGTTGTAACAATGGGGACGTTCAGAGTCGGTTTATCGCAACAAATGAGGGGAAATAACGCAATAAAACTAGATGGATCTATCGGTGACAAGATACGAAGTTGGGCACTGAACTCTTCTGTGATCCCCATAGAAGAAAAATGCACAATTGGATTGTATTTTGATCAACGAGATAAACCTACTTTAAAATTCAGTCTTAATGGAGAAATGCTGGATGAAACCAAATATGTCAGTGGAATTAAAGGTGAGGTATTTCCTGCAGCTTCCATTGAAAAAGATGCCATTTTAAGATTCCGATTCGATGAAAATAGCTTCAAATACGCTCCAGCAGATAAATATAAATGTTTTGGTGCCATTATACCGGCAAGAAATGTAATATGAAAATCTAATTACTATCATCACTGTCATATAGATTCAGGTCTTCAAAAGCATTTGCTGTTGGTTTCATGCCTAGTGAATAATAATTTTCATTAAACTGTTCGCTGCTGAATTGATCTTGTTCTGGGAGCCATTCATGCTTGTAAGGCTCATCAAATGACTGGGTTTTCCCACTACTCCACAACATATCAGGATAAGCGTTCATATCATATCCTGTATTCACACTGTTATCTGGCAATTGTGATGATGATGTAGCCAAGGCTTCTGCAGCAGCGGTAGCCGCAAGCGCGGCAGTTCTAGCACGCAGACGAGCTTCATCTGTCTGTGCATGGGCTTTGGCACTTTGTGACGCTCCTGCTCTTACTGTATATTTGTTTTGAGTGGGTTTTTTCACTTCGACTGCCGATTCTGAATCCTTGCTGTCACCTGTTAGGAATTTATACCTAGTTTTTATAGCATTTTTGGTTCTATTTGGAATCAATTCCGCAATCTCGGCCCACTTACTCCCCATTTCTTCTTGATATTTCAAAAGCAACGCATCCTCGCTTCAATAGTTTTAAAATTGTATTTTTAAATGAATTGGAAAAACGTACCTTGGACGCCATTCTCGCTTTTTAGCTCGTACGATACTTTTGAATCGTGTTTTGATTGCATTTTCAGTCCGCCCAGGAAGCTTTTCAGATATCTGAGACCACTTATTACCCAAAACATTTTGTTCTTGCGACAAAATTTCGTCTTCCTTTTCAGTCCAGTCATTCTAAATTCAAAAGTCAGTGAAACAAAAAACAAACTTATCAAGCGACATACCTTGTTGATGTTAGGGTCCAGATTGAAAGTCCACCGTTCTCTACATTGTTTTGCACTACGACCAGGAATCCTGTTTGAAATTTCAGCCCAGTCAACATTCGGTTCCATCTCCCTAACGAACTCCAGCAGTATATTATTCTCATCCTCTGTCCATATACCTTTTCTTAACCCAGGTTTTAGCACCTTATTCCATCTCTGCAAACACTGCACATGAGTTCTTCCTGGCACAAAAGCAGCAATCGTCTTCCAGTTCTTCGCTCCATATTGTTCAACCGCTTTCTGCAACATATCATCTTCTTCCTCCGTCCAGTACCGAGGACGTGGTCCTGTTGCTTCACCGCCGACATCCAAGTTGCCGTTAATCATTAAATTAGCATCACTCCGCGTTTCAAGCATTTTATTAAGGAGATCTACCGAGTTTATGGAAGCTGTCGTTCCTATTGAAAAATTATTTAAGGACATCACGGCGTATTTCGCTGCCACTTCTGCTGCTGCCTGTGTTCTAGGCGAAACTTCATGCATTTCGTCTATCAGCTTAAGGGAGTTTCTAGACTTGTCGACTTTTTTCCTTTTGTGATTTTGTGTCGATGGCTCCTCGACTCTAGGTTTTGTCGCCACCAAATTCAAAAGCTGTTGGGTTCCGGGAGTCATGGATGGCGTTGGAGGCATTCGTTTCGTAGCTGATGCCCTTGAGGAAATAGGTTGACGATCAGTTGCAGGGAATTCTTCAGCTTCAAAATGATGCTCACCGCATAAGAACGTATTAGCATCCCGCTGAAACATAAAGTCATCCATGCACAACTTGCAGTACACATAAGAGCACCCAAGGTATCCGCACTTCCTATACTTGGAGTCTTTCGGTGTGATCGGCTTGCTGCAACAAGCGCATGGTATGCTGTCTAGGTTTTTGTTGATCGTGCTGGTATTTCCCATCGAATGATCTTCAACTGGAGTCCCTGCTACCACACTTCACAATAATAATGGTTTTCGATACACTAGAGTTACTGCTAATCAATTCTGAAGAGTTTTCGGCTGCCTTACGTCATGTCTGGTACAAAGCGCGGGTTGCCAGCGTCACTTACGATGAGCGGGGGGGTTGGACCGTTCAAGAGGAACGAATGGTACGATCACCCGGAACATCAGCCCAGGGTTCCACTTCACAAAACTCCCACGCCCTCGTTGACAGTGGCACAAAAAGCGGTGGATGGTGATTTTGTTAGGAGGATGGTTTTAGGTACAGGATCATTCGCCAAAGTTATTATGGTGGATAAGGTCAATGGTTCTGACAAAGGTAAAACGTACGCAATGAAGGTCCTCAATAAAAAGAAGATCCTGCAGCAAAAACAAGCGACTCACACCATGACTGAGCGAAGGGTTCTTGGGAAAACATTTGATCATCCTTTTATTGTGTCTCTCAAATACGCGTACCAAACAAAGTCCACATTAAACTTTGTCATGGACTTCTGTGCTGGAGGAGAATTATACTACCACATGACACGGAACGGAAGATTTTCTCTTGAACGCAGTACTTTCTACACTGCCGAACTGCTCTTAGCCCTTGAATACCTTCATTCTTTCAACGTAGTTTATCGGGATTTAAAACCTGAAAACGTGCTAGTGGCGACAGATGGTCACATAAAGCTAGCTGATTTTGGACTGTCAAAAGAAGGAATCATTGATGATTGCACTGGTGCTGATACATTTTGCGGCACCCCCGAGTACTTAGCTCCTGAAATTTTGCATAGACAAGCTTATGGTACAGCTGTTGATTGGTGGTCGCTTGGTATGCTAACTTTTGAAATGCTCACTGGTTTGCCCCCTTGGTATTCGAAAAATAGGCAAGTGATGTTTCAAGGTATATGTTTTGGTGAACTTCAATTTCCTGCGAATGGTTCGGTTTCCTCTTCGGCTCAAGATTTTATCAGTGGATTACTCATAAGAGATCCGCGACGTCGAATCGAAAAGGTGCAGAATTTGAAAAAACATATTTTTTTCTCAGAAATGAATTTTGATGATCTTGTTGCGAAACGAATCTCACCTCCATGGATCCCAGAACGAAATAAACTTTACTTTGACTCGTTGTATACACGATTGCCATACGAAGATCTCATTGATCAAACATTAGTTGTCAATGAATTAAGCACGGTGTCCCCGTTATTCCCTAGCAGTTTTGTGGATAAAGCCTTCAACGGATTTAGCTACACGGCCCCTACCTCAATATCGACATTAAACAATCAAGAATCAAAGGATGACGAAACCGCCAGTGCTAGCAGAAGTTGCACTCCAGTTGAATCAACTGTCGACGACATGCATGATGACTGCTTCGGTCAATTCAACCTCGAGTTGGACGAAAACATGTAAAAACTGTTTTTATATTATTATATTTATTCAAGAACGGATTCGAATTGGTATTTTAACAAAATTTATATTTATATTTCTTCCTGTCGCTCTCTCTTGTTTGGATTTCTTTGATTTGGAGGGAGCTGAACAAAATTTGGAATCCTATACATAATCGACTCGTTTTGACTGGACTTGTCACTTGATTGAATTCCAGCCCCAGTGCAAGTTGCAGCATCAATCGTATCGTCTCTTGCCGTCCTAGTTTCGGTTGGACTATGATGGGCAAACGACGAAACACCAGTACGAAAACGCTTGCCTGATGGTTCTTTGATGAACGAGTCCAGTATCTCTCGCATTAAATTAGCGTCTAGATTTGAATAATCATCAGAGGCTTCGCGAACTGCTGGAATATTATTTGAAATAAAATGCAACACATATTGTTTCAGCGCAACAGCTTGTGCAGCATCGGCAATACTTAATAGACAAGCAGCATTATTCACATCAAGGTTATTGGCAAGATACCTGGTGCACACCTCTTTCAAATCATGGACATCGTAGCGATTTGCAAGTGCTAACAAGTCACAAGTTTGTTGAAATTCCGGCGGGATTGTGTCTGTGTACAAAAAATGCAAAAACGAAGACATCGAAGAAGCCTCCACTTGTTCTATCTTCACAACTGCTTGAGAGTTTCCTTCTTGTAACGATGACGAAAACATGGCATCAAAAACAACACTTCGAGCCGCTAAAATTGCACGATGTGCTTTAAACACTTTATTCTCACAATGAATATCCACGTCCGTATACTTTTCCTCTTGCAAGATACTGAACAGACTGCCCGTAAGCCTAGGAGTATACTCTGCAGGAATTGACAACCGTTGTTTCAATTCCAAATTCTGAATGTGTTCCAAAAGCAAATCACGAATCAGTTCTAGACGCTTGGTTACATCGTTTGCGATGACTTCAGCTCCGCGGGTTATTTCGATAAATTGGAGGACGAGACCCAGCGAGTCATAACCTTCAGGGAAGAAACTCTTTGTTTTACCTGCTGCTGTTTGCAAGTACCATTCTCCTTTGTACCTGCAAACACTTTCGATATCCGCACCAGAATCAAGCAAACAAATGATGAAACTTTTGACAAAGTCAGCCGTTTGAATGCCATTTCTGCCCTCGGATCCTTTCCATGTAGGCATTTCCAGTATCGCAAGATGCAACGCAGTTCCTCCTTGTCTCTGTTCCCCATCATCATCATATTGATTTACTTCGATGTTTCGATGGTGTAGAAGACATCTCACTGCATCAAGGTCACCAACGGTGATAGCCTGCCAGAATGATTTTTGAGCCGGACTCGTTTTCGGATGAACTTCTATTATGTTGCTTCTTGGTGCAGTTTCGACCCCGTGAATAGGACTGCTCATAACCAGTTCCCCTTCGATAGTGCTAATTCAGGGTCTTAAAACAAATGAACAACTTGTAATGTTCACTTCATTCATCAAGAGAAATATAATGTGAATTCCGTGATTCCACATAATGTTGTTGTTTCTGAATACCTCACGGATTGTCGTCAGGCTCTTTTTTTCAACAAGAAACTCTTGTTTATTAAGAAATTAGCATTTGATGGCTTTTATCCACTACTTGTTTATAATATACTATTTTGGAGTACCTCATGGACAATCATCAGGCTCTTTACTTTCAATAAGATACTTTTGTTTTTTATCCAATTGTTGAAATTAGTTTAAAACGAAAACCCTGTTTTGTTTTAATATTGTTTTTTTAAACTCTTATTGGGATTTAAACTCAACACCATAATTCTTAAACCCTCGGACTATCAAATCAATATTCAAATGCACTGAACCAACGGTTTCTGTAAATAGGTCAAATTTATCTTCGCTGGATTCAACAACTTCCCCGTGTTGCAAATGACTTGTCGTATCTAAAAAATAGTTATATATCTTCTCGGTGAAAGACCCCTCAGGTTTCCAAATAACGCATTCAACGTAATGCTGTCCTGGCTCTGTTGGAATATAAGTCACACCATATCCGCCTAGAATGCAATAGTAAATACCTCATTCCTACACCACTTCAAACTTACAGAGTAAATGTCTTCCGAGCCCGTCTTCCTCCCAAACTTCAACTTTGATCTTTGGCCATCCTTGCATGGAAGTAACTGAATAATAGCAATCCAATGGATGGTTCCACAATACGATTTCCTCGTTACCAATATCACTCAGGTGAGTTTGACCTTTAAAGGTCCCTTCAACCTCATTCCAGCTTTCAGGCTTCGATGAGATCAAACTCCACTTGCAAAACATGCATTTTGCTTTCAAATCAGAAGCACCAATGATTTCTCCAACGACATGAACTGAAATCGAATAAGAAATACTGTCTCCCTTTCATGAGCAACTTACCTTCAGGCATCTTTGTAACGCTTCTTTTTGTGGGGACTTTACCGCAAGTTTGAAATTCGCCTAACGACTCGACCATTTGCATTCGATGGTGAAGCGGAAGTTCTCAAGTGATACAGATAGCCCTGCTACTTCAAGTGTTGCGAGTGTGCAATGCTGCGAAGATGCTAAGGATGATTTAGGCGTCAAATTCCGTCGAATCAACTCTGCATTGGGAAGACTTCATGAGCATGTATCGCCAAAATTCACCAGCAAAGAACGGGAACAATTTGGAATCCAGAACCAGTATGGAGGCATCACAGGTACTCTAACACCTTCTTCATTATATAGAATTACCACTTTGCTGCAAGGAGATGTTGTTCCTGGGGCAAAATTCAAACGCCGATTTGACGATGAAGAATGCAAGCTCCCATGGGACTTTACACTCAAAGCGAAAGAAAGTGTATTTTGTGATATTGGGAGCGGTACGGGAAGACCAGTGTTTTATTTAGCATGTGCTGATATTAAAGCTAGTATTGGATTTGATATAGATCCAATGCAAGTTTTCAACAGTCGATACGGAAAAGAATACTTGATAAAACGAAATGCACCGATAAATAGTCCGTTAGGGTTTTTTCATGCGAATGTTCAACATATAGTTTCGTTATTTCCTGTGACACACGCTTTTGCATTTCTGGGATACCCAGATATTATCGACTCCACGGTGCATCTAGTAGCTACCACCTCGTCGATCAAAGTATTCATCGCTATCGTTCTCCACGAAAAAGAATTGCGTGAAACAGGCATTTTAGAAGAAGATATTGATGGAAAGATTATTATTTTACCGGGAGTTCAAATGCCTGGAGGAAATTCTTACTCGGCTTTTCTTATTCCCATGACGAAACGAAGATGTCGAATCGTTGCTAAAAAGTTGAAACGAAAACCAATCCCGAAAGGAGCCCGAATCATTTTTAAAGATGCATTAGACTCATGTTTGATAGCAGAGCATGAAGTAGAAGATACCCCAGTGAGAACTCGTCAATCTGCGAGGTTATCAACCTTAATAAAATAAACAGATCTGCATGCTTCATTTGATGGATTGCGATAAGAACTTGAAGTTGATTTCCATGCGCTTGTCAAAAAGTAAATCAAATTTGATTTCATCCATTGAATTTAGTGCCGCTGCACGTCTAGCTTCCAGAACCAATTTCTCCATAATATTCTGGTAAAATAGATGTCGCAGTTCCACCCGTGACAGCAATGCGAAAAGCACCGAAAGCAATGCTCGCCCATAAAGCCAACTTGGTGCCACTCGTTCCAGGTTCGAATTGACTGATATCGGATTTATACATTGAATTGACTTTGTCTGCAGAAACTACTTGTGATGATACTTTTCTGGATAAAAAGGGTACTCGTGTTCCTTCCAGTACTATTTCGCATCATGTATTTAAATCTCAATTATGAGATTATAAGTTTCCCAGAAACTCAAAAATTGGGTGCTATTCTTTTTGTTTTGAAATCCCAATACTCAATAATACGTTCAACATGAGGAAACTGTTGAGTAATGGGTACAGTCAAAGTACTACAAGATCAAAAACATTTTCATTCGAGTAAAACAGACCTTTATAATCGTTGTATTGCTGTAAACTAATCAACAATAAATTTGTCATGGAAGCCAGCGAATTCAGCGAAGTGGGTTTATCAGCCTATACAGAATCACAAGCCAAATCAATTCATGACTGCAATTTCTCAACGTTCTAGTGATGATGGCAGACTCCAGATGAAATGACATCAACAATATGCATTGAGCGATGGAAAAAAGAACCGCCAAGCATGCATAGTATTGTAACGAAGCGAAACATGTAAATATTGCGAGAAAATAAAGGTCAAACTGTTGAACTTTTTTAAATCATTAGGAGCTGACAGTTGTACCAAACTATTGTAGAATGGATTCAAAGTACGAGGTGAATTTCGACAATTCTATAAATCCCAAAGAGTACCGTGAACGCTTCATATCGCACAGGCAAGTTCTTGTATTGATCAATGGAATATTTATCCCTCGTTTGAAAAAACGTGCCCCAATTATAGTTACAGTGTTTTATATTTGCGGAACTGCATCCGTTGCATCACTTAAAGTGTTGAAAATCAGAAAAACAGCCAGAACTCCGCTTACAGCAATATCATTTTTCCCATCTGGATTCGTATCACTCAGCACCGAAAAACTATTTATTTCAATAAAACCGTTTATTTCTCCAGAAAGGGAGAATTCAAAGCATGCACTTAATAGAGCAGCAACTCATAGTTCCTATCACATTGTTGGCGATAGAAACCTTTTGGTGGATCTATCCTACCACTTAAAGTTCATCATACTCTCAGTCCAGCATTTCACCACATTTAAGGATCAATTGTGTAACTATCTAATATAGATGCAAATTTGGCGGTGTAATTTCCTGTAGCGTGAATAGTGCGATTTTTCAAGCTGGAACTTTCAAATACATCTACAAGATCGTCAAGGAAACATTGAAATTGAGGAATCTCACTAGCAACCTTTTTCCTTCTGGTTTGGGATATACTCAACCAATAGATCGCATGGGTACGAGGAGTGCAATATCCTGTATTTGCACTGTTGAATACACGTTTTTTTCAAATGACTGCTCAACCACGCTTCTTTTAGAAATTCAGTTGTGAAATCTTGGTATTTGATGATACATGGTATTCAGGATATGAATGAATCCCCAATGGATCTGGCGAATATAAACTTGACAACGCGCTTTCCATGTATTTCGTGATGTCTTTCACAGACGAAACTTGAGAGTAATCTTTCCCGTCTGATGTGTAAATCCCTCTCATTAAACGTCAAATTGAACTGTTGAACGAATCAAGTCTCAAAGGGGAATCAATAATCCGACAATACACCATTACCAGTACTAAAGTATAAATCACTAGGAGATGATGTCAACCATGAGAATATAGTCCTATTTTTCTAGACACTGAACGAAGTGCGAAATCCCTCACAATCACAGATTCTAAAATCGGTTTTGCGCGATATTTACGGGTGGCATAACCCCTGAAAGGCAGCTTGTGCCATAAAGATCCGTTGCAAATAAACCCCAGAAATGTGAAGCTCATTCAAGCGCTATGGATACCAACGTTGATATGGTCTACCATGTTGTATAAAAGTCAAAAGCTTCTAGAATGAGTCTACCGTACAATCAAGCACTATCCCTTATCGCAGACGAGGATTACGAAGCAGCATTAGCACAATTAGATTTGGCTATTGAAGCAGATGCACTGCAATGCGAATATTTTGTGAAACGATCCTTTGTTCATAACAAGGTAAAGAGTTTTGAAAAGTCGTTAGAAGATGCCCAGAAAGCTCTTGATATTGATAATAAACATCCGTTTGCTCTTCTCAGAAAAGGAATTGCGTTGTTTCAATTAGATACTGATGATTCCCAAGCTGCTTGCATTCTTAATGAAGCAAAGTCTATTTTTTTGTCCAAAGGAAAAGACAAACACGCAGCTGAAGCTGAAGCATGGTATAATAAATGTAAAACCCCAATAATTGAAGTTGCCGCCGAGGAAATCCCTGCTATCAGTAAATCATTCGACTGGTATCAATCTGTGTCTCACGTCACTATTGAGCTAAAAGCAGCAGGATACACCAATGAACAAGTCCAAGTGGATATCCAACCACAGGAGATCACACTAGATATAGATGGTGGTAAGATCAGCTACAATTGGGAACTATGTGAAGAAATTGATCCTTCAGGCAGCAACTGCAAGGTCGGACCGAAGAAGATCGAGTTGCGTTTGAAAAAGGTCAATCCTAAACTTCAATGGCCAACTCTCGAATGCTCCACGATGGCATCGACGCCTATAATAACCACCTTTTCACTGCCTTCAGCATATTCTAGTAGCCGCAACTGGGATAGCATTGTCAAAGAAGAAGAAGAAATCAACCCGGAAGGAGATGAAGCTTTAAATGCATTGTTCCAAAACATCTACAAAGATGCTTCCGATGAAACGCGGAGGGCCATGGTAAAATCTTTTCAAACTTCCGGGGGAACTTGCTTAAGTACTAATTGGGATGAAGTTGGTGAAAAAGATTACGAAAATGAAAGAGTCGCTCCGAAAGGCATGCAATGGAAAGACTGGGAAGGCAAGAAACTTCCCATGAAAGAAGACGATTAATTTTCTAAATGCAAATGTTTAAATTATTTGTTCAAAATAGTTCGAAGGCACCCTGCGCTCATAAAACAACTGGTTACTTTTCCTGATTCAGAACTGGTATCTAGTGAGACAACCAACGGAATACACACGGGTTTATTGTTCAAGCTTCCTGAGAGACTCCACAACCGCCGACTTCGATTTTTAAACGAGATATTTAAAATAGATCGGCGTGTCTTTACAACAAGTAGAGCAACCTTTTCAACTGAATCAATAACGGTTTCCCATAAACCAAAAACTTTGACCTTAGATTCACAGACTTTGAGAAGGCGCTTCAAAATCTCATTGTAAGCGATATCAGCATTAGCTTCCAAAGTGGTCTTCAGTGTTTCAAAAAATGAAAAGATGAGTTTTGCGTCACCCTCTTGCTCACCTTTCAAAAATCCCTTCAAGTCGAAATTAATGCTGTACTTCAAATACTCTGACGTCTTTTTAAAACCAATCGAATTCACATGTCCCTCGGTAATCCTCTCTTGCATTCTGTGAATTCTTGAAACTCGGTTCTGGATTTTGTCTAAACTTGATGTCATTTCCGAAATCAAATTGAAGAGAGATTGAAAGGACCCTTTCGCTACTTTCAGTTGTTCGAGCTGCTCATTAGAAATACCCGAATAATGACTTATTGAATCCCATGTAGCATTCGAATTCCTAGTAAGTAAAAGAAGAATGTTGGTGAATGGCATCGAAGTGAGCAATTGTTTCAGCTGACGAGTTAATAAGCTAGCAGCCAATTCAATGCCAAGATTTCGTCTTTTCAGCTGGGAGTAGTTTGATTCAGAGGAAGTATCTAGTAGAATTTTTAGCAATGAGTTTTCAAAACCAAGGCTTGCAATCCTATTTTCAAGTCTTTCGCATTTCTCTCTTTTTCGTTTTCTGCAACTTTGGACGGCAATTCTATTCCTTTCTCTAATAACTTGATTATTTAAATCTTCTTGAAAGTACGTTTCGAAAATTTCCCGATCCGTATTGTCGTCCATGATCAAGAAATGCAATTCTCAAAATGAAAATCGGCGTCATCGATTTCACATATTGCGGGGACCGTACCAGGATACATTTCTTTAAAGTTTTCTTTGTTATCAAATACTCTACGAGCCACTTTTTGTACACTTCGTTCAAAAATATCAAATCCTGAACACGATGTTGCAACGACTGGGAGAAGGATTGATCTGCGATCCTTTGCCAATCCACCCTGGATTAAATGCAGACGTCCCTCATGCTCCTATCCGAACACCTCACTTGACAGTAGAAGAAAAAAAACTCGCATTGAAGAACGCTCTTAGGTATTTTCCTGCCTCCACGCACGCAACTCTTCTCCCTGAGTTTCTGAAAGAACTGGAAGACTATGGACATATCTACATGTACCGATTTCGTCCCGTTGAATATGAGATGAAGGCTTTCCCTTTGGACGAGTACCCTGCCCTCAGTCGTCAGGCGGCGGCAATTCAACTCATGATAATGAACAACTTGGATTCCAAGGTCGCGCAGTTTCCCAATGAGCTCATTACATATGGGGGCAACGGCAGTGTGTTTCAAAACTGGGGGCAGTATCATCTAGTTATGAAATATCTTTCTGTTATGACCGAGGAGCAAACCCTTACTATATACTCTGGTCATCCGATGGGCCTATACCCTAGTACGACGGATGCACCACGAGTGGTGATCACAAATGGAATGATGATTCCTAAATTCTCTACTCCGGAAGTGTATGATAAGTGTTATGCTCTTGGAAATACTCAATATGGACAGATGACCGCTGGAAGCTATTGTTACATAGGTCCCCAGGGGATCGTACATGGTACTACGATAACCATTTTGAACGCAGGACGCAAGTATTTGAAAACGGAGGATCTTTCTGGCAAGGTTTATCTTTCAAGTGGCCTCGGTGGTATGTCTGGTGCACAAGGAAAGGCTGCAGAAATAGCTGGTATTATCGGGGTCATTGGTGAAGTGGACGAGTCTGCTCTACTCAAGCGCTACAACCAAGGATGGATCAAAGAAATCGCGTATTCACCGGAAGAATGTATTGCTATGATTCAACGATTGCGAAACACAGGCTCCAAAGGAACTAGTGTTGGTTTCCTAGGAAATATCGTGACGTTATGGGAAGCCATCGCCCAACATGCGGAAGACACAGGAGAAGTGCTTGTTGATCTCGGAAGCGATCAAACATCATTGCATAATCCTTTTAATGGAGGATACTATCCAGCCGAGATTGAAACAATAGGGGCAGCTCAAGAAATGATGAAAGTGGATCCTGAATCGTTTAAGAGTTTAGTTGAATCCTCACTGCGACGACACGTGGTGGCCATCAACAGAATGGTTGCTAAAGGAATGCGTTTTTGGGATTATGGAAACAGCTTTCTGTACCAAGCTAGTTTAGCAGGCGCGCAAGTTCTCAAGAAAAAAGGCACCTTGGATTTCATTTATCCTTCCTACTTTGAAGATATTATGGGCGACATCTTTTCCTTAGGTACGTTGAACTTGATTGAGAGTGTTTCAATTTGAATGATAGTTTTTGTTATTAGGATTTGGTCCTTTTAGATGGGTCTGTACCTCTTTAGATCCTAGTGATCTTAAGTCAACTGACGAGATTGCAGCTCGTGTCATGGTAGAAATGCTGGCGGAAACCACCCACGATGCATCCGATGTTGGCTTAGCCAAAGTCCGCGAGCAACTACGTGATAATTTGAAATGGATTCAAGAAGCAGGAAGTAACAAATTGGTTGTTGGTTCCCAAGCAAGGATTCTATATTCTGACGCAGAAGGAAGGCGTCGAATTGCCTTAGCATTCAATGAAGCTATAGGGAAAGGTGAAATTCAAGGACCCATTGTTTTAAGCAGAGACCATCATGATGTCTCGGGTACGGATAGGTACGTTTTGTATTGTAGTCTTGTCACGATTTTAAAGGATCATATAGTCCGTTTCGAGAAACTGCCAATATCACTGATGGATCAATGTTTTGCGCTGACATGTCTGTTCAAAATGCAATTGGTGTTTCGTTTCGAGGTGCTACTTACCTCGCATTGCACAATGGCGGAGGGACGGGATGGGGCAATGCAATGAATGGCGGATTTGGATTAGTGCTTGACGGCTCTCTTGATGCGGCAAGACGAGCTTCTTCTATGCTGCATTGGGATGTAAACAATGGCTGCTCGCGTAGAGCATGGGCTCGAAATGAATGTGCTGAATTTGCAGTACGTCGTGCTATGGATTCTGAACCGCTACTACAGGTCACTATGCCGACCCATGTTGACGAAACTCTATTTTCGAATATTTTTAATTAAACAAGTTTCCATATTTTAACAGATTCGTCGTCACCAGCTGAAGCAAATATGTTAGCATATACCGGATTCCACCTCACGCAATTGATGTCAGCACTGTGAGCATTTATTTGCTTATGGGATATCGAGCCAGTGTCCGCTTGTATTAACACTATAGCATCGTCGCCACCGCCAGATACAATGAACTTTCCATCTGCACTCCAATCAATTGAGAAAATAGTTCTCTCGTGAACCTCCGGTAATGTTTGAGTACAACTCCATTTTCCTTGGTTGACCTCCCAAAAACGAATGCTTTTATCTTGTGAACATGTTGCTAGTCGATCCATAACAGGATCAGTTGCTAAATCCCACACAGTATTGGTATGTCCACTGAGAACTGCAACGCATCCCCAATCATCCACCTGCTCCGCCCACACTCTCACAGTGTCATCATAACTAGCGCTAAATAGCAATGGTTCCGTAGGGTGCCAGCGAACCGCCTTGACATCCTGCGTATGACCATTCAGAACGGAAATACATTCAATTTCAATTTCTTCATCTTCCGGAATCTTTTCTACATCTTCAGGCGCTTCATATAACCAAATACTCTTATCACGACTGCACGTAGCTATGAGTCCATGGCGAATAGCCACACATTTTACTTCATTTTCATGCCCTTCTAAAGTGCTCAGTAGTATCCATTCTCCATGGCTAGTCTTGCGCCATATCGCTGTAGTGGCGTCAAATGAGGCGGCAGCTAACCACCCCCCACAAGGCGAGAAAGTCACGCATCGGATGGTTCGAGAGTGGGTGTCTTCCAAGCTGGCAACGCAGGTCCATTCATCCCCCTTCTCCCAAAGACGAACGGCCTTATCGGCACCACAACTAGCCAGTATGTTCCCGCATGGAGACCAGCTAACACTCCACACACGGTCCGAGTGTCCACGAAGAGTTGCAACAATCTCCATTCAATATGTTGCTTTTTCGAACCCTACTTTTGAACTTCATTTCCAATTTTAATTTTAATTTTTTTTTTTTTTTTAACCAACAACAAAAATCGATTTTTTAAAACTACTAGTATTGGATAAAAGCCATCAAATGCTAATTTCTTAATAAACAAGAGTATCTTGTTGAAA
>Ga0105055_10006524_pt1 | contig 15951 bp, 16 predicted proteins | sample BON03_FD_78090 | JGI IMG/M metagenome (GOLD analysis project Ga0105055, IMG submission 78090) | Freshwater microbial communities from Lake Bonney liftoff mats and glacier meltwater in Antarctica - BON-03 | ecosystem: Environmental > Aquatic > Freshwater > Ice > Glacier meltwater | place: Lake...
CACACCCGACACGACACGCTGACGACGTTTCAGCTTAGCCGGAGCGGGGGATGACAAGATACAAGGGCAAAGCCCTGGCCTTGCCTTTGTACATCGGTCAATCAATAGGGCGGTTGGTATGAGGCCGCACTCCACGCCGACCGGGCGCTCTCCCTGTGGCGATCACCGCGACAGGGGGATGCGGCTGGTGCCTTCCAGCACCCGCACGCAGGCGACGCTGCGGGTAGCGCCGACGGCATTGAGGGTGGGGGCGCCGCTGCGGCAGCGGCCCTCGGCGATGGGGCAGCGTGGGGCGAAGCCGCAGCCCGCGGTGCGTTCCTCCGGCGTGGGGGCGTCGCCGCGCAGGCGGATGCGGCGCCCGCGCCGTGCCGGGTCGGCGGCCAGATGGGCGGACATCAGCGCCTGGGTATAGGGGTGCAGGGGATCGGCGGTGACTTCCGCGGCCAGCCCCTCCTCGACGATCTCGCCGAGATAGAGCACGGCGACCCGGTCGGCCACCGGCCGCGCCGCGGCGAGGTCGTTGCAGGTGAGCACGATGGCGATGTCGCCGCCGGCGCGCAGTTCGGCCAGCAGGGCGAGCAGGTCGGCGGCCGCGGCAGCGTCCAGGTCGCTGGTCGGCTCGTCGAGCACCAGCAGGCGGGGCTGCGTGGCGATGGCCCGCGCCACGCACACCAGTTGCAGCCGGGAGGCCGCGAGCGCGCCCGGCCGCAGGTCCAGTTCGCCGGGCTGCAGCCGCACGCGCGCGGCCAGTTCCTCGGCGGCGGCGCGCCTATCGGCGGCGCGCCTATCGGCGGCGGTGTGGTGGGCGTGCAGGCGGAACGGCTCCTCCAGAAGCGCGCGCACGGTCATGCGCGGGTTGAGCACGGCGGTGGGGTCGCGGAACACCATGGTCATGCGGGCGCGCAGCTTGCGCAGCCGGCGTTCCGGCCAGGTGGTGATGTCGCTGCCCTCCAGCAGCACCTGGCCGCTGCTTGGCTGGACCAGGCGCAACAGGCTGCGGGCCAGGGTGGTCTTGCCGGCACCGGACTCGCCGACCACGGCGAGGATCTCACCCGCGACGGCCTGGAGGTCGATGTGGCCGAGGGCGGCCACGGCCGTGGCCCCCGACCCCAGACGCACGGACAGGCGGCGCAGTTCGGCCACCACCGTCATGTGTCCCCCACCTTCATGTGGCCCCCATCTTCATGCGGCCCTCTGGGGTGCGCTCGTGCCGGCGAAATGGCAGCGCGCGGCATGCACGCCGCTGCCGACGAGGGGCGGCGGGGTGTCGCACCGTGCCTCGGCCTGGTGGCAGCGGTCGCGGTAGAGGCAGCCTTGCGGCAGGGCGAACAGGTCGGGCGGCGGGCCGCTGAAGCCCTGCGCGCGTGCGCCGGTCGATGCACCTTCGGCCACCGGTTGTTGCCCAAGGCTTAGCCGCTCCGGGGTGGCGGCCAGCAGGGTGCGGGTAAACGGATGGGCGGGGCGGGCGAACACCTGTGCCACCGGTCCCTGTTCCACCACCTGGCCGGCGTACATGACGGCCACATCGTCGCAGTACTGGGCGGCCACGCCGAGGTCGCGGGTGATGATCAGGCCGCCGATGCGCCGGCGCCGCAGTTCCACGTGCAACAGGTCGAGAATTTGCAGCTGGGTGGTGATGTCCAGCCCCGCGGTCGGCTCGTCGGCGATCAGCAGTTGCGGCTCGTTGATCAGCGCCAGCGCGATGACCACCCGCTGCACCATGCCGGGCGACAGGTCGTCGGGCCAGGCCTGGGCGCAGCCGCGAGCGTCGGGAATGCCCATCGACGACATGATGGTCTCGGCCCGCCAGGCCGCCTCCGCGCGGGGCGCGTGCCGATGCACCCCCTGGGCGCGGGTCAGCTGGGTGCCGATGCGCATGGTGGGGTCGAGCGTGTTGCGCGCGGACTGCACGACGAGACCGATCCGCGCGCCGCGCAGGCGGGCGAGGTCGGTGTCGGACATGCGCAGCAGATCCTGCCCCTCGAACAGGGCGCGCCCGCGCACCACCTGGGCCGGCGGCTGCAGCAGGCCCAGTATGGCGCTGGCGGTGAGCGACTTGCCGCTCTGCTGCTCGCCCACCAGCGCCAGCACACGGCCCTTCACCAGGCGGAAGGATGCGCCATTCAGCACACGCGCCACCCGTTCGCGGCCCTCGGTGTCGCGGGTGGCCCGCTCGGCGTGGAGGTCCTGGACATCGAGCAGCATCAGCCGGCCGCTCCGGGCAGCACGGCGCCCGCCTGGCCGACGCGCGCGGCGCGCAGGTCGGTGAGGCCCGCGGCGAGAAGGTTGAGCGCGAAGCCGACCATCACCAACGCGGCCGCGGGAAACACGCCCAGCCACCAGCGGTCGGCGAGCATCGGCTCCATCGCCTGGCGGATCATCGTGCCCCATTCCGTGGCGCCGGCGGCGGGGCCGAGGCCGAGGAAGCCGATCAGCGCAAAGGTTGCCAACGCCCAGGCCACCCGGCGGGGGATCGCGCCGGCCAGCCCTGCCATCGTGTTGGGCAGCAGATGCACCGCTACGAGGCGCGGCAGGGATACGCCCATGGCCACGTTGCCTTCCACGAAGCCGATGCGGCGCAAGGCGTGCACTTCGGCGCCCATGATGCGGGCGAACACGACGGCCTCCAGGGCAGCGAGCGCGATGACGGCATGCAACACCGATGGCCCCATGCCGGCAACCAGCGCCGGGGCCAACAGCAGCGGCGGGACCGTCATGACGCCCTGGAAGAGGCGCTGCAGGACGCGGTCCGTCCGGCCCCCCACCAACCCTGCGGCCATGCCGGCGGGCACGCCGACCGCGATTGCCAGCAGCACCGCGGCGAGCGGCACGGCGAAGGCGTAGCGGATGCCATGCAGCACGCGGGCCAGCACATCGTGGCCATTGGCATCGGTGCCGAAGGGATGGCGCAGCGAGGGGCCGGCCAGGATGGCGACATCGCCGGTGGCGGCGCCGTGCGGCAACAGCACGGGCTGCACCACCATGGCGGCGGCAAAGCCAAGCAGGATGGCAAGGCCGATGCCGGCAGCCATGCTTCGGCGGGTCACGCCGCGCAGCAGCCGCAGTTGGGCGAAGCGGTGGGTCCTCATGCGCGCCGGACCCTGACGCGGAAACCCAACGTGGCCAAGTGGGTCAGCACCTGCACCACCATGGTGAACAGCGCGCCATACAGGATGAAGCCCTGCACCACCGCGAAATCGGCCCGCGCAATGGAATCCAGCCCAAGCTGGCCGATCCCGCCCCAGGAGAAGACGTATTCCACCACTGCCGTGGCGGCGAACAGGGCGACAAGCTGCCCGCCGATCGCGGTGGCGATGGCCGGGGCGGCACCGCGCAGGGCGATGCTGCCGAGCATGTCGCGCGACATGCCTTGCGCCCGGGCATGGGCGAAGTGGCCGGTGTCCCGCTGTACCAGGATGGCCTGGCGCACCTGGACCACCAGGGCCGCGGCGACCAGGAGCGCGAGGCACACCACGGGCAGGGCAAGCTGGCTGAGGGCGGAGCGCGCGCCGGCCCCATCCTGCATCAGGATCGCATCGATGAAGTAGCTGCCGGTGACGTGCGGCGGCGGCGACAGCATGATGCTGAGCCGCCCCGACGGCGCCGGCGCCACGCCGAGCCAACTGAATAACAGCACCAGCAGCAACAGGGCGAGCACGAAGGCCGGCATCGCCTCGAACAGCAGCGCGACACCGCGCAAGGTGCGGTCTTCCGGGCGGCTGTGGTTCAATGCGGCGGTCACCCCCAGTGGCACGCCGAGCAGGCTGCCCAGCATGATCGCGTACAGCATGAGTTCCAGCGTCGCTGGCGTTCGTGCGAGCAGGTCGGCGCCGACCGCGGCGCCGGTCAGCCACGACCGCCCCCAATCGCCGCTGGCCATGCGGACCACGAAGCGGATGAACTGCACCGGCACCGGCTGGTCCAGCGCGTATTCGGCGCGCAACTGCGCCTGCGCGGCCGGTGGCGCCGTGGCCCCGCCGAGCATGACGACCGGCGGCGCGGCGCCAAGGCGCGGCAGGAGGAAGGCGAGGAACAGGACAACCAGCAGCAGAACTGCCAGCAGGCCCAGCCGTCGGAGGATGCTTCTGCCCCACCGCTCCATCGCGTCAGACGGCCATTGCGGGCGCGCTTGGTGGTGCCGGGGGAAAGGGCAAGGGCTGACGGCACGGTACGTGCCGGCCACTGCCGGCCAGCCACCGTTCCCGCTCATCCATTGGCCTTGCTCTCCCGGAAGAGGTCATCCCCGGCCCCCCTGCCGTGAATCGGCACCATGCCTTGGCCGATTGCGCCGTCGTGCCCCAGTTTGAATACACCCAATTTGGTGTCAGCATGGTTGCAAATGCACACATTCGCCGAACGGGGCGATAGCACCAAACCCATATCTCCGCTCTGCGCATACCATGAATCGCGCCGTTGACAACCTGTTGATCGATTTAGCCGGATCACGAGGGGAGGGGACGGCGAACACAGGCATCCGATTGCCGCTCATCCCGAGAAAAACCTGCGAGGCGGTCGTGGTGGTGCGGGCCGACACAAATCTGCCACGGGCCGTTGGGCAAGCCTTGTTGGGCGCGCAGGTATTCCGCTAGAATTGCTGCACTGCCGCGAAATGCCCGCGGCTGGATCCCCCATTGCCCGGAGGCTGAGATGTCCACCACGGTTCGAGCCGCGATTGCCGCCACGTTACTGATGGCGGCCGGAGCTACCCAAGCAGTATCGCCTGCCCAGGCCGCGACGCCGCGCGACGCGCTGGTGATGGCGTGGAACCTCGATGCGCTGATCACCTTCGATCCCGCGCAGATCGCCGAGGTGAACGGCAACGACATCATCCGCAATGTCTGCGAGCCGCTGGTCAACTACGACCTCACCGACGTCTCGAAGATCCTGCCGAACCATGCCGAGAGCTGGTCGGTCTCGGATGACGGGCTGACGATCACCATGAAGCTGCGCGACGACCTGAAGTTCCCCTCGGGCAAGAAGGCCACCGCGTACGACGCCGAGTGGTCGCTGCACCGCGTGGTGCACCTGGGCTTCGGCAACTCCGCGAATTTCACCCAGTGGGGTTTCCACAAGGACAAGGTGGCCGAGCAGATCAAGGCCACCGACGAGCACACGCTGGTCTTCAAGCTGAGCAAGCCGTACCCGGTGGGCCTGCTGCTGTCCGCCATGTTCGCCTCCGGCTCGACGGGTATCCTGGACAAGGAACTCGGCGAGAAGAACGCCCGCGTCAACGACGGCAAGAACGACTACGGCAACGCCTTCTTCAAGACCGCCCCCGTCTGCGTCGGCGCCTATCGCGTCACACGCTGGAACACCAACGAGGTCGTGATCCTGGAGCGCAACGACAACTACTGGCGCGAGCCGGCCAAGCTGAAGCGGGTGATCATCCGCCACGTGCCGGAATCCGGCGCCCAGCGGCTGCTGCTGGAGAAGGGCGACATCGACGTGGCCCGCCTGCTGAACACCGACGACCTGCGCGCGCTGGACAGGAACCCGGCGATCCACGTCGAGACGACGGTGATGCACGGCTTTGCCTATCTCGCCTTCAACGCCGAGGACCCCATCCTGGGCAATCCGAAGGTGCGCGAGGCCTTTCGCTACCTGGTCGACTACCAGGGGCTGGGCAAGACCGTGCTCGAATACCAGGGCAACCCGCGTGCCAGCCTGGTGCCCGAGGGCGCGTTCGGCGCGCTGAATGCCGAGGAGGGCCAGCCGTTCAAGCTCGATCTCGACAAGGCCAAGGCGCTGCTCGCCGAAGCCGGCTACCCCGACGGCTTCACCAAGAAGTACATTGTCTCCGCCAACAACATCGCGCCCGTGGTGGCCCAGCACGTGCAGGCCAACGCCGCCAAGGTCGGCATCAAGTTGGAGCTTGAGCAGATGGCCGACGCCAACCTGTTCACCCGCGCCCGCTCGCGCGACTTCGAGGTGCTGCAGATCGGCTGGGGCGCCGGCTATCCCGACGCCGACAGCATGATCTCCCGCCATGCCGTGAACCCGGACAACCGCCTCGAGGCGAAGCTGGCCCAGTACCCGTCCTGGCGCTCGTCCTGGCAGGACGTGAAGATCAACGAGAAGGCCGAGACCGCGCGCATGGAACGTGACCCGGCCAAGCGGATCGAGATGTATCACGATATCCAGCGCTACATGATGAAGAACGGCCCGATGGCCTACATGTACCAGACCGTCCGGCCGATCGCGGTGCGCAAGGAAGTCAAGGACTTCGCGATCACGCCGTTCAACGTCGTCTATCGTACCGCCGGCAAGTAGTAGGTGGCCGACGGCGAAACCACGGCACGCCCCGCCGCGGCCCCTGCGTCCTCCGGGACGGGGGGCACGGCACCTTCGGGAATGCCGCGCTGGGTGCCGGCGCTGGGCAAGCAGGTGGCCTCGGTTGCGGTCACCCTGCTGGGCCTGCTGGCGCTGACCTTCTTCATGGGGCGGATGCTGCCGATCGACCCGGTGATCGCGATCATTGGCGAGCAGGCGGAAAAAGAGACCTACGACATGGTCTATGCCCAGCTTGGGCTGGACAAGCCGCTGTATGTCCAGTTTGGGCTGTTCATCCGCGACATGATGACCTTGGAGTTTGGCGACGCGCTGTTCACCGGCAATAAGGTGGCCGATGACCTCGCCCGGGTGTTCCCGGCCACCATCGAGCTTGCCACCGTGTCGATCATCATCGGCATCGGCCTGGGCGTGCCGTTCGGCATGCTCGCGGCTGTCTATCGTGGCAGCCTGCTCGACCACGTTGCCCGCTTCATCGGCCTGCTCGGCTATTCCAGCCCGAATTTCTGGCTGGGGCTGATGGGGCTGATCCTGTTCTACGCCACGCTCGGCTGGGTCGGCGGCCCGGGTCGGTTGGACGTGATGTTCATCGACATGGTGGAGCCGGTCACCGGCATGCTGCTGATCGACTCGCTGCTGGCCGGCGAGCCCGAGGTATTCTGGGACGCCTTCAGCCATATCGTCCTGCCGGCCTCGATCCTGGGCTATTCGTCGATGGCCTATATCAGCCGCATGACCCGCAGCTTCATGCTGGAGCAGCTTGGCCAGGAATACATCGTGGCCGCGCGGGTGAAGGGCCTGTCGCGCTGGCAGGTGGTGTGGCGCCATGCCTTCCGCAACATCCTGGTGCAGCTTATCACCGTGATCGCGCTCGCCTACGCCTTCCTGCTCGAAGGTGCCGTGCTGACCGAGACGGTGTTCGCCTGGCCGGGCTTCGGCCGCTACCTCACCTCGGGCCTGCTCGCCGGCGACATGAACGCGGTGCTCGCCTGTGTCCTCATCATCGGGATCATCTTCGTGGGACTGAATCTGCTGAGCGACCTGCTCTATCGCGCGCTGGACCCGCGCACCCGATGAGCGACGCCACCTCCCTGCGCGCCTGGCTGACCGCCGAGGTCACCACCTCGCCGCGCCATGCCAGCGTCCAGCGCTTCTACTATGGCTGGCTGCGGCTGCGCGCCAACCCGCTGGCGCTGGTCGGCCTGCTGATCCTGCTTGCCCTGGTCATGGTGGCGATCCTGGCGCCGGTGATCGCCCCGGTCGGGCCGAACGACCAGAGCCTGACGCGCCGGCTGCTGCCGCCGAGCGAGTTGCACTGGTTCGGCACCGACGAGCTGGGCCGCGACGTGTTCGCGCGGGTGGTCTATGGCTCGCGCATCACCCTGTATATCAGCTTCCTGGTGGCGATCATCGCCGCCCCCATCGGGCTGGCCGTCGGCACCACCGCCGGGTATTTCGGCGGCTGGACCGACACCGTGCTGATGCGCATCAACGACATCTTCCTTTCGTTCCCCGGCTTGATCCTCGCCCTCGGCTTCGTTGCCGCCCTCGGCCCGGGCATCGAGAACGCGGTGATCGCCATCGCGCTGACCGCCTGGCCGCCGATCGCCCGACTCGCACGCGCCGAGACGCTGACCATCCGCGCCTCGGACTACATCGCCGCGGTTCGCATCCAGGGGGCCTCGTCGTCGCGTATCATCCTGCGCCATATCGTGCCGATGTGCGTTCCCTCGGTGGTGGTGCGCATCACCCTGAACATGGCCGGCATCATCCTCACCGCCGCCGGGCTCGGCTTCCTCGGCCTGGGGGCGCAGCCGCCGCTGCCGGAATGGGGGGCGATGCTGTCCACTGGCCGGCAGAACATGCTGGGCGCCTGGTGGCTTGCCGCCATCCCTGGCCTTGCCATCCTGCTCACCTCGCTCGCCTTCAACCTGTTCGGCGACGGGCTGCGCGACGTTCTGGACCCGCGCTCCGAATGAACCAGCCCCCCGAGACGCCGCTGCTTCAGGTCGAGGACCTGCATGTGCGCTTCCGCACGCCGCAGCGCATGGTGCATGCCGTGCGTGGCGTGTCCTTCCAGGTGGGCCGCGAGAAGGTCGGCATCGTCGGCGAGTCCGGTTCCGGCAAGTCGCAGACCGGCCGCGCCATCATGAAGCTGACGCCGCCGAACGGCATCGTCGAGGCCCGCCGCCTCCAGTTCCAGGAACTCGACCTGGCGCGGGCGAGCGAGCGCGACATGCTCAAGGTGCGCGGCCGGCGCATTTCCATGATCATGCAGGACCCCAAGCACGCGCTCGACCCGGTGATGCGCGTCGGCGCGCAGATCGCCGAGGCCATTCCCGACGACCTGCGCCTTTCCAAGGCCGAGCGCCGCGACAAGGTGATGGCGATGCTGGAGGCGGTGCATATCCGCAACCCCGCGCGCGTGCACGACCTGTATCCGCACGAGGTGTCCGGCGGCATGGGCCAGCGGGTGATGATCGCCATGATGCTGATGGCCGACCCCGACCTGCTGATCGCCGACGAGCCGACCTCGGCGCTGGACGTGACGGTGCGCCAGCAGGTGCTGACGATCCTGGACGACCTCGTCACAAGGCGCGGCCTGGGGCTGATCTTCATCAGCCACGACCTCAACCTGGTGGCGACGTTCTGCGACCGCGTGCTGATCATGTATGCCGGGCACATCGTCGAGGAGTGCGTGGCCTCCGAACTCGCCCAGGCGAAGCACCCCTACACCCAGGGCCTGCTGGCCTCGCTGCCGCGCATCGGCTCGCGCAATGCCAAGCTGGCGGTGCTCAACCGCGATCCGGCCTGGCTCAATGGCTGAGCACATGAACCCTGAACCGATGATCTCCGTGCGCGATCTGCGCGTGACCTTCGGCACCGGCGCCAACCAGGTGCACGCGGTGGACGGCGTGTCGTTCGAGGTGAAGCCTGGCGAGACCTATGGGCTGGTCGGCGAGTCCGGCTGCGGCAAGTCGACCATCCTGCGCGCGCTGTGCGGCCTGAACCCCAACTGGGCCGGCGAGGTGACGATCGGCGGCGAGGCGATGACGCCGGTGCGCACCCGCAGCTTCTATCGCCGCGTGCAGATGGTGTTCCAGGACCCGTACGGCTCGCTGCACCCGCGCCACATCGTCAACACCACGCTCGCCGAACCGCTGGCGATCCATGGCATCGGCGATGCCGACGAGCGCATCGCAAGGGTGCTGGTGCAGGTGGGCCTTGGCCCGGCCTTCCGCTACCGCTACCCGCACCAGCTTTCCGGCGGCCAGCGGCAGCGCCTGGCGATTGCCCGCGCGCTGATCCTGGAGCCGCAGGTGCTGCTGCTGGATGAGCCGACCTCGGCGCTGGACGTGTCGGTGCAGGCGGAGATTCTCAACCTGCTGGTGGACCTGCGCGACCGGCTGGGCCTCACCTGCATCCTGGTCAGCCACGACCTCGCCGTGGTGGCGCACATGTGCGACCGGCTGGGGGTGATGAACGCGGGAAACCTGCTGGAAGAACTGCCGGTCAGCGCGCTGGAGGACGACAGCCCCACCCACCCCTATACGCGCCAACTCCTCGCCGCCAGCCTCGGGTATGATCGGCGGCTGGCGAGTGGGGCCGTGGAAGATATCGGAGGGTAGGAAGGGTTCTTCTTTTTGTGAACAAAAAGAAGCAAAAAAACTTTATCCTCTTTCTTCTTACTTCCCTCCCCCCGTGCGTTACGGGGGGATTGGGCCGCGAAGCGGACCAATGAGGGGGGCCAAGCCCCAAGTCCACCCGTTCATTCAATGCTCTACCGTTGGGTGCAATGCCCTTCGGCATCGCACCACCGCCGCCCCCCCCACAAAGCACATCATAGCCCGCGCCTTGGCGCGGGGCAGGCGCCAACTCAAAACCCCCGACGCTACGGCCACGACCAAAATCCTTGCACCGAATCCCGCAAAAGGATGACATGCCCACAAACGCCAACCCCAGCCATCCTCGATCAAGTCCGCGCCCTCGCGATCCCTACCGGCATCGAAGGCAAGCGTCTGACCTATCCGCGGATTGCTGAAACGTGGCAGGCTTAGGAAACTAGAGAAGGCTTTTCTTAGATGGAAAAAGAAGAAGCATCAGAAGCGGCGGCGCTAAAATTCCCATTCGTGAACTCTGAAATTAAAATCAAGCGTGCCATAAGGCACATTGGTGAACTCGAAATAGATATTGATAAAATACTAAATGAAAACCCACCTACAGCCACCGCTAGTATTATTGGGGAATATCCCAACGTCTCTATTGAGTACCACATCATTATGCCGGGGTTCCCGGCAGAACTGGGGGCTCTTGTGGGCGATCCAATCCACAATCTCCGGGCGGCCCTCGACCTTGGAGCGTGCGACCTTGTCAGGGCTGCGGGTCGCAGCGACAAGGGTGTTTACTTCCCATTCGCCAACGAGCTTAGTGATTTGCCGGCGCAGATCAAGCAGAAGAAATTTCACCGCGCAGGCGCAGACGCGGAGGCTCTGTTACACCAGTTAGCACCATATCGAGGAGGTAACCTTCTGCTGAGAGCCATACATGACCTGGATATTTACGATAAGCATCACGCTCTCATCTTGGCCGGCATTGTGGTTGGAGGTCCTGTTGTTCGAATGTGGGATGATGACGGCACTCCAATCCCCCGAATTATGGGCGACGCAACACAGCCGACGCAGATCATAGTCGTCTTCCCAAAGGACACGGGACTGTTCACGTGGAATGTCGTCCAGACGCTTCATGAGGCCGTGAAGCTTGTTCAAGGTATCATTGAAGCGTTTCGCGCGCTTGCTAACCGAGACGCCGGTTTATGAATCACTTTACACGGTGCACCTATGACTTCATCCTCGCCCAAACCATCCGACATCGGCCTAGACCCCTCTGTGTCGCTTGACGACGTGCTGCGCAAACTGCTCGCCGCCAAGTCCGTTCACCGAAAGGCGCCTGGCCGAATCCTGAGCGCCAGAGCAGCCGCCGTCATAGTGACACAATCCCTCTACCGAAAGGGCGTGTGGCGCGAACTATATAGCCATCAGGGACGGAGGTCGGGCTGCGGGTCCACCCAGCAAAACACGCCGAACATTTTCCCATTCGGCCCTTGCACCGGCCGGAGAAACATACTAACTAACACACATGAGCGCCACCCTCAACCGCACCGAGCCAAGCCTGCCGACCGCGCCTCCCGCCGGGTGCCTCACGGCAAGCCTGCGCGACCTGCGGCTCGCGCTCGCCCAGGACACCCCGGCTAATCCCAGCCTCGCGCTCCTCGCGGCCGCATTCCATGCCGCGATCGACCGCCTTTTGGCCCTCCTCATCACCCTCGCCGCCCGCTTCGCCGCCGGCGAACCCATCCCCACCCCGTCCGCCCGGCAGGCGCCCGCACCACGTCCCGCCACCACGCCGCCCCACCCTCCCCTCGCGTGGTGGCGCGCCCCTTTCCGCTGGTGCTTCGCGCCCAATCACCCCGCACGCCCCATCGCTCCCGCCAGCCGGGAGCATGGCGCCCTGCGCATCACCACACCCGCGCCGCGCCGCCCGTCATCCCCTACACGCCCGCCAGCGCCCGCATGCGAGGCAACGCCCTCGCACCCGGCACCGGCGCCGCGCGTCGCGCCCACCATCGCCCGCGCCCCCGCGGTGCCGCCCGCGCCGAGTCCACGTCTCATCCCAACCGCCGCACGCGTCGCTTCCCCGTCCCTTCGCCCCTGCGTAAGCGACCGGATCACCCGCACTCGGCCCCACTCTTCAAAAATGGGCAGTGGCAACAGAGAATTCCTGCGCTCTTAATGTTACGATAACGAAACAAAGACCAGATTGCGCCAATTTTCTCCCGCCACGCAACCTCGGGCATCCTCGCCCCAGGGAGAACCTCCATGACCACCCCGGCAAAAGTCCCCCACCCATCGGCCGGGCCGGCTGTCAATCCTTCGGAAACGGCCAGCGGTCGAGATAGGGCTGGTATTCCGGCTCCACATCCACCTGCATGCTCGCCAGGAAGCGCACCACCGCGCAGTAGAAGGCGATGGCGATCACCAGGTCGGTCAAATGCTCGTTACTGAAGTGGGCTTTCAATTCCGCGAAGGTGTTGTCGGTGGCCGCACCCTGCACGGTAATCTCCCGCGCCGCGCGCAGCACGCAGCGCTCGACGGGGCCGAGGGGGGTGGGCTTGCCGGCGGTGTCGTCGATCAGTGCCTGGATGTCGGGCTCGGTGACGCCGAAATCCATGCCGATCTTGATGTGGTGCGACCATTCGTAGGGCGAGCGGGCCAGCCAGCCGACCTGCAGGATCGCCAGTTCGCGCAGGCGGCCGTCGAGCGTGGATTTGTTGCGGATGTAGCCGCCGAGACCCTGGAAGGCGCGGGTGGCGCCGGGGCTGTGCACCATCAGCCGCGTCAGCGCGATATCGCGCGCCAGCAGTTTCTTGTCGTCGGGCGCCAGGTCGTCCTGTGTCAGGTATGGCAGGCGGGCCATTGGTGTTCCTCCGGGTGGTGATCTTGCAGGGCAGCATAGAATGGCTTTGAGTGGCTTCCCATAGAGTGAGCCACCAGTGGTGCAGCGGAGCGGAAATCACGTGGACGGAACAAGGATCGACCATCAGCCCTTCGTGGCGGAGCCGGTGCCGGCACTGGCGGCGGCGGCCGAGGTGCTGCGTACCCCCTGCGGCGACGGGCACATGGTGTGGCGGCGCTGGGGCGAGGGCGCGCCGCTGGTGCTGCTGCATGGCGGCACCGGGTCGTGGCGGCACTGGGCTGGCAACATCGCCGAACTGTCGCGCCACTACCAGGTGTATGCGGCCGATGCGCCGGGGCTGGGCGATTCCGACATGATGCACGAGCCGGTGACGCCGGAGACGGTGAGCGCGATCGTCGCCGAGGGCCTGGCGCAACTTCTGCCGCCCGGCATGCGTTTCGACATCATGGGATTCTCCTTCGGCGCCATGGTCGCAACCCACGTCGCCGCCCAGCACGGCCAGCGCGCGCGATCGTTGACCGTCATTGGGCCGGCGGCGCTGGGGTTCTCGCGGCCGGCGGTGCCGTTGGAGAAGGTGCGCAACAAGCAGGGCGCGGAACGCTACGAGGCCAACCGCCGCAACCTCGGCATGTTCATGTTCGCCGACCCCGCGCGCATCAGCGAGGAATCCGTCGCCATCCAGGACTGGAACACCGTGCATGCCCGATTTAGGAGCAAGGGCTTTGCCGGCTCCACATCGCTGCGCGACGCCGCCGCACGGGTCACCGCACGGCTGACCGCGGTGTGGGGCGATGGCGACGTGACCGCCTTCCCCTCCGTCGAGGCCCGTATCGAGGCGCTGCGCACCACCCGGCGGGATGCGGGGCTGCGGGTGATCGAGGGCGCTGGGCATTGGGTTGCCTACGAAGCGGCCGCGGAATTCAACGCGCTGGCACTCGACCTGCTGCGCGAAGCGCGCGACGCCGGGGCCTGAGATGGGCGGGCGGCGCGGCATTCTCTGCCTCGCTGCCCTGCTCCTGCTGTTTGGCCGCGAGGCTTCGGCGCGCACTGAAGTGGACCTGCTGCTGGTGCTGGCGGTCGATGCCTCGGGTAGCATCAGCGAGGAGCGTTTTGCCCTGCAGCGCCAGGGTTATGCCTACGCGTTCCGCTCGCCCCGCCTGGCCAACGCCATCCGGTCGGGGGCCACGCAATCCATCGCCGTGATGATGTTCCAGTGGACCGGGCCAGGCATGCAGGTTCAGGCCGCGCAATGGACGCGGCTGGCCGACGAGGCATCGGCGCGTGCCTTCGCGGCGACCGTGGAGCAGGCGCCGCGGCAGTTGTTCGGCGGCGGCACCTCGATCAGCGGGGCGATCGACCACGGCATGCGCATGATGGAACAGGCGCCGTTCAGCGCGCCCCGCCGCGTCATCGATGTGTCCGGCGACGGCAGCAACAACCGCGGCCGTCCGGTGGCTGACGCGCGCGACGCGGCGGTGGCGGCCGGGGTGGTGGTCAATGGCCTGCCAATCCTGGCGATGGAACTGGGGTTGGAGGATTTCTACCGCGACCATGTTATCGGCGGGCCTGGCGCCTTCATGATCCCGGTGGCCAGCTTCGAGGAATTCGGCCCGGCCGTGCTCCGCAAGCTGGTGGCCGAGATCGCCGGCATTGCCCCCGCCCCGCACGTCGGCACGGGGATGCCGCCCGTTCAGAGCTTCAACGAGGCCAGGAATCCGCCGATCGCCTCGGCCACCAGCGCGGGGGTTTGCACCGCCATGAAATGGCCGCTGTCCAGCGCCTGGAACCGGGCGCCGGGAATGGCCTGTGCGATCGGCTCCACCAGCGCCGGCGGGCGCAGCCGGTCGTGGATGCCGGCGAGCAGCAGCGTGGGGCAGGCGATCGCGCCGTATGAGGACGAAAGGTCGGTGTCGACCAGCATGCGGTAGATCGCGGCGTAGCTGTGCGGGTCGTTGGCCAGCCAGCGGGCGCGGAAGGTGCGGTAATGCTCGGCGTCATGGCGCACCTCGGGCGGGTAGGAGGCGGCGAAGCTCTCCTCCACCACCGCCGCCATGCCGGACTTCGCGGTGCTGTCGGCGCGCGCCAGGGTGGCGGCCCGGCGTTCGGGGGCGATGCCGGTGGCCGGCCCCATGGCCACCAGGGCGGCGGTGCGTGCGGCGTGGCGCAGGGCGAAGGTCATGGCGATGCCGCCGCCCACCGCGCAGCCGGCGATGGCCACGCGCCCGCCTATGCCCAGCGCATCGAGCAGGGCGGCGATGTCGTCGGCCATCAGCGCCATGGTGGGCGTGGCCGACAGCTTCTCCGACTGCCCGGCGCCGCGTGTGTCGTAGCGCAGCACGCGCCGGGTGGCCGACAGCGCCGGCAGCACGTGGTCCCAGCTGTCCAGCGTGCCGCCCATCTCGTGCACCAGCACCAGTGTGGACGGCCGGTCGCGGGAAAGTTCGGCGCCGGGAAGGTCGGCGCCGGTCAGTTCGTAGCGCAGCGCGGTGCGGTTGACCTCGATCCAATGCTTCATGGCATCAGGCCGGCAGGGCGATGGCGGGCGTCTCCAGCGGGCGGCAATCCGGCGTGAAGGCCAGAGGCGCCCCGGTTCGCGCCTGCAATTCCTCGCGCGATACGCCGGGCAGCACCTCGTGCACCAGGAATCCGTCCGCCGTCACCGAGATCACCGCGATGTCGGTGTAGATGCGCTTGACGCAGCGCACCGCCGTCAGCGGCAGGGCGCAACGTTCCAGCAGGCGCGGCCCGCCCTTGCGCGTGTTGTGCTCCATCAGCACCCACACCGCCCGCGCGCTGGCGGCGAGGTCCATGGCGCCGCCCACCAGTGGGCCTTTGTCCGGGATGCGGTTGTCCCAATTCGCCAAATCGCCGTTGGATGCGACTTCGAACGCGCCCAGGATGGTCACGTCGATATGCCCGCCGCGGATCATGGCGAAGGAGCCGGCCGAATCGATGATCGTCGCGCCCGGCCGCAGCGTCACACGGCGGCTGCCGGCGTCCACCAGGTCCGGGTCGGCGGCGTTGGCCGAAGCCAGCGGCCCGACGCCGATGATGCCGTTCTCCGACTGCATCACCACGTCGAATTCGGCCGGCACATAGTCCGACACGCTGACCGGCATGCCGAGGCCGAGATTGACGACCATGCCGTCGGTGATGTCCTGGCCGGCACGCCAGGCCATCTGCAGGCGG